>SXGS01202396.1_pt1 | contig 13381 bp, 9 predicted proteins | sample 3174681 | NCBI WGS metagenome assembly SXGS01 (sample SAMN11356861, study PRJNA531348) | freshwater metagenome | isolation source: freshwater sample F1-80 | place: China: Fuxian Lake, Yuxi | collected 2017-12-25
AATACCAATTATGATAATACAAAAACATGGAGTGGATCTCTGAATTACAATTATACTTTTTCAGGAAAAGCAATAGAACCATTCAAAAAATGGAAAGCTGTTGAAAAAAATAAATATTTAACCCTAGTAAAAGAATTCAATCTTTTTCTTTTGCCTAAAAATGTTTCTTTCAGCAATGAATACTCACGTATTTTCAATCAAAGACAAATTCGGAATAATCTAGTTCCTGATTACGAATTCAGCCCCGTTTATTTAAAAAGATATGATTTGACTAGAAACTACCAAATTGGATACGATTTAACAAAAAATATCAAAACTACCTTTTCTGCAGTTAACAAAGGATTATTTGAAGAGGGCAACCATGGAATAGACAGAAAGTTAGATCCTGAAGGATACAGAGAAATGCTTGATACAATTCGATCTCAAATAAATACCTTTGGAAAAACAATGGATTATACTCACAATTACTCCATTAGCTATACAATTCCGCTAGAAAAATTTCCATTAACCAATTGGATCAGTGCAAACACAAAATATACTGGAACTTTTAATTGGCAACGCGCTCCTTTAGGTCAAAGTAGTTTTGGAAATACAATTCAAAATAATCGAACAATCAATTTTACCGTCCAGGGTAATTTTATAAATCTTTATAATAAACATCCTTTTTTAAAGAGAGTTTTGAGTAGTGGATCAACGAGTAGAAACAATTTAAACCCCAAAAGTCCCAATGACAAAGGGGATAAAAAAGAAGGTGATAAAACCCCAGATGCAAAAATTGAGGAGTATAAGCCCGAGAAACCAGTTGATAAAATGACTCCCAAAGAACTTCGTAAACATGAGCGAAAAAAGAAACAATGGGAGAGAAAAAAGCGAAAAGAACTCAGATTGAAAGAACAAGAAAAAGAAAAAGTTCCTCTTGTTAAAGGAATGCTTGCTCGAATGGTTATGACTGTTAGAAATGTTTCTGGAACCTACGCTATCAATGACGGGACTTTATTGCCTGGCTTTAATCAGGAAACTAGAATCTTGGGAATGAATAGCGGCACGACAGATTTAGCAGGATTTATATTTGGAAAACAAGGATATGATCTTTTTGGAAGGGAAAATGGATACAATGTCGCAGATGTAGCAAGAAATAATAATTGGCTGGTGCAAAACGAAAACTTAAACACCCAATTTACTGCCACTCACTCAGCTAACTTAAATCTTAAGTCGACTCTAGAACCATTAAAAGATGTTGTTATTAATCTTAATGTGATTCGAAATTATAGTAATAACAGAAGTTCTTTTTATCGTTGGAACCCAAACGATGTAGAATTTCAAAATCAAAGTGAATTTTCAACTCAAAATCTAACTTACTCAACAATTACATTAAATTCTGCATTCACAAAATTAGGTCCAGAAAACTCCTCAACTGTATTTAATCAGCTTCTAGCAAACCAAAAATTAGTTTCAAATCTTATTGGTGGCCAAAACCCCAATTCAAGTTTACTGCCAAACGGTTATAATAATGGTTACTCAGAATCTCAACAAGACGTTGTGATTGGGGCTTTTTTAACTGCTTATTCAGGCAATAAAATTTCTGATAGAACTATTAATCCATTAAATAATATTCCGCTACCAAATTGGACTATCAATTACACAGGATTAACAAAATTTGAATTCACAAAAAAATTCTTAAAAAATTTTAAATTAAATCACGCTTATACTTCTACAATTACTGTTAGTGGCATGCAAACAAATCTTAATGCTACTCAAGATGCTAATGGTTTTGCAACTGCTCTTGATTTAAACAATAATTATATCTCAGGAACGCAAATACAAAATATTAAAATCAGTGAGAAATTCGGACCTTTGGTCGGATTTTTAGCAACATGGAATATTTTAGGTAAAAGTTTAACTACAAATTTTGAATATCGAACAGATCGGAATACAACGCTCTCTTTAAATAATAACCAAGTTACTGAAGTTTTAGGAAAAGATATTGTTGTTGGAACTGTCCTTACTTTTCCTAAATTAAAACTTCCATTTCAAGCCATTAAGAAAAATGATTTGATAGTCAACATAAATTTTACATTCAGAGATAATATTATCATTATTCGTAAGATTATTGAAAATACGAATCAAGCAACCCAAGGACAAAAAGTGATAAGTTTTAAACTAGATGCAAATTACAAGCTAACAGAAAACTTAAATGCTATTTTTTATTACGAACAACAAATAAACACTCCAAAAGTCCAAACTAGCTTTCCGACTGGAAATCTTAAAACCGGTATTACAATTCGATACGATCTCAATGGTTTAAAATGATAAAAATTAGATCTGCAATACCAGGAGACGAAAAAGCTATTTTTTTCTTGATTCAAGAACTTGCTCTTTATGAAAAAGCACCAGAGCAAGTAACGAATAGTTCAGCACAGCTAAAAATTGATCTATTTGAAACTGCCGTTTGTGAGGCTATTGTTGCAGAAAGAGATAAAGAAATTATTGGGTTTGCACTTTATTATACATCTTATTCCACCTGGAAAGGACTTAGTCTTTATCTTGAAGATTTTTATGTGAAAGCAAATCATCGTAAATGTGGTGTTGGCACCTTACTTTTTGACAAAGTAGTTGCCCTTGCAAAAGAAAAAAAAGTAAAAAGATTGGATTGGCAAGTTTTAGAATGGAATAAATTAGCCATCGATTTCTACGAAAAAAAGGGAGCCGAACTTAGCAACGAATGGACGAATGGTAGAATTTATTTTGATTAAAAATTCTAAGGTCTAAATACTTATCTTATAAATTAAAAAAATTGTTTTAATTGATCGATCAAAGATCAAATATTCGATAGGTCTCCAAAAATATTCGCTTAAAATTAGAATTCGTTCATCTTCAATAACTTAAAGAATAAAAAACACTTATATTTATATTAGTTAAAAGGATTAACAGAATTCTTCTTATGTAAATTATGTTGACGACTGTTTGGAGAGGCAGTTTTATTTCTAGTTTGATAATTTCAATAATTTAAGTCAACCCGATTAATTTTCATAAGAAGACTCTGTTTCCAAAAAAAGTAGCACCTAGACTTAAACGTCTAAATTTTATAGAAAGACTTCTGTTCACCACAGAAGTCTTTTTTATTTATAAAAGCACCAACTTCTTCGTAAAATATTCAATTTCATTGAGGTAATTTAAATAACGAAGTTGAATAAAATAAACTCCAGATTTAAAAGGTAATTCAAATGCATAATTTGAAGTGTTGTTAACTTCTTGTTCCATCAAACTATTACCGAGTGCGTCGAAAAGTGAAAAAGAGAAGCTATTAACATTACTGGGAACGGAAATTGTAGCAAATTCTGATTTATTAAGGGGATTAGGATAAAGAATAAAACCAGACGAGGGGGCAAGATTTAGAAATTGAGAGCGATCGAAATCAAAAAGAAATAAGCCGTTTTTTCTATCAGAAACAATAATTCGCTCACTTGTATAGAGCATATAAATACCCCATGCACCAAACATAGAAAATGTTTCTCCTGGCTCATCAACATAGGTGTCGAAAGCTGCAATTTCAATTGGAATTTCTGTTCTAAGGTCAAAAATCCTTAAGCCATCATTATAGTAAGCAACAAAAGCAAAATCATCGGTGATTTGAATATTGTGAGGAGTTTTAGGAAAACTCTTATCGCTCGATTCGAATAGTTTTTCCACTGTTAAAGAAAAATCTGGATTCAATTTGCATTTTTTAATTCTGAGTCCAGCATTTTCATCTGCAAAAACATAGGTCGAATTTGTTGGACTTAACCAACCTTGATGGTTGAAACCTTGGTCAGGATAAAAAGCAAGATTATTGAGGTACTGTGGTTGTTCTGCTTGCGAAAAATCATACATACGAATTCCTTCATCGCCACAATTTAAAATCGCTAAATTATCACGAACAAAAATATCGTGAACTTGAGTTATATCTGAAGGTCCTGACCAAACTAAACTAGGATTTATTGGATCTTCAAGAGAAAAAACACACATGGGAATTAACGATTGTTCTATGCCATTTAAAATTGGCTTAACTGAACATAAATAAAGTAATGCATTGGAGGTGTCAATAAAAAGATTATGTGTTTTTCCAAAAAAATTGTTTTGTAAATCTCTTACCAAATGAATAGAATCTGGCAGATAAGATAAATCCATTATTTGTAAACTACTAGAGCCTTCGTCGCCAACTGCATAAGCATATTGTCGGTATGTTTTATACTCCCGATGTATCGCTTGTGCGCTTATGAATCGCCCAGGAATAAAATCCAGAAAATCTAATTTGTTAGTATTTGTTAACTCAAAAAAATGCGCTCCTTCAGTGGAACCAAGAATAGCATATTCATTTCCATTTCTCTCAAAACCCCAGCAACTAGAATAGCGAACATTGTTGGAACTCGTTAGTATTGTATCTGAATTCCAAACATCTAAAAGCGTAATATTTTGAATATACTGGCCGAGTGCAGAAAAATTAATAAAACACAAAATAAATGGTAAAAACCTCATCTTATGGTTTGGCTTATTTATTTTTAAGTATCTACAAATCTTATCACAATATTAAACGAGGCAAAAAATTAAGTTTAAATATTGAATTTTGCTTTCACCTTATCTACAAAATCTAATTTTTCCCATGTAAATAACTCTACTTCTTTAGAAATTTCTGAGCCATCTGGAGATTTGAATTTCTTAGTGACTATTTCATTTTTTCTGCCCATGTGGCCATAAGCAGCTGTTTCTTGGTAGATAGGATTTCTTAATTTTAATCTTTGCTCTATAAAATACGGGCGCATATCAAAAATCTCACTAATCTTGATCGCAATCTCGCCATCACTAAGACCAATTTTTGCTGTTCCGTAAGTATCAACAAATAAACCACAAGGTTTAGCTACACCAATTGCATAAGAAACTTGTACCAAAATCTCGTCACACAAACCTGCAGCAACAACATTTTTGGCTATGTGCCGTGTAGCATATGCAGCAGATCGATCCACTTTTGATGGGTCTTTTCCTGAAAATGCTCCTCCGCCGTGTGCTCCTTTTCCACCATAGGTGTCAACAATAATTTTTCGACCGGTAAGTCCAGTGTCGCCATGTGGCCCACCAATTACAAATTTTCCCGTAGGATTTATGTGATAAGTTATCTCATTATTAAATAAGACTTGAAGTTCTGGTTTTAATTTAGCTTTTACTCGAGGCATAACTATTTCAATCATGTCTTTTTTTATTTTCGCCAACATTTTTGCTTCTTCATCAAAATCATCGTGCTGAGTAGAAACGACAATAGTATCGATACGTTGAGGGACATTATCGTCTGAATATTCAATAGTTACCTGAGACTTTGCATCTGGTCGTAAATACGGTATTAAAGAGCTTTCGTTATTGCGAATACTTGAAACTTCCTGTAAAATTTTATGTGCTAAATCCAATGCAAGGGGCATGTAATTATCTGTTTCTTTCGTTGCATAACCAAACATCATTCCTTGATCTCCAGCACCCTGATCCTCAGGATTAGTTCTTTCAACACCTTGATTTATATCCGATGATTGCTCATGAATTGCAGAAAAAATACCACAGGAATTTGCATCAAACATATACTCTGATTTTGTGTATCCAATACCACGAATTGTATCTCTTGCAATGGCTTGAACATCGAGGTACGATTTTGATTTTACCTCACCCGCCAAAACAACCTGCCCAGTTGTAACGAGCGTTTCGCAAGCTACTTTTGATGTTGGATCAAAAGCCATAAAATGATCTATTAATGCATCAGAAATTTGATCTGCAACTTTATCTGGATGTCCTTCGGAAACAGATTCAGAGGTAAAAAGATATGCCATTGTGCTAAATTTAAGTGATAAAGATACAAATATTCAATGGCTTGCTTTACAATTTTTATCCCTTAGGGAAAAAAGTTTCATTATGCTTTACCATTCGTCGCAGTAAAGGATTAGGCCGATAGCGATCTTCGCCATATTCATCAAACAAGTGTTGCAGTTGATTTAGTATATTTTCCAAGCCTATTTCATCTGCCCATGCCAATAAACCCTTAGGATAATTAACCCCTTTTGTCATTGCTAAATCGATGTCTTCTACTGAAGCGACTTGCATAAAAACTGCATCAATTGCTTCATTAATAAGTAAAGCCAAAATGCGAGAGAAAATTTGATTTCCAAGTTCTTCGTTTTTATTTGGAACTGGAAGAACTGCACCTTCGGAATAGTCATAGAAGCCTCTACCTGTTTTACGACCATAAAATCCTGCTTCTTTGTGTCTTTTTTGAGTAAATGAAGGCTTAAAGCGCGGATCATAATAAAAAGCAGTAAAGACCGATTCAGTAACTGAATAATTCACATCATTACCGATGTAATCCATCAAAGTAAAAGGCCCCATTTTGAACCCACCGAAATGTGTCATCGCCCAATCAATCGTTGCAAAGTCTGCAATTCCCTCCTCATATATTCGCAAAGCTTCACCGTAAAATGGTCGAGCAACACGATTCACAATAAATCCTGGCGTGTCTTTACAAACTACAACAGTTTTTCCCCAGTTTTTAATTAATTCGACAGTTGAATTCACTATTTCCGCACTCGTTTGAACTGCAGGAATAATTTCCACTAAAGGCATTATTGGAGCAGGATTAAAGAAATGAATTCCTATTATCCGATTTGGGTTTTTCAAAACTGAACCAATTGAAGCGATGGATAAAGAAGATGTATTGCTAGCTAGAATACAATCTTGGGAAACAATTTCTTCAATGGATTTGAAAACTGTATGTTTAACAGATAAATCCTCTATAATAGCTTCTATTATCAGGTTACAGGGCGCAAAAGAATGAAGGTCAGCAGAGTACGTAATTCGTTGTTCTATCTCTAATTTATCAGAGCTGCTAATTTTTTCTTTTTCAATTAATTTAGTTAAAATTGCTGAAAGATTTGATTTTGCTTTCTCTAATTGACTAGGATTTACATCAACTAAAAAAACATGGCAGCCTTTCTGAGCTGCAACTTGTGCAATACCAACGCCCATTGTACCTGCTCCTAAAACTCCAATAATTCGCTTCATCTTAGTTTATTTACCTTTAAATTGAGGTGTTCTTTTCTGTAAAAATGCATTCACTCCCTCAGCAAAATCATCTGTTTGTCCTGCTGCTGTTTGTAGTTTTTCCTCCAACTCTAGTTGGTCTTCCAATGAGTTAAAAAGACCAAGATTTACTGCCTTTTTTGTTAAACCAAGACCTTTTGTTGGCATTGTGGCAAGTTGCTCAGAAAAACGCGTAATCTCATTTGAAAAATCGTCGTCATCTACAACTTTATAAATCATATTTAATTTTTCTGCTTCCTCAGCTGAAACTTTATCTCCTGTCATCATCAAAGCAAGTGCTTTTTGGATACCAATTAAACGAGGTAAAAAAAATGTTCCTCCAGAATCAGGAATTAAGCCAATTTTTGAAAATGCCTGAATAAATGAAGCAGATTTTTTTGCAAAAATAATATCACAAGCCAACGCTATGTTTGCTCCTGCTCCTGCAGCAACTCCGTTCACAGCGGCAATGACAGGCTTTTCAAGCTCCCGTATTTTTAAAATAATTGGATTGTAATGATCTCTGACAATCGTTTGTAAATCTGGGCCCTCAGTATCTGTTGCCTCAGCTAAATCTTGACCCGCAGAGAAAGCTTTCCCTTCTCCCGTTAAAACAATAACCCGAACATTCTCATCTTCTGCACATGCGTCTAGAGCAGCTTGTAACTGAAAAGCCATCGTTTGATTGAAAGAATTATAAACGTTCGGTCTATTTAAGGTTAATGTACAAACTCCGTTGCTATCTGCTCTTACTATTTCCATACCACTATTTTATGTTACAAAAGTAAAAAGGTCTATCCAATTGGAAGCTAATTCTTTGAATAAATATCGTTCATTTTTCGTACACGCTCAAAAATGGTTTTCCTCAGAGAAGTAGGTGAAACAATTTCTATTTCACCTCCATAACTCAAAAGCGTGCGTATGAATTCCTCTGAAACTAAAATTGTAAGTTCAAAAGTTGTTTGATCTTGACTTTCTGAAATAACTTTTTGTGATGCATGAAAAGGCTGAGAGGCAATGTATTTAGCAGCAATACTATTTGCATTAATAGTAATTTTTTCAGCTTTCCCTTGATAAGTTGTAATTCCAATTGTGTCTTGAAAATAGGAGTCTGAGTTAAAACTAGGAGGCGATTCAGCTTCGTCCTCTAAAATAATAGGATCTTGCATGCGATCTAAGGCATAGGTAACAATGTCTTTCTTTGCCTTATCATATGATATTAAATACCATCTATTTCTGTATTCTTTTAATAAAAGTGGTGATACCTTGCGAGGTTTTTCAACGCCCTTAATAAAACTTGCATAAGTAAACCAAATCATTTTTTTTGTGCGGATTCCCTCTAAGATTATCGGTAAAAATTCGTTACCTCCAACAGAAAAAACAGATTCAAATTGAACATAGCGATTGATCTCATCATCGTCGGGATTTCCTCCAATGGACACGCGATCTACTATTTTATCTATTGCATTACCAAATTGTTGGAAAAAAGGTACTTCACGAAATTGCTGCAGTGTATTGACAGCAAATTTTATCGAACTCAGTTCATCTTCTGTTAATGGAATATCATTGATGCTAAAATTCGGGTCGTCATAGCAATAACCATTGTTTATTTTGCTATATTTTATTGGCGCGTCGTGTTCTATTTTCATCGAAAACATATCTTTTTCGATTGTAGAGTCACATATATTTTCTCCGTAGTTTGATCCATAAAGAGCTTCCTCACAGGCTTCTCTTAAATCTTGTTTTGATGGGAAGGGCTTGTATTTATTTCGTAACATTCTATCAATAATGCGATAACGAATAAGTGCATTTTTGATATGGGGCATCTTATTTACCTAAAACTTTTTTTTGAAAACCAAATAATTCGAAAAACTTGATTGCTTTTACAACTTGGTAAGGTACATCATCTTCCCAACTTACCCCTCCAGATTTTATTTTACTTAGAACATCATCCGACATAATATGAAGAAAGTTTTGGTCGTATTCTAAAATTGGAGCAATCTTGTCATTATCCATCATGTAATTCAAGAGGCCTTTTAGATTCGCAGGTATTTTCATATTTTTGATATCGTACAAACTCCCATCTTCAACATTAATTGCTGGATAAACAAAGAGTTTCACTTTGTGACCAAAGCCACGACCAAATGCTTCAAAAAGACCGCCATCAAGGTTATCGTAATAACGTTCATCAAAAATAGCCTGTAAATTATATACGCCTAAAATCAGGCCCATCAACTTTCCTTTGGAAATTGCAGAAAGATATTCGAGCATTTTATAGTGCTTCAAATAATTTGAAATCATGACTGTATAACCTAATGAACTTAATAGGTCTGCACGGTCAACGAAATCTTTATCCGATATTTTGCCATCAGCTGTTAAGTCTTTTAATGTCAATTCTAAGACCAATTCAACATTCTCTTCTTTTACACTTTGCTCTTTTAAAAATGCTATTCTGCCTTTTTCAATCATGTCGATGTGTACTTTTGTCACAGGGCGAAAACGACCTCGCGTTAGCAAAATATTTTTCTTGTACAAAGCAGTTGAGGGTTGCAAGACATTTTTTGACAAGTCGAACATTGTTGCATCTGTTATTCCTCTTCTGACTAAGTTAAGTGCCAAAATTCGATTATCCACATTTTCAAAATCTGGGCCGGAAACCCTGAGCATATCAATTTCCATTCGTTCTCTTGGAAGACGATGAACCAAAGAATTCAAGAAAGCATCGATGCCCTCTTCATAAAAAAAACTCGTATAGATTAAATTGACACCTAAAATTCCTAGCGCATCTTGTTGGGCTTTGTGACTATTATCATGCATCCGAATGTGCAAAATAATATCATTGATTGGACCGCCCAAACGCATTTGGAAACGAATGCCAACCCAACCTTGACCTTGATTAGTTTTATGGTAATTTAGAGACTCTACTGTGTTACAAAAAGCGAAAAATCGGGCTTCTTTTTTTTTATTTGGCAAGATTTCACTTATGTGATTGAACTCTGTTTCTAGCATTGTGACAAGGCGTTCTTCACATACATATCGAGCAGCAGGTCCATATAAAGAATCGGAAACTTTCATGTCATATGCTGACTGTGTGAAAGCAATTGTGCCCGAGCTTCCTCCAGCTTTAAAAAAATTTGCGGCAACCTCTTGTCCTGCACCAATTTCGGCAAAACAACCATAAATATCAGGTTTTAAGTTGATTTTTAAGGCTTTGTCTTCTGTGGTGAGTCGAGTTTCCTCCATAAGTACTTAATGTGGATCCGAGAATTTTGGATTATTGATAAAATTATAATCCGTCAATGTTAACAAAAATTTCTTTAATAGTAATTTTTCTTGTGCGTCTAATTGAACTCCCCCTTGGCTAGCATATTCGATGAGTGGATCAATTGTAGGACTCATGTGAATGCCGCTAGAATAAAACTCAATAACCTCATCTAAATTAGCAAACCTACCATCGTGCATGTAAGGAGCGGTAAGTGCAATATTTCGAAGAGTAGGAACCTTAAATTTATAATTATCATTTGCGTTATTCGTAACACTAGCTCTACCTAAATCGTTTATTGAAGAAGCCAATAATCCGTTATTACTGAATTTTTTCACACGCATTAGAGGTCCATTATGACAATGGAAGCAATCTGCACCGTTCAAACTTTTAAATAAATCGTAACCTGCCCATTCTTCGTTGTCGATGGATTGAAAAATAGCTTGTTCATTTGAGTTGAGAGAAAGACTATTTTCATATTTATACATTACATCAAATTTGGACTCACCAGAAATCATTGTTCTCACAAATTGTGCAATAGCTTTGGCAATCTTTATAGAATCAATTCCTTCCTCTCCAAAAGCTCTAAAAAAGCGATTGCGATAGGTAACATCTAAATTTAGTTTTTCAGCCGTTGCTTTCCAAGATTGATGCATCTCAATAGGATTTGGAACAGGTTCTAAAATTTGGGCCTCTAAACTTGACTCTCTACCATCCCAGAAGAAAAAATCTTCCCAACCAAGATTAATTAATGCCATCGAATGGCGCGTTCCTTGAATGCCATCAATTCCTGTTGAGAAAACATTTGGATCGGAAAAAGAACCTGTTGGCATATGACAACTTGCACAATTCATTGTGTTGTCGCCACTCAGTTTTTTTTCATAAAAGAGAAAACGGCCAAGCTCAACTCCTTCAACAGTCAAGGGATTGTCCTCAGGAATCAGCATATCGGGAAAATGAGACGGTATTTCTAAAAAGTAGGGACTTGCCTTGAAATCATTTTTATCTTTTCTGCAAGAAATGAAAATCAAACTAGGTATTAAAAAAATAAAAAATGGTTTCATCAATTTGGTTGAAATGCTTGTTTAAAATTCTGCAAAACAATCATTGAAAGTGCTTCTTGTCCAGCACCAGAATGAGTCAGGAAGTTTGTTTTCAAATCAATAGGCTGTGTCGGATTTTGAAGAAATGAAAGTAAGTCCAATTTAAAAGGAAGAACATATTCATTTGCTGATGGATTTTGCCAAGATAAATTTGTAAATGAAAAGTCATTTATATAGGAATCTGTGCCAATGTGAAAGCTAAAATTGTGGTTTAAGGATAAATTGCCATCAGAAATTGTATCTACTTTTCCTTCAATACTAAAGAAGATATAACCTGTATTCCATCCCCAATGCATGGTTCCGGCATTACTTATATTTAAAGGACTTTCATTTGGAAAGGTAGAAGGATCCAAATGATTGATAGCTTCATTAACGCCCAAGAATCCTTGTAAAGAAGAAAATTTTGTCGGATCGCCAATGACTCTGGTAGCAAGTTCGCCATTTTCGCGGAAATCAAAAAGAGCCGCATCGGTTAAAATTGTTGATCCATTTTTTACACCAGTCATATAAAATTTTAAATCTGTAAATTTTACCTGATAACCCTCTGGAGTGGTGTAAATAGAATCGAGAAATAAGTTATCTTGACCAAATTTTGGCGTAATACTAACATTAAGATAATTGTCTACTATTGGTGGTTCAGGTTTCTTCTTTTTGCAAGAAACAATGAAAATTGATAAAAGAATTAAAATATAAAGTCGAAACATATAACAAAATTAAAGTAAAAAGATCATTATTCATTACATTTAACAAATTAAAAAAGAAGTTGTTTTCTATGCAAAAAATAGACCGTGAGAAATTTCCTTTATCCATTTTAAATGCTTCGGCAGGAAGTGGAAAAACACACCAGCTAGTTTTAGAATACTTAAGTATTTTGCTTGCTGACAATCATTCAAAACAAAAGTATAAGTCTATCGTGGCAATGACTTTTACTAACAAAGCGGCGCTCGAAATGAAAACACGCATCATTGATACATTAGATGGGATTGTCCATTATGATGGAAGTCAAGAAAAGATAAAGTCAATGATTGATTCCTTGATGGTTAATTGCAACATAAATCTAGTTACCTTAAAATCAAGATGTCAAAAATCGTTGGGGGAAATTTTACACGGATACGAAGATTTCCATGTTTCAACAATTGACAAATTCAATCTTCGGCTTATCCGTTCTTTTAGTCGTGATTTAGATATCCCCAGTGATTTTGAAGTTATCTTAAATGAAAAACAGATTATTGAAGATGTGGTGGAAATTTTAATGAATAATCTTGGGCAAGAGGGATCAGAAAAATTAACAAAATTAATGACTTCTTATGCAAAGTCAAATTTAGAGGAGGGTGAAAGCTGGAATTTCAAGAGAAGATTAGTGGAGTTTTCTATGATTTTAAGTTCTGAACGCAACCAAGGAAATGTAGCAAAACTTATGGAGCTTGAGCTTTCAGATAACAGTTACCATGAGTTGAAAACTGAAATTGACATGCTTGAAAGATCATTTGTATTAAATGCAAATGAAACCGTCGAATTTTTTCATTCTTTCAATATAACTGTGGATTCAATACCTGGAGGAAAAAATAGCTACAACAACATTGTTCAACTCTACAATTTAAGCAAATTCCCAAATAGCAAAAAAAACAATCAGCTTTTTAACGATACCATTCTCAAACAATGCCATGAGCCAACAGGAAAAAAACCAATGCCACTAGCGTTGAGAGAGAAGTTACTTGAGTTAAATGAACTATTCTTGACTTTAGAGCCACAGGTTCTTTTGCTTAAAAAATACCGATCTAATTTTTTTAATATGGCCTTGCTGCAATTTATTGCTGAGGCACTTAAAGACTTGAAAACTAGCGAGCAGATTATTAGAATTTCTGAATTCAATAAATTAATCGGCTCTCTTGTCCAAGAAGAAGATGCACCCTATATCTACGAACGT
>SXGS01577479.1_pt1 | contig 13381 bp, 9 predicted proteins | sample 3174681 | NCBI WGS metagenome assembly SXGS01 (sample SAMN11356861, study PRJNA531348) | freshwater metagenome | isolation source: freshwater sample F1-80 | place: China: Fuxian Lake, Yuxi | collected 2017-12-25
GTGCGCGATGCCGTGCGCGCGGCGGGCGTGCAGGCATGCGTCGGTTTCGAGTGTCGCTTCTCCATGCATTTCTCCCTCGTGCGCGGGCTCATCGACAAGGGGCTGCTCGGCAAGGTGCACTTCGGAGAATGCGACTACTTTCATGGCATCGGCCCGGACATTCCGCAGTACGCCTGGAATGTGAAAGGCGCGTGGGGTGGTTCATCCCTTCTGACCGCTGGCTGCCACGCGCTCGACGGATTGCTCTTTTTCATGGGTGGGGAGGTGGAAGAGGTCACCGCGCACGCGACCCGCAGCGCCGCCCCGGAGTTCGCGCCCTACGAATACCCGACCACCATCGCGGCCCAGTTGCGCTTCCGTGACGGACGCATCGGGCGAGTGGCGAGCAGCATCGATGCCTTGCAGCCCTATCACCTGCGCGTGCATCTGGTCGGCAGCGAAGGCGCGGTGGATGACCGCCGTTTCTGGACGCGGAAACTTCCCGGCCTCCGGAAGGGGCACTGGTCCACTCTCGAAACGGCGCTGGTGGAATCAGGAGATGTGAAGGAGCACCCCTATCTCCCGCAGTTCGAGGAATTCGTGCGCGCCATTCGCGAGGGCCGCGAGATGGAGCGCACAGGCATCGAGGCGGCGCTCGCGACGCATCGGGTCATCGCCGCGGCGGATCTGTCCGCGCGCGAAGGACGCAGCGTCAGGATGAAGGAACTTCCCGGCGCTCCCAAGCAGGCCGGCCCGCGCGGCAGCAAAGCGCGCGTGCGAGTCGCAAGCCGGAAGTCGAACGCACGGGCCCGCAAGCGCTGAGGGGCACACGGAAAGCTGCGTCGCGCGCTGCCGGAAGCCCTGCGAGTGGGCCTTCGACTTCAAGGCTCATGGCTGCAGGATCGGCGTTGCCAATGATGCGGTCATCCAGCAGCACGTCATGGTCGCGGAGTTCGATGCGGCGCAGGAGAGTGGCCGGTGAGGTGCCACCGCCGAGAGCGCCCGTGCTCTGATTCAACGCGGTGCCCTTCCGCGCGCGCCAGATGTCGATCAGCTTGCGAGACCAGCGCGGCCCTCCTGGAAGACGCGTTGCGAACGAGAGCAGGAGACGCTGCAATCCCGACGGCTGCACGAAACGGCAGCGCACGAGGGGCGCCTCCAGAGTGAGAGTGGCGCCGCCTTGCAGAGGAAGTCCGCGCCGATTCCACGCGCGCGTGCGGTAGACCGTGCCTCCCTCGCGCAGTGCGAGGCCGCGCTCTGCGACCAGCGGATGGAAACCCGATCCAGCGCGGAAAGCAATGCGCACCACTGCTCCCGAGGCCGCAGAAACCCAGGCGACATAGCCCGGCCGCGCGTGCGCGCTCAGTCCGGCAACGGGTGCGGCGAAGTCTGCCCGCGTCCGTTCAAAGAAGAGCGGTTCTGCGACCACAGGCGCGGCAGCGAGCCGGGTCGGCAGGCGTTGATCGGCGAGGAGCGCTGCGAGGAGTGGTTGGAAGGACCAGCGCGCGATGCGGAGATCATCTTCGAGCGTGCCGGTGGCGGCCGTGCCGGTGACACGCTGCATCCAGCTCAACATGCCGGCAGCCGTCGCGTCGTGAGGCGCCAGCGCGACCGCAGCGAGGCGCGAGACGTAGGGATTCGCGCAGATGCCGTAGTCGGAACTCGTGGTCATGTCGGGATGCAGGAAGTGGGCGGCGAAATGGAGTGCCCGCCGCGCGGGCGTGAGTGAGGCCGCTTCTCCGCACAGCACCGCATGCAGGCCGAGATACTCCGCAATGAGGAATGAATAACCCACATCCACCGAGGTGATCTCGCGGGACCAGCCTTCAGCGTGCTGGCGCGCGGCGATGGCAGCGGCGTTTTCCCGGGCGCGCCCGGCGAAACGAGGCGCGCCGAGAGTCTTCGCGGCGACACCGAGAGCGGCCACGCCCACGGCCTCGTGATTGGTCTTGAACCAGTCGTCGTGTGTGGCAAGCCACTCCGCGCTGCGATTGAGCGCGCGCAACACGTCCGCGCGCAACGGATCGGCGAGGGATTCGCCGAGGGTGTCCACCGTGAGTGCAACAGCGAAGGTGCTGAAGGCGGTCGTGGCGTAGCCATGCTCGCGTGCGTACCACTCGTCGAAGGTGCCATCCTCATGCTGTTCCTGGCACCAATAGCGCAGCCCGAGGAGCACCGCTTCGAGCAGCCGCGCTTCACCGCGCTTGGTATTGCCCGGGAAATCGTGACGCCACATGAGCGCGAGGGGCAGCACGGCCTCTTGGCGGCGCATGTCGGCGAACGAGCTCCCCTTGTCGCGCCAATGCGCAGGATGAAAACAGCCTGCCGTGGGTGCGTCGGGGTCGCGATCCTGCAGCCCCAACAGGCGCTCGGCGGAAGTGGTGACCCGGAGCACGAGGCCTTCGAGATCCTGCGGCAGCGCCGCCATCAGCACTCCTCCGCCACGTGCCGGCCTTCGGATTCTTCGACACGCTCCAGCCGCCGCGCCATGAGTTCGCCAAGGAACCCGAGCGAGAGGAACTGCGTGCCCATGAGGATGAGGAGCACGCCGAGGATCACTGTGGGCAGATCCTCGTCCACGCTGACGCCGCAAGCGAGGAAACGCACGGCGAACCAGCCGTCGATCAGCAATCCGAGAAGGAGCAGCGGAATGCCGAGGAGACCGAAGAACGCCATGGGGCGGCGCCCGAAGCGGGCTGCGAGCACCATGCCGAGCAGCGCCGCGAGTCCGGTGATGTACTTCGCGCCGCCATACTTGGAGCTCCCGTGCTGGCGCGCGCGATTGGTGACGGGCCGTTCCACGATGCGCGTGAACCCCGCCGCATGCGCGAGAGCCGGGATGAAGCGGTGCAGATCGCCGCTGAGATCGAGTGCGTGGGCCACTTCCGCATGCATCACCCGCACAGGGCAGTTCATGTCCGCGAGCCGCGGGCGCAGGAACAGATTGAGAAAGGTGTTGCCAAGTCGCGACGCCACGAACCCCGTGGCGCTGCTCTTGCCGCCTTGCTTGATTCCCACGGCGAGGTCCGCACCGCCTGCCACGGCCGCAGCCAGCGGGAGGAGATCGCGCGGATCGTCCTGCAGATCGCCATCGAGCGTCGCGACCATGGCACCCCGTGCACGTTGGAAGCCCTCGCGATAGGCGGCCGCTTTGCCGGACCGGCGGGCAAGACGCACGCCGCGCACGCGCTTGTCCGCGGCGGCCGCTGCGCGAATGACGGCAAAGGTGCCATCGCGGCTGCCATCATCCACGAGGATGATCTCAGTCAGAAACCCAGGAGGCAGCGCTGCAAGTTCAGCGAGGAGCGGCCGGACGTTGGGTTCCTCGTCGCGCACGGGAATCACGAGGGAGATGTCGCGGGCGCCGGACTCCATGGGTGCGGAATCGTACCCCGCCAACGCGGGCCTCGGCGGCCTCGGATAACCTGCGGTCCATGGGAGACGGATGGTTGCGGAGTGGCGCCTTTCTCGTGCAGCGGCTGCTCCTCGCGTTGCTGCTCGGCGGTCTCCTTGTGCATCTCGTGAGCGCCGGCGTGGCGCTGGCCGTTCCGGAGCTGCTTGAGACGGGTGAGCCCGCCCTCGCAACCGCGGCCTTCCGTGCGAGCGAGGGGCATTCTCTCTACGGAGCGGTGGATGCGCCGCCATTCCTGCATCACAACTACACGCCTCTGGGTTCATGGATGCAGACGCCGCTCATGCGACTCACGGGGCCTTCCTTCACGCCGGGCCGACTGCTCTCCCTCGTCGCGACGCTGGCGCTGCTCGTTTGCATCTTCCGGGCACTTCGCGGTGAAGGCCTCGCGCGCATGGCTGCCTGTACGGGCGCCGCGGCCTTCGTGAGTGGAGGCATCGCCTTTCCGTGGATGTTTGTCGGGCGCGTCGACCTGCCCGCACTGGCGCTGTCGTTCGCTGCCTTTGCCGTGCTCACCGGCGGGACCTTCACCCGGGGGCGCGCGCTGCTGTTTCTTCTCCTCGCGCTTGCCGCATGGATGACGAAGCAGACCGCGGTGGCGGGTGCGGTGGCCGGCATCGTGGTTCTCGCACTGCGCGGCCGCCGGAAGGAAGCGCTGCTGCTTGGCGTTGCGTGGCTGGCTCTGGTCGCGCTCGTCATTCTCTGGTTGCAGCGGGCGACGGACGGGTCATTCTGGCTGCACGCGGCAACACTCAACGCCAGCCACACGCGCGATGGCCTTGGTGTCGGGGCCATCGGGTTCAGGGATGTGTTGCTGGCGGTCGGTCCGTTGCTGCTCGGTCTCGGTGGAGCCGGGCTGCTGGTCATCCGGGGGGCTGTGCGTCAGCGTTGGACGGTCTACCTCGGCCTGGCTCTGGCCATGGGCATCGTGGGTCTCTCGAAGTCCGGCAGTCACGTGCACCATCTTCTTGAAACGTGTGCGGTGCTCGCGGTGCTCAGCGGTCATGGATGGGCGGCACTCATGCGCGCACGTGTGGAGAGGCCGCGGGCGGGGCTGGTTGCAGCAGGGCTCTTTCTCGTTCTCGGAGCATGGGCCTTGCACGGAGGCGCATGGCAAAAGCTGAAACACATGCATTGGCTCGCGACACGGGCTTCGCCTGTGCCTGCAGCGGTGGTGGAAGCGCTGGGGGAGTCGGAGGAACACGTACTCTGCCTCGGCAAATGTGCGAGCCTCGCCATCGAGAGCAGGCGCGAGGCGTGGTTGGACATCGCGGATTGGCGCCGCCTCGAGGAACTCGGGTTCGTGCGCTCCGAGCAAACGCTCATCCCGCTGGTGAGGGAGCGAATCTTCGCACTCATTGCCGTGCCGCAATACGCCGCGGACCATCCGGCCGAACCGTTGTTCAATCCGCTGCGCATCGCGGGTTTCCGTGCGGCGATCGAAGAACACTACAGCCTCATGCGTGATGCAAACGGCGCGCCGCTGCGCATGGATGACCCGAAGAGCCGGCATGTGGCCGAGTTCTGGAGGCGGAAGCGATGAGTGTTGCGCGGGGAGGGATGGCGCTCATTGCCGCGCAGGCCTGGCATGCGCTCACCGGCTGGATCATTTTCCGGACGGCGACCGAAGTGCTGGGGGACACCGGCTACGGCGCCTTCACGACGGTGCTGTGGACCATGACCACGCTGGAGGTTCTGGTGACCGAAGGCGTGCCGCGCGCGATGGCTCTCGGTATCGCGGGGCAGCCGGGCGCCACGCGCGCGACGCTGCGGCGCGCACTGCCTGCGACTTTCGCGGTCGCGCTCGGGCTATGCCTCGCCCTTGCGCTCGTCGCGCCACTCCTCACGGCGGCGTGGCATGCGGAGGATCTCACAGCGGCGGTGCGCATCTCCGGGATCGACTTTCTCACTTTCGCGGCATTCGCGGTGTTTGCAGCGCTCGCCAACGGGCTGCGCGACTTCAAGGCACAGGCACGGGTGCAGTTCGCGTATTCGACGGCCAAGGTCCTTGTCGTAATCGCAGCGCTCATCCACTTCCGTTCCATGGAAGGCGCGATGCTCGGTTACGTGCTGGCGAGTGGATGCGGGTCTCTTTGCGCGATCTTTCTCACGCGCCGCTTGCCGCGCGCGTCCAGCGTGGAGCACTCCGCGCTGGATTTCCGCCACGCATGGCCACTTGGCTTGCAGTCGGCGTTGCTGGCGCTGCTCATCAACGTGGATCTCTGGGTGAGCGCGACGATTGCTGGCGCTGATGATGCGCGGTTCGGCTTGTATGGCATGGCTGCGACGCTGTGCCATTCCGTCTACTTCGTATTGCGCGCGCTCGGCGAGGCGTTGCTTCCTGCGGTGGCTCATGCGCGCGGGCAGCAGGATGCCGCTGCTGTGCGTCGGGCCACGTCGGACGGACTCGGCCTCCTGCTGATCCTGCTGGCCATGGCTCTCGGATGCGGGCTCGCGACGAGTGAAGCCCTCATGCCGTTGCTCTTCGGGGCAAGTCATCACGGTGAGGCTGCAGCGTTTGTGACATGGCTCTTGCCTGCTGCCGCTGCCTTCACGCTGCTCAGCGTGTTCGCTGCGCTCTTGAGCGGCGCGGGAAGAACGCGATGGGCGCTCATCCTGCTCGTTGTCGTCGCTGGCGCCAATGTCGTGGCGTGTTGGTGCGCCGCAGGATCCGGGAGCCTCGCAGCAGTCGCAGAGGCATCTCTTGCGGTGAGCCTGACGGGCGTGGTCGTTGGCGCTCTGGGTGTGCGGAAGATCCTCGGTGCCCTCGTCGCGCCACGAGCTGTGGTTCTGGCCGTGTGCGTGGGTGTCGGCGATTGGGCTCTCTTGCGCGCCTTGGCACTCGAAGGCTGGAGCGTGGTCGCGCTGGGTGGTGTTGCCGGTCTTCTCAGCGTAGCGGCCGCGGCGTATCTCTTGCGTCGTTCTCGTGCAGCGCATCCATGAGCGCCACCGGAATGGGCTTCAGCGACGGCTCTTCCATGCCAACGCGCGAAGCGGTCACTTCCACTTCGTGTGCAGCCGCATACCACTCGGGTTCCTGATCGCAGGCATCCTGCGTGAGCGGATTGAAGGCGAGGCAAGCCACGGGCTTCACATCCAGCGGAATGGCGCAGCGCATGTCCGCCTCAAGGAAGGGGCATGTGTAGTGCGTCTTCCTTGATGCCGTCAAGCGGTACTTCTTGATGCTTCCTTCGACGCGTGCCATCAACTCCGCGCGGCGGCGAGGCTCGAGAAGCGCCAGGTGAGCTGCGATGCGACGTGCTTCGCTCGCCACGATGCGCACCGAGTTGTGGGCCTCTGTGCAGCAGAGTCCGCAGTCTGCGCAAGTGCGGACAGTCTCCTGCACCTCAAGCACATGGCGCATGAGCTGTGCGCGCGTCTCATCCGCAGCTTGTGAGCGCTTCTTCGCCACGCGTCATGCTAGCTGCCGCTGGTAACACCGAGGCCCCGCTGCGGTGAGCCGCAAACGGGGCCTCGGCTGCAAACGTCAGCCTTGAATCAGAAACCGGCCCAGTCGTAGTTGCCGCCCGCGTTGGGCAGGAACATGAGCTGAGTGATCCCTGCAGTGATGGTCGTCGCTGGGCCGAAATTGTAGATCATGCCGTTGCCTGCGGGCCCGGCATTGGGGCCACCAAGCGCGTAGGTGGTGACACCAGGATCTGTGGCTCCTGTGTTGCCGCGGCTGATGCCGATCCACGCGTTGTAGGTCTGGACACCGAGCGTGTTCAGCGTGTCGAACAGCACTGTGCCGGCCGCATCGAGAGACAGAGTGAATGTGTTCGGGATGGCGCTGCCGAAATAGGGCACCGCATTCCAGGATATGGCGAGTCCAAGGCCCCCCATGGCACTGGCACTCATCGTTCCGCCCGCGCTCGGATTGAAGTCCGTCCAGATGCCGAAGGACGGGTTATCTACCAGCGCCTGAGCGACAGAGGGAGTGAAGCTGACATTGGGTGCACCAAACATCAGCCGACCGTTCGAGATGACTTGCACCTGTGTGTAGGAGGTGCCATAAAGCGTGAGGCTTGTTGGAGTGCAGATGGTGTTGGTCGCCAGATTGATGGCGACAGCGCTGTCATCCGTGAGGGTGATTGCTTGGGTGCCACTTGCGGTGACATCAAGTTGCGGGGCCTGCGAAAGTGCGAATCCATCCGGGTTGGTGGGGTCCACCACAATCTGCTGGGCCGAGAGGGTCAGCGGCGATGTGCCGACACCGAATGTGGCGGCGAAGGTGCCAGGGAAGGGCACGAAGTTCATGAATACGCCACCGTTCAGCCAGAGCAGTGGCCCGCCAAGGCCGATGTTGAGCAATTGGCCATTGGCCGTGCCCATGGCGCCTGCGGAGAATCCGATGCTCGCCGTGGGGCTGAGCAGGACTTCGAACGGCATCAGCGTGTTCACACTGGCGAAGTTTGCGGTCACGGTGGCCCCGGTGCAGACGGTCGAGAGAGCCTTGCCAAACATCGTGCCCTGCACACCGTTGATGTCCAGGCTCGAGCCCGCTTGATTCACTTGCCACTCGGGTTGGATTGTGCCGCCGACAATGTAGTGGATGACGCCATTCCACACGCGCGGTGCAAAGGAACCCGAGCCAATGGGATAGGCGTTGCCCGTTCCTTGGAGGAACTGGATGAACGGATCGGACGCGAAAACGGTGCCCACCGCCGTTCCGTTGGTGTAGGCGACGATGCCCGTTGTGGAGCTGGGGATAGTGCAGAAGAAGGCCTGAGTTGCGCCCGCAGGAATCACGACGTTGACCGCGATCGGAATGGCAACAGCAGTGCCGGGACCGCCGTGAACGACGCCCGTTGTCGAGCCTGCGAGGGTCCACGCTGCGGCGTTGGTAGCCACAGGTGCGTATCCACCCCCTGCAGTCGCGTACCAGACTTCGAAATTGTCTGTGCCAGCCGCCCAGAAGTTCTGATCAAAGCTCGTCACCGTGATGCTGCTGGTGGAGGTGTTCACGATGTCGAACATGTTGCCCTTCTGACCATTGCCTCCAGCAAGCGTGGTCAGAAGAGTGAATGATTGAGCAGCCAAAATGCCTGCCATCAACATGAGAATTGCAAGGTATCGAAGCATGGGGATGGTTCTCCTGCGCGCGAGGGTGCGCACAACCCGTATCCTATCCCGATTGCCTTGGGCGGTGCAAGCCCCCCAATCTCAGCTTGCGAAATAGTGATAGGTGGTCACGGCCCGTCGGGTCGGGCGTCACGGCCACGTCAGCCTGCTCGGCCCACTGCATCGCAACAGGCTGTGCTGAGCAGCGCACCATGGCGTGGTCGGGAGTTCAGCCATTCAGTAGCCATGCCACGAAGCACAGCCACCCGAGTTGAAGTTGAAGTTGATGTTGTTCGCGCCGCCACCAAGTGCAGGAGATCCGCTACCGATCTTGTAGAGCATGTCGGACGTCGGGTTTGCTGTCGGGACCACGCCGAATGTGCCAAACGTGGTCATGCCAGGATCGGTAGCAAGGCCCCCGCCACGGCTCAGGATGATGCCTGTGGCGGTTGGATGAGTGCCGAGGGTTGAGATGCCCAGGATCCTCGCTGCGGCGGTCCACAGTCCCGCAGGGTTCAAGCAAACGGCGAAGCTGCTGGTCACCGCGCTGCCCCAGTAAGGCACGTTGGTGTAGAGAACCTCAACACCATTGAATGCGCCGCTCTGGACCACGATAGACGCCGTGGGGTGTGCATTCGATTGCCAGTCAGACCAGATCCCGACGCTTCCTGGGCCGGTTTGGGCGGCTGCGGCGCTTGGGGTCCAAGCCGCCTGGCCGATGGAGCCGGGGCAGATCACGCCGTTGGTACTCACCTGGATTTGCATGTAGTTGGTGCCATAGAAGGGCATGCCTGTGGCAAGGCAAAACGGCGGGGCGGAGAGATCCACAAGATACGTGGCGTCGTCTGCATTGGGGAGAGTGAGGGCGCCGCCCCAATGACCAGTAAGCTGACAAGCCTGCGAGAGGGAGATACTGATCGCAGATGTGGGGTCGATGGAGACGAGTTGCGCCGAGAGCGTGCCGACTTCCGCTGCGAAGTAGATGGGGCAGAATCCGGATGCGTTGCCAATCGGCGCAAACGCGCCGAGGAGTGGGATGAGATTCTCGCTGAGATCGAGATTGACCACGTTGTTGTTGTTGAGAACGCCACCATTGTATGAGGTCGGAACGACGGCGGCCACGCAGAGAACCACGTTCGCGAGCATGCCGGAGCTGTTCATGCACGCATTGACCGTGGCGCCCACGCACTTGTTGGTGATGGCCGGGCTTCCCGCGGTGGCGTAGACAAAATCGAAGTCCATGTAGGCATTGCTCTGGTTCACTTGGAATAGCGGGGGTGGTGGAGCAAATGTGAGCTGCATGTTCGGGCGGCTGAACCCGCCGTAATTGCTGCCGACGTCGGTGCACACTGTGGGAGTGTTGTCGGCGCGGTTCAGCTGCACCATGCGGAGTCCGGTGTTCGTCTGGTTGAACGAGCAGTTCCACGTGTAGCTCATGTTGTTGAAGCATGTCTCGAGCATGATGTTGTTCACACCGTTCCACGCGAAGGGAGTGCTGAATGACTGCGTGTTCCAGCCGACACTGGTGGTATGCGTGGTCGGGCCATGGACGAGCGTCAGGCCTGTTTCCCACGTGGCGTTAGCCACAGCACTCGGCGCCTGTAGCGTGTGGCCGACACTGATGGTGAAGCCCTGCAGCGGGGCGCCCATGACGTTCACAACGTCGAACCCCAGCGAGACGAGGTTGCCAGCACTGGCGCCTGCGGCTGTGAGTTCGGCTGCGGTGACGAGGATCTGATCACGAAAGCGAGCGCCAACGCGGGGAACTTCAGCATGATCATGTCTCGTCGTGCCAACGGGGTTTGTTGAATGTCCGGCCGAACTCCGGCTTGACGTCGTTGAGCATGGCGGGCGGATCGTGCAACAGCAACACCAACGTGAGCGCAGATTGATGTCGATCATCAGCAACTCGTTGAATCGCCGCGCCGCATGATGAATTGGCACGATGCGCAACGCGATGCTTGCTGCGTTCGTACTTCTGCGCTGTCGTCACGAGTGCAGAGCGGCCCGTCTTGACTTGTGCGTCAAGGCGGGCCGCATGGAACTTCGCAGGCTGCGAAGGTGGCGCTGCGAGGCATCACAAACGCGGCAGAGACTTCAGCTCAGAAGCCCTGCCAGATGTACCCGCCGACGAGAGCCGGGGTGAACCAGATGTTGTTGGCACCGCCACCGAGAGCGGGCGAGCCGGCGCCGATGTTGTAGAGCATGCTGGTCGGAGTTGCGGTGAAGCCGGTACCGACACTGAATGTTGTTGGGCCCGGATCTGTGGCGAGGCCACCACCCATGCTCAGCATGATGCCCGTGCTTGCAGCGTAGGTGCCGAGGCCCGAGATGCCCTCGACACGAGGTCCGAAGTTGTCCAGTCCGATGTTGAAGGTGCTGGTCACAGCGGTACCCCAATAGGGCACGTTGGTGCAAGCCACATCAATGCTGCCGGTCAAGTTGTTGCTGCTGACCACGATGCTGGCTGCGGGATTGGCGTTCGACTGCCAGTCGGCCCAGATCCCGACACAGCCTGGCTGGGCCATGGCGGCCGCAGTAGAAGGCGTCCAACTGTTGTTGCCGACGGCGCCAGGAAAGACGAGACCGTTCGTGCTGACCACGAGCTGTGTGTAGAGCGCGCCATAGAACGGCACTCCCATGGCGAAGCAGAGCGGAGCGGCAGTGAGATTGACCAGGTAGGTCGAGTCATCCGCAGTGGGAAGCGGGATGGCGCCGCTGAGAACACTGGTGAGCTGGCAAGCCTGCGAAAGGCTGATGCCGATGGCGGAAGTCGGATCCACGGAGACCATTTGCGCCGAGAGCGTGCCAGAGGGCGCGCTGAAGAGAACAGGGCACGACCCGGAGGCTCCGCCCAGCGGCATCAGGGCGCCGAACAAACGCACCAAACCGGCGGCGAGGCTGAGATTGACCACGTTGCCGGAGTTGAGCACGACACCGCCCGCTGAACTCGGCGCCACAGGTGCGAGATTCAGGAACACATCAGCAGGATGGCCCATGCTGTTCGCGCAGGCACTCACTTGGCCACCCGCACACTTGGTCGTGACAGCGGCGGCGCCGGGGGAGGCGAGCACGAAATCAAAATCCATCCAGGCCGCGGCCTGGTTCACTTGGTAGTCAGGGATCGGTGTTCCGCCGGCAGCGAATGTGAGTTTCATGTCCGGGCGCCAATTGGCGTTGAGGCCGAGGGGAGTGTCGAGAGCGCTCGTGCACACGGTCGGCATGTTGTCGTTGCGGTAGAGCTTCGTCTGCACCAATCCCGGATAGAAGGAGCTGTTCATCTGGCAGTTGGTGGTGTAGGTGAGGTTGTTGAAGCAGGTTTCAACCACGATGTTCTGCACTCCGTTCCACGCGAAAGGGAAATTGAAGGTGTGCAGATTCCAACCTGCAGTGGCTGTGTGCGTCACGGGGCCGAAGACGGAGGTGAGGCCGGTCTGCCATGCAAAGGTCGCGGCACCCGGAACAACGGCGGTGTGTCCCATGCTGATGCCGAAGCCCTAGAGTGGCGCTCCACCGACCGCAACCACTTCGAGTTCCAACGCGACGATGTTGCCAGCGCTTGCACCCGCGGTCATGAGCTCGGCGGCCGTGATGACCATCTGGTGGCGTGCACCTCCCCAGTAGTTGCCGTAGGGCGCGGGATAGCTGAACAAGCCGTTGGTATGCGAACCGATGCCGAGGGTGACGGTTTGGGCCGAGGCCAGCGTCGTGATCATTGCAATTGCGAACATCACCGAGCAGAACGTCTTCATGGTGGGTGTTTTCACTTCCTGGTGTGGAATGTGCGAACGAATGATGCGCGCTCGCAAGCAGTCAGCCGTTCGGGGCGGCTCTTGCTGGATCGCATGGCGCTCACAAGAGGGTGGACTCTGATTGAGTTTACCCAATACAGGGCGCCCCATCGTGGCATCACTGCCAAGGACTCTGCCAAGACAAGCGGCCCGCCCTGGCATCTTTGCCAAGACGGGCCGCATCAAGCAGCGCGGGCCGTAAGGACGGCCGCGCGATGCATCTTCAGGAAACGGATGCTCTCAGATCAGAGTCCTTGCCAGAAGTAGCCACCACTGAATTGCGCGGTGAACCAGATGTTGTTCGCACCGCCGCCGAGGGCGGGCGAACCCGTGCCGATGTTGTAGAGCATGTCGGTAGCGAGGACTGAGCCGCCTGCACCGCCGAGGCTGAACAGTGCTGCGCCTGGGTTGGTGGCGAGGCCACCGCCCTGACTGAGCACGATGCCCGTGCCGGTCGGATCCGTGCCAAGGCCGGTGATGCCTTCGATGCGCGGGCCGAGCGCGTCAAGACCGACATTGAAGGTGCTGGTCACTGCGGTGCCCCAGTAGGGCACGTTGGAGTACATCACATCCACGCCGCCGCCGAGTCCAGCGCCGTTCACCACGATGGTGGCCGTGGGGCTTGCATTCGACTGCCAGTCAGACCAAATGCCGACGCTGCCGGGGCCTGCTTGAGCCGCAGCGGCGCTCGGGGTATAGGCAGTCACACCCAAAGTGCCGGGCGACACAACCCCGTTGGTGCTCACACTGATCTGGGTGTAAGTAGTGCCATAGAAGGGCACGCCGGCGGTGCGGCAGAGGGGGGCAGCGGTGAGGTCCACGAGGTAGGACACGTCATCCGCGGTGGGCAGCGAGAGGGTGCTGGTACCGAAGCCGTTGAGCTGACAGGCCTGCGAGAGGCTGATGCCGATGGCCGAGGTCGCGTCGAACGCAACCATCTGTGCCGAGAGCGTGCCGAGTGGCGCACCAAAGAGGATGGGGCATGTTCCAGCGGCACCGCCGACAGGCATGAAGGTGCCGAGAAGCTGGAAGAAGCCCGCCGTGAGGTCGAGGTTCACCACATTGCTGTTGTTGAGCGCCACGCCGCCGGCCGAGCTGGGCACGACTGCGGCAGTGTTCAGGAAGATGTCGGCGACCA
>SXGS01595849.1_pt1 | contig 13381 bp, 13 predicted proteins | sample 3174681 | NCBI WGS metagenome assembly SXGS01 (sample SAMN11356861, study PRJNA531348) | freshwater metagenome | isolation source: freshwater sample F1-80 | place: China: Fuxian Lake, Yuxi | collected 2017-12-25
GTCCGGGTATGGGACACCGCCGCCGGCTGCGAACTGCACCGCCTGGTGGTCCCCGGGTCTAAGGTCTGGAGAGTGGCGTGGGCGGGGGACGGGGAGAGGCTGGCGAGCGGTGGGGCCGATGCGACCGTGCGGGTGTGGGACACCGCAGCCGGCCAGGAACTCCACTGCCTGGAGGATCACAGAGACTGGGTCCGGAGCGTGGCGTGGGCGGGGGACGGGGTGCGGCTGGCGAGCGGGGGGGACGACGCGACGGTGCGGGTGTGGGACGCCGCCACCGGCCTGGAACTCCACCGTCTGGAGGTCCAGGGGTCTTGGGTCCTCAGCGTGGCGTGGGCGGGGGACGGGGAGCGGCTGGCGAGCGGAGGACCCGACGGGAGGGTGCGGGTGTGGGACACCGCCACCGGCCGGGAACTGCACCGCCTGGAGGGCCACGGGGGGAGTGTGCTCTCGGTCGCGTTTTCACCGGACGGGCGGCGGCTGGTCTCCACCGGCACGGAGGGGGTGCTTCGCCTCTGGGATGCGGAGACGGGCGTCTGCCTGGCGCTGCTCATCCCGCTGCCGGAGGGCTGGGCCGCCGCGACGCCGGACGGGAAGCACTACAAGTACGGCGGCAACCCGCGCGGCTTCTGGCACGCCGCCGGCGTCGTCCGCTACGAGCCGGGCGAATTGGACGACCTGATCCCGGGTTTCCGCCTCGCGGAGGAGGCGCCGCTCCCGCTCTCGTGAGGGTTTGGATTTGCTGAACCGCAGACGACGCGGAGGGACGCAGAGGGGAGTGGCCGGGCTCGCCGGGGACGCGGGGTCCGGAGATGGTTTGCAGAGCCGTTCGGGGGCAGACCCGGGGCGATGCCCCGGGGTGGTTTAGAGCGGGGTACGCGTGGTCCGCCGGGACCCGGGGCGATGCCCCGGGCTGGTTTAGAGAGGGGTACGCGTGGTCCGCCGGGACCCGGGGCGATGCCCTGGGCTGGTTTGGAGAAGACCCGGGGCGATGCCCCGGGCTGGTTTAGAGCGGACCTTTGGTCCTTTGCGTCGGTGGGCCCTTCAGCGGCGTCTGTTGGTTCATCGGTGGTCGCATCAGGGTGGGTTTCGGGAGATCAGGGTTTGCTGTTTCTTCCCTGCCGAGGGGTGTGCGCCGTCCGTCAAGACCCGGGGCGATGCCCCGGGCTGGTTCGGAGAGGGGATGCGTGGTCCGCCAAGACCCGGGGCGATGCCCCGGGTCTTGGTGAGAGCGGACCCCTGGCCCTTTACGTCGAGGGTCTCTTCAGCGGCGACTACTGGGTCTCCGGTGGTGGCAAGATGGGGAGGTGTTCCGTCCCTACTCTCCTCTGTGCTTCTCTGCGTCCTCAGCGGTGAAAGGGCCGCCGACGTCAGCCGAGCAGCCCTGCGGCCCGCAGGGCGCGGGTGATGGCATCTTGCTGCGTCGGGGAGGAAGGCGGCATCGGCGCGCGCGGCCGGCCGCCGTGCCGGCCCTGGAGCGCCATCGCGTGCTTCACATTGGCCGGGAGGTTGTCGGCGAAGATCGCGTTCCAGATGGGGAGCAGCTTCTTGTGCAGGTCGAGCGCCGTCGCATGATCCGCCCGGCCGACTGCGTCCCTGAGCGCCACGCAGAGTGTCGGGGCGGCGGTCAGCACGGCGGCGATAGCGCCCTGTGCCCCGAGCACGAAGCTGGGATAGAGGAGCGCGTCCACGGCGGTGAGAATGCGGCTCCGTTCGGGCGCCTGGAGGAGCAGGTCCGCCAGCAACTTCATGTCTCCGGCACTCTGCTTCACGCCGACCACACCGGGCACCTCCGTCAGAATCCGTGCCAGCAACTCGGGGGAAAGGTAGGTCCAGGGCACCACGTTGTAGATGAGAATCGGGAGGCCGGTGCCCTCCGCCAGTGCGGCAAAGTGGGACACCATCGCCTCATCGTCCGGTCGGAAGAGGTAGTGAACCGGGGTCACCTGGAGCGCGGCCACCCCCAGATCGGCGACCGCGCGCCCGCGTTCGACGGCGGAGCGGGTGCTGTCCGTGATGATGCCGGCGATGACCGGCACGCGCCCAGCCGCTGCTTCCATCGCCGCCGCGGTGACGCGCCGCGTCTCGTCCGTGGTCAGCGTGTGCCCCTCTCCGGTGCTACCGCAGACCGCGATCCCGTGGACTCCGGCGGTTTCGACCAGATAGCGGATGTCCGCCCGCAGGGATGCTTCATCCACCTGTTCGGCGGCGTCGAAAGGAGTGACCACCGGCGGAATGATGCCGTAGAGGGAAGAGTTCATGGCGTCGGCGTCCTCGTTCAGAAACTCGCCCGGAGTTGGGCCCCAAGATACGGATTCCCGTTTTGCAACTCGGCCGTGAGCGAGAGCGGGGGAAGCGGCCGGAACGAGATGCCGGTGTTCAGACGCCGCGAGTCGAACTCGGCGATCAGGCTCAGCCGCCCGGGCAGGTCGGCGCGCAGGCCGGCGAAGCCCCCGCCCAGGCGCCCGGTGCCCGCCCCGAGGGTGAACTGCAAGCGCTCCAGCGGAGCCGGGACAGTGAAGAGGCTCGTGCCGAAGCGCGTGAACGACTTGGTGATCGCCAGGAAGGCGCGCCGACCCCACGGCGTGCTGTTCGTGACATCCCACATCCCCACCGCCAGCGCGGGTGTGACCACGCCGTCGGGCAGCAACTGGAACTGGCCACCGCCCTCGATCCGGTGCGACCGGTCTTCATTGTTGTAATAGCGAAACATTGCTTCGAAGCCGGGACCAGCAGGCGTGAGCAGGGTCGCATACCCCTCATTGCGGCCATCCACGCGGTGGCGATATTCCGCCCTCGGTGCGGATACGCGGTCCGCGGTAGGGATCTGGATCAGTTGGTCGGCGTCGGCGGCGGCTGCGGAAAGCAGTAGCCCGAACGCCAGCAGGAAGGTCACGCGCATCAGGGTCCTCCAAGGCCGGTGCGATGGGCGCCGGCCGTCGGCTGTGGGAACAAGTATTGGACGACGAAATCACCGCCCGGCGGACACGACGGCGACCGGCGCCTCCACGGCGCCGCGCCGCCCGGCCCCGCGGGATCCGCACCCCTGGATGAACCGCTCCATGCGCCGGAGTGCCTCGCGCAGCGTCTCCATCCCGGCGGCATATGAACAACGCACGTGGCCTTCGCCTCCTTCGCCGAAGGCGGTTCCCGGCACCACCGCCACCCGTTCCTCCCGCAGGAGACGCTCGGCGAACTCCTCGCTGGACAGTCCGGTGGCGCGGATACAGGGAAAGGCGTAGAACGCCCCCTCCGGAAGCCGGCACTCCAGTCCAAGTGCGTTCAGCCCATCCACAAACAATCGTCGGCGGCGAGCATAGTCAGCCACCATCAATTCCATCTCCTGCTCCCCGCTCCGGCATGCCTCCAGCGCTGCATACTGTGAAGCAATGGGTGCGGACAACATCGTGTATTGGTGAATCTTCGTCATGGCTGCGATGAGATCGGCAGGTCCGGCGGCGTACGCCATCCGCCAGCCAGTCATCGCGAATGCCTTGGAGAACCCGTTCAGCAGGATGGTGCGGTTCTGCATCCCGGGCAGGGCCGCGAACGAGCAGTGCCTGCCCTCATACGTCAACTCCGCATAGATCTCGTCGCTCACCACCACCAGGTCGTGACGCTCCGCCAGCCGGGAAATTGCCTCCAACTCACTGCGCCGCAAGGTGGCCCCGGTCGGGTTGCACGGGAAATTGAGCAAGATGGCGCGAGTGCGGGGCGTGACGGCCGCTTCGAGATCCGCCGGGCGTACGCGGAATCCGTGACTGGCGTCGGTGCGGATCGGCACCGGCACTCCTCCTGCCAGGAGGGTGGTCGGCCGATACGAAACATAGCAGGGCTCCGGAATGAGCACCTCGTCGCCCGGGTTCAGGAGCGCGCGCAGGGCGAGATCCAGGCCCTCGCTCACCCCAACCGTCACCAGGACTTCGCCCTCGGCACGGTACTCGAGACCGTAGCGGCGATCGAGCAGGTGTGCAATCTCCCGTCGCAGCTCCAGCAGGCCCCAGTTCGACGTGTACTGGGTGTACCCGCGCTCGATCGAGTAGATGGCGGCTTCGCGGATGCGCCACGGCGTCACGAAGTCCGGCTCTCCCACCCCCAGGGAAATGACATCGTCCATCTGCGACACTATGTCGAAGAACCGGCGGATTCCCGAGGGGGGAATCGCCTCGACCACCCGGGCAATCCTCATGGGGTTACCGCCAGCCGACGGTCCTCTTCCGCTTCCACCAGCACCTCTCCATCTTCCTTGTACCGGCGCAGGAGAAAGTGGGTCGTCGTCGAAACCACTCGATCCAGTGTAGCCAGCTTCTCGGCGACAAACATCGCCACATCTCTCAGCGACGGGCCCTGGATCACGACCTGGAGATCGTACCCGCCGGAAACGAGGTATACGGCCCGTACCTCGGGGAAGCGGTAAATCCGCGCCGCCACATCGTCGAACCCCACGTCGCGGGCCGGAGAGACCCGCACCTCAATGAACGCCAGCACCAGTGCCTCACCGGCCCGTTCCCAGTCCACCACTGTCTTATAGCGGCGAATGAGGCGCTGCTCCTCGCACTCCCGGATCAGGCGCCGCGCGTCCTCCTCCGGAATGCCCACCAGCGCGGCCACCTCGTCTGCGCCGGTGCGCGCGTCCTTCTCCAGAATGTGCAGCACCTGGTGCGTCAGCGAATCCATCGGTACTCCTGAAAAGCGTCGGGCCGGCGCGGCGAGCGCGTCAAGTGTGCTGCGGTGTGGGCGCATCCGGTAGGGCGCCGCACCACCCACCGGCCACGGTCCTGCCCAAAGGGCATTATACCGGACATCCCCCAGTCGCTGGCAAGCCAACATGCCAACATTACCCATCCGAGCCACGCTGCGTGCCCCTTGGGCGTAGCAAGTGGACCCACCTGGCGCCCTCCACGAGCCGTGGGTATCCCGCACCCCCACTCGTGCTGCGCCGGGTGCCTTCTGGGCGCGGCGCGCAGTGCGCAGTACGGCACAGGTACGCAGGCGCGAGCGCGTGGGGTGGGTCCACTTGCTGACGCGCGTGGCTCGGGTACGGAGGTGGGAGGCTGTGGGTCTGCGGGTAACGAAAGGTGGGTCCACTTGCTCACGCGCGTGGCTCGGGTACGTAAGTGTGAGGGCGAGATGAAGAACCGAACGGCCTGTGTCATACGCGAAAGGCACCCGATGAGTCTTCTTCAAATCGCTCGCCTGCCTGATACTCGGTTACGTACTCGGCCGTGCGTCGGACTGCATCGTCGTCCCAGAGATATTTGGTGCTTCCGTGCCGCGCCCAAATCGGGGTATCCGCGCCGGTGGCGAGTTGCGCTTCACGTAACCGCCGTGTACACCATGCCTTCAGTGTGGTCAGCACCGCCTCGGGCTCCTCTGTTGCCTTTACAACCAGATGCACATGGTTGGAGCGCGCGTCTACGGCCACGAGTTCCCACCGGCGGAACTGGCATACCTCCCGCACGGTGTCCTCCACCACACGTCGAGCAGCCGGTGCGAGCAGGACGGGGGCGGTACGCATCCGGTCTGCAACCAGTTGCTCGTGCAGCGTGCTCGGGTCCAGCATCGGCGTGCCGGGTTGATGGTGCTCTCGGTCTACCGAGCCTCGCTGGTCTCCGTGCAGGCGCCTCCCGTACGTCGCAAACGTCAGGAAGTAACCCAGGGGCCATTGCCCATCTTGTGCGTCAGTCACACGGCCCGACATCTCAGCCTCCTGATTTGCTCAGTTCACCATTCAAACGGCCGCCTCCTTGGCGAGATGTGTCCGAAGTCCCTCTGCGACCACCGGCTGGTACGTGGGTGCGTGTGTCCCCACGCCCTCGCTCCCCTGTACCCGAGCCACGCGCGTCAGCAAGTGGACCCACCCGTTGTTCCACACAAACCCACCGGCTCTCCGCCCCTCCCCACCCGAGCCACGCGCGTGAGCAAGTGGACACACCCCTCGTTACCCACCAACCCAACGGCTTTCTGCCTACCCACCTCTCGTTCCCCACAAATCCAACGGTGTCCCGCCCCCCCACCCGAGCCACGCGCGTCCGCAAGTGGACCCACCTGGCGCCCTCCACGAGCCGTGGGTGTCCCGCACCCCCACTCGTGTTGCGCCGGGTGCCTTTCTGGGCGCGGCACCCAGAAGGCTCGGGTATGTGAGTGGGATCGCGCGACGTGGGTCCACTTGCTGACGCGCGTGGCTCGGGTACGGAGGCGGGAGGCTGATGGCGCGGTGGAGAGCGCGGGGTGGGTCCACCTGCTCACGCGCGTGGCTCGGGTACGGAGGTGGGAGGCTGTGGGTTGGTGGGTAACGAAAGGTGGGTCCACTTGCTCACGCGCGTGGCTCGGGTACGGGGGAGGGAGCCTGATGGGGTGGGGGAGGGCGCGAGGTGGGTCCACTTGCTGACGCGCGTGGCTCGGGTACGGAGGTGGGAGGCTGATGGGGTTGGAGGGCGCGGGGTGGGTCCACTTGCTGCGCCCAGGTGGCTGGCTCCGACCGGCGGGCGTGGCGGGCTCAGTTGCTGGTAGGTTGTTCCCGATGTTTCGCTCTCTTGATCGGCGCGCGCAGCAGGAATCTGACAGGACTTCGGGCATTCGATGGGAAACAACAAGATTGCAGTACAGCGGGGCTCGCCTCGGGTATCCGGCCGGTCGGGGACACCTTCAGCCGATGCGGGTGCGGAAGCGCGCCGTGCTCGTGGCGTGTGGAATGCCGTCATAGTGCATTCCGTTTCTACAGTTGTCGTGGTAACCTATGCGGAGGGTAGTTCCGGTTGAAATCCGGGGACCGCACTCCGTTGCCGGAGGAGGGCATCGCCATTGGCACTGCGCGTGGTCACGCAAGGGGCGGAGGAGACCCGCTCACTGGGAGAGGCGCTCGGTGGGCTGCTGGGAGCGGGTGATGTCGTCACGCTATCCGGCGAGATGGGGTCGGGGAAGACGACGCTGGCCCAGGGGCTGGGCCGGGGGCTGGATGTCTCCGAACCCGTGTGCAGTCCTACCTTCGCGCTGGTGCAGGAGTACGCGGGCCGCCTGCCGGTGTGGCATCTGGACACCTACCGCGTGGCGAGTCCGGATGAGTTGCTAGATCTGGGTTGGGCGGAGTTGATGCAGGGGGAGGGGGTTGTGTTGATTGAATGGCCTGAACGCATCGCCGCTGCGCTTCCCCCCGCGCGATTGGATATCTCCCTCGCCGGGGATCGGGAGGAGCGCGTGATTGAGCTCCGGGCGGAGGGTGTCCGGATGGAGGACCGCCTGGCCGCGTTGGCCCGCCGGCTGCCCGAATCCCTGAAGAATGGGGGATAGCGGCATGCGTGTATTGGGATTGGAAACTTCCGGGGTGGAAACGGGGCTCGCTCTGCTGGATGCGGAAGGACTCCGCGCGGAAGTCACATTTCTCCACCAGCAGCAACTGGCGGCGCGTCTGGCGCCCGCGATCGAACAACTCCTGGGTAGGGTGGAACTGGATGTGACGGATCTGGAGGGCCTGGCGGTGTGCATTGGTCCCGGTTCGTTCACGGGGGTGCGGCTCGGGGTGGCGTTTACCAAGGCGCTGGCCTATGGGCGAGACATCCCGGTGGTGGGAGTGGGTGCGTTCCAGGCCATCGCTGCCGAGCAGGTTCCGCGTGACGACGCCCCTCGCTGCCTCTTCCTGCCCGCCCAGTCCGGCGTGATCTACGCCGCACTTCCGGGAGACGACCCGCAAGAGGGTTCCTGGACCGTGCCGGAGCTCGCCGCGCGGCTTTCGTCCTGGGAATGTCTGACGCTCGTAGGCCCGGCGGGCGAGGCGTCCGCCGCCCTCGGCGCAGCGTTGGGCAGACACTCGGTCCAGTGGATCCACGCGCGGCCCCCGGCGGCGGCTACGATTGCTCAGCTCGGGCGGGACCGGCTGCGCCTGGGGGATTCGGATCCGGTACACGCGCTCGCTCCGCGGTATCTGCGCGCCTCCACTCCCGAGATTCGGCGTCAGGAGGCGGTATGCCCACCCTCCTGATCCGGGCGATGGTGCCGGACGACATTCCCGCGGTATCCGCCGTAGACCACCATTGCTTCGCGCTGCCGTGGTCGGCAGGCGCCTTCGCCGGCGAGCTCGCCAGCCCGGTCGCCCACTATCGGGTTGCGCTTCTGGGGGACACGGTCGCAGGATATCTCGGCGGCCATGTGATCCTGGATGAGGCACATGTGGTGACGCTCGGCGTCCACCCGCAATTCCGCCGGCGTGGCATTGCAGAGCACCTGCTGGTCGAGTTTCTGGAGACGGCCCTGGGCGAGGGGTGCCGGCGCCTCACCCTGGAGGTGCGGGAAGGCAATATCGAGGCGCGCGGCCTGTACGAGAAGTACGGGTTCCGGCCTATCAGCCGCCGCCGGCGTTACTACACGGACAACGATGAGGATGCGATTGTGATGTGGATCGAGGATACCTCGCGCTGGGGCTTCCGCGCAACCTTCGACGAGCGGGTGCAGCAACTGCGGAAGCGAACCGGCTGATGCGCGTCCTCGCCATCGAAACGTCCTGTGACGAGACGGCTGCTGCGGTGCTCGAGAGCGGTTGGACTCTCCGCAGCAATGTGGTTGCGTCCCAGGCCGAGTTGCACGCCCCGTTCGGCGGGGTCGTGCCGGAAATTGCGTCCCGCCGACATGTAGAGCTCATCACCTCGGTCATCTGCCTGGCGCTGGAACAGGCCGGCGTCACGCTCCGCGACGTGGAGGGGCTGGCCGTTACGAATCGGCCGGGCCTCATCGGATCGTTGATGGTGGGGGTGATGGCCGCCAAGGGTCTCGCGCTTGCCGGCAGCCTTCCCCTGGTGGGGGTCCATCACATTGAAGGTCACATTTTCAGCAACTTTCTCTGCACCGGAGGCCCCCACCTCCCGGCGGTCGCTCTCGTCGCCTCGGGGGGGCACACCGACCTCTACTACGTCCGCCACCTGCACGATTACTTTGTGCTGGGCCGCCGCCGCGATGACGCCGCGGGTGAGGCCTTCGACAAGGGCGCCCGCGCGCTCGGACTCGGCAGCGGAGGCGGCGCTGCCCTCGATCGCGCTGCTCGGGATGGGGATCCGCACGCCGTCCCCTTCCCCCGCGTCCGTACCGATCCGCCGTTGGACTTCAGCTTCAGCGGGCTCAAGACCGCCCTGGTGCGGCACGTGCGCGACCATGCCGCGTCCCTGCATGTCGCTGATGTTGCCGCAGCGTATCAGTCTGCCATCGTGGAGGCGTTGGTCGAACGGGCGGTTAAGGCCATCCGCCTCACGAAGGCGCCGACTCTGCTGGTAGGCGGCGGTGTCGCGGCCAACAGCCTGCTGCAATCGCGGCTGCGCGAGGAAGCTGCGCGCGGCGGGTTCGAGGTGCTCCTCCCGCCGCCCGAACTCTGCACGGACAATGCGGGCATGATCGCCGCGGTCGGCCACAACCTCCTGGATCGGGGCCAGCGCCACGACCTGGATCTGGACGTGATGGCGCGCGAACCTCTTACGCTGCGGGCGTACTAGCCGGCTTGTTCGAGAGGAGCGCCGTCATTCGGTGGGTGCGCTACTCTGCCGGTGTTGCCACTGGCACACGGGCTTGATGCATCGACGACAACCTTATCAGATGCCGCCGGGGTGAGGAACGAGGTGCAGATTGATAGGCAATGACGCCGGTGCTGCGTCGCTTCGGCTCCACGTTCGTGACATGAAAGGCACATCATGACTATTCGGGAAGCCGAACGACTTTTGTCGGATCGCTACCGCCTCCAGCCTGGCTTCGTGGGTGTCGGCATCGGGAGATCCGGTATCCACGAAATTCTCCGGACCTATGTCGAGGACGCTGGTGTTGAAACGACGGTTTTATCTACGTGACAAATATATATAGAGTGACAGTGAGGCCGTGAGGTGACGTGCCCCGATCTCCTCGTCATGGAAGTGCGAGATTTGGCCCTTCACCCCGGTGGAGGCAGTGCCATCGGCATCACTCGGCGGGTGTTTTCGCCTGAGTGCCATCTACATCTAACAAAACCGTCGTTTTAATACTGGGAAGCCCCATTTCTTCCGGCGATCCCCACTCGGCCTGAGCGTAGTCATCCCGGTACATCTCCAGCGCCCGCGAGATGTGGCGCAGGTTCGACAGGCAGTGAGCCCGGCGTACTCCCGCGGTGGCTGTGTAGACGATCCCGGCCAGCACCACCACGATCGCCAGGACGACAAGCAACTCCACGAGCGTGAAGGCTCTGGTGACTGTGGGCCTGGCTCGAGTTGTCATCAGTGTGTCTCATGCGCGCGCTGGGCAGCGATCGCCATGCGCCGTAAACTGCCTGTGGTGCTGAATCCACGGATGGTTCTGCTGGGCGTCGAGCGGGTAAAGCTCTGGGATTCCACGTCGCGTTGTAGCTGCGCGTGAGTTGGCCGCCCGGATCCGGGACCAGGCGAAGATGCAACTGGTGTGTCGTCTTGAACGCCTGCAACTCGGTAACCGGAGTGGTCGAAAATACCGTGAAGCGCACTCCGAGAGAGGAGGTTGCGAGTTGGTCCAGTGCAAGCAGGTCCTTCGGGGCGCACTCCGAGCAGGCTCCGATGGCGACCACCGCATGGAAGTTGGTCCCGCCAGGCTTCCTGCCGGTAGTCAGAAGGCCCGCAGCCCCGGCCTCGGGGAGGGGGCGCAGCTCGATACAGTGAGCACGTGACCGAGCGCAATGACGATCGCGTCAGACGCTGTCCACTTCCCGAGGCCCGCGGCGCAGTGCTGGTGGAAGCGGCGCTTCCACCAGCAGGATCCCGACCTCCTGCGCAGGAAACGCCCGGACCGCTTACTCGCCTACTCGCCTCGGCAGCGTCAGGCACATCGCGGCGGAGAGCAGCGCCATGCCGATGCCGCACGCGAAGATCCGTTCATAGCCGTATTGCTGCCAGATCCACCCCGCGGTGATGGGCACAGAGACGGCGGCCACGTGGTTCCAGGTGAGGCCCATTGCCAGGCTGGCGGAGAGTTCTTCGGGTGGGGCCGTGTGCCGAATGTAGGTCTGGATGCCTACCGAGGCGGTGAAGAGCAGGCTGTCGATCGCGAACAGGATGGAAAACAGCACCGCTGGCGGCACCGCCCACACGCGCGCCGTGCCTTCGATCTGGGTGTAACCGGTGAAGAGGACCGCGACGAGCAGGTAGTATGCCAGGAGCACGCGGCGTTCACCCAGCCGGTCCGTCCAGTGCCCCACCAGTGGCGCCACAGCCATGGTGAGGATGCTGTTCAGGACGAGCAGCACCGCCACCTGCTCTCGTGGCACCGAGAATTCTTTCACCAGAATCAGCAGCGCGAAGGTCTGCACTACCTGGCGCCGGCCCCCATCCAGGAGCGCCAGGCCGTAGTAGCGCCAGTACCGCCACCGGAACACCAGCCGCTGCTGGATCTGCCCGCCCGGCTCCGGGGTCAGGCGGAGAACAAACCAACCCCCGGTGGCGATAGCCACCCCTCCCAGCACATAGGGAACTGCGTAGCCCGCACCGGCGCCGAGCAGCCGCACGAGCAACAGACCTCCCACGAGCGCCACCGCCATGTAGCGATTCATCAGCCCGAGACTCTGCCCGTGCCGGCCCGCGGAAGAGAGCGTCAGCGTGAGTGACGGCCAGACCGTCAGCCAGATATGGAGGCCAATGCTCCAGAAAACGTTGACGGCCACCAGGGGCCAGTAGGCGCTCACCTGTCCGGTGAGCGCTATGCCGATGCCGAAAATGACGAGCGCCACCGCCGCCATTCGCGGGCGGGGCAGGAATGCAACCAGCCCCACCAGCCCGGCGGTGAGCAGGCCCGGCACTTCTCGAAGGGATTCGAGCAGGCCCAACTGTTCGCGGGCGATGCCGAGGTGCTCGGCCGTAAAGTTCGGCGTCAGGCCGCTGTTGATCCCGAAGCCGAATCCAAAAGCGATTGTGGCGCACGCAAGGAGCAACCAGTCTCGCCGGACCTGTTGTTCACTGCGTGCACCGGCCGCGCCGGCGGCCGGTGTGTGGGTGCTCCCGAGGGTGGGGGCGCTCACGGAGCGAAGCGCTGAGCCGCCTTCGCCTCAATCTCCGGGGCCACCTGCGCCTGCCAATCCTCACGAGCAACTTCTTCGATCACGACCGGGCAACTGGCCGGGTCCGGGACGTTGCAGACTTCCATCACTGCCTGCACGATCCGCCGCGCCACTTCCCGCTTCTGCTCGTCTGTGCGGCCGGGGTACATCTTCAGATTCACGTAGGGCATTTCGGATCCTCTCTCGTGTCACGGGCCAGGTCTCCGGCCACTGCCCCTCAGGTTGGATCAGGGTGAGGCCCAGTCCTTCGCGCGCTCGACCGCTTTTTGCCATCCGGCGCGAAGTTCGGCCCGCCGCTCTCTCGACATGTGCGGCTCGAACACGCGATCAGCGTGCCAGAAGTGGTCGAGGTCCGCCTGCTTCCAGAGGCCGCACCCCAGCCCGGCCAGGTAAGCAGCGCCCAACGCAGTGGTTTCTCGTACCGCCGAGCGTTCCACCGGAATATTCAGCAGGTCCGCCTGGAACTGCATCAGGAAGTCGTTGGCGGAAGCGCCGCCGTCCACCCGTAGGCTGCGCAGCGGCACGCCCTCCGCGGCCATCGCGTCCACCACATCCATCACCTGAAATGCAATCGACTCGAGCGTGGCGCGCACCAGATGGGCGCGTCCCGTGCCGCGAGTCAGTCCCACAATGGTCCCGCGGGCGTTGGGATCCCAGTGCGGCGCGCCGAGTCCGGTGAAGGCGGGCACCACGTACACGCCCCCGCTGTCCGTCACCGAGCAGGCAATCGCCTCGGAGATGGCCGCATTGTGGATCAGTTCCAGCCCGTCCCGCAGCCACTGGACCGCCGCCCCGGCGATGAAGACGGAGCCCTCCAGGGCATACGCGTCGCGGCCACCCGGCCCGCAGGCTGCCGTGGTCAGCAGTCCTGCCGGCGGCGGCGCCGCATCGCCCACATTGGATAGCAGGAAGCAGCCCGTTCCGTAGGTGTTTTTCGCGGCGCCGGGATCCCAACCCGCCTGTCCGAAGAGCGCTGCTTGCTGGTCGCCGGCGACGCCGCAGATCGGTATGCCGTCCGCGGTCTCCCCGAACTGTGCCGTTGAGCCGTGAACCTGCGGGAGTACGGAGCGCGGGACGTCGAACAGGTGGAGCAGGTCGGCGTCCCAGCGCTCCTCGCGCAAGTTCCAGAGCAGCGTGCGCGAGGCGTTTGTACGATCCGTCGCGTGCACCGCGCCTCCGGTGAGATTCCAGAGCAGCCAGGCGTCTACGGTGCCGAACGCGAGTTCGCCGGCCTCGGCAGCGGCACGGGCGCCTGGAACCTGCTGCAGCAGCCACTCCAGCTTGGTGGCGGAGAAGTACGGGTCCGGCAGCAGCCCGGTACGGTCGAGGATGCGCGCCGCCCTCCCCTCCTCCAGA
>SXGS01328204.1_pt1 | contig 13380 bp, 10 predicted proteins | sample 3174681 | NCBI WGS metagenome assembly SXGS01 (sample SAMN11356861, study PRJNA531348) | freshwater metagenome | isolation source: freshwater sample F1-80 | place: China: Fuxian Lake, Yuxi | collected 2017-12-25
CACATCGCCGTGCCCCAGATCCGCTTCTGAGGCGCTGTTCAGAATGGGGAAACGGTCATCCGCCACCTCAGACTTGTTGTAGCCGCTCTCGGCGACGGGGAGCGCGAGCAGTTCCTCGAACTTTGCCTTCAGGTCCGTGAGGTTAATGCGATCTTGCGGCCGCCTGGGACCCGCCACTCCCGGCCGAACGTCGCCGAGGTCGATGGAGACCACCTGACTGTAGGTCAACTCTCCAGCCGCGGGAATGCCGAAGAGCCCCTGGGCCTGGTGGTAGCTGCGGAAGGTATCCACCTGGGCTGCCGACCTCCCGGTGTTGAGCAGGTAGCGGCACGTCTCTTCGTCGACAGGGAAGTACCCCATCGTGGCGCCGTACTCGGGCGCCATATTCGCGATGGTGGCGCGATCCGTGAGCGAAAGGGATGCTGCACCGGCGCCGTGGAACTCCACGAACTTGCCCACCACCCGCGTCTTTCGGAGCAACTCCGTGATGTGGAGCACCAGATCGGTCGCGGTTACACCGGCGTTCAACTGCCCGGTGAGGTTCACCCCGACCACGTCCGGTGTCAGGAAGTAGACGGGCTGGCCCAGCATTCCGGCCTCGGCCTCGAGGCCGCCGACACCCCAACCCACGATTCCCTGACCGTTGATCATGGTCGGGTGGGAGTCGGTTCCGACCAGGGAGTCGAAGTAGTAGACACCGTGTTTCTGAAGGACGCCGCGAGCCAGGTACTCCAGGTTTACCTGATGCACGATCCCAATTCCGGGTGGAATGACGCTGAAGCCGTTGAAGGCCTGCATCCCCCACTTCATAAACTGATAGCGAGCCATGTTCCGCTGGAACTCGAGTTCCATGTTTCGATGCAAAGCGTCGCCGGAGCCCGCGATGTCGACCTGCACGGAATGGTCGACCACGAGGTCCACGGGAACCAGCGGCTCGATGAGGCCCGGGTTCCGACCCAGCCTGGCCACCGCAGAGCGCATCGCGGCGAGATCCACCAGAAGCGGCACTCCGGTGAAGTCCTGAAGCACGATCCGTGCGACGACGAAGGGGACTTCGCCCGTCCGTTCGCCGGTGGGAGCCCAGTTGGCGAGGGCCTGAACGTCGCGGTCCTGTATCCGGCGACCGTCGCAGTTTCGCAGAACGGACTCCAGGACAACGCGGATGCTGACGGGAAGCCGAGAAATCGGTCCCACCCCCGCCGATTCCAGCGCGGGAAGAGAGTAGAACTTACCGAACCCCCCCTCACCGAGGGGAAATTCCTGTAGGGAACCAAACAGATTGTGGAGATCCGCCATGGGATTGCCTCGTTGGTCTAACCACCAATACTGAGAACGGTATCTCAGAGCGCTTCACTCCCGGGTTTGGACTTCAGTCCACCCAGCCGAATCGCGAGAGCACAGCGCCGGGCGTCCGGACGACACGCAGGCCCCGGAACCGACGACGGGTCGCCGGCCTGTGGAGCAGGGCAACGCCCAACACCAGGCCCACGGATCAGCAGATGGGGCATGGAGGATGAGTCGAGTGGCGACTTTAGGACAGAACCAGGGGGCGCAGCAGCAGACCGGCGATTACGCGCCGGTGATTACCCGAGCGCTCCAACTCCAGTCGGATGCCGAGCAGCGCTCCGAAGCCGGAGTCGGCGAACTGGGGCAGGTCACCACCGAGGCGGAGGCCCTCGCGGTGGCCGAGGAGTTGGGAATAGATCCTCGCTACGTGCGGACCGCGCTGCGAGAGTCCGGGCTCACCGGAAGGCTCACCGCGGCTCGACGGCGGACGGCGGCGGCACGGCTACGCGGCGGCGCCGTGATGGGCGCGATCGGCGTGCTCTTGTTGACGCTGACGGGGCTTTCGCCGTTTTTCTCGTACGTCGGTGTCGGATTGGTGATCGCCGGCATCGTCCACGCGTTCCGCCCCGTTTCCGATCGGGCGCTGGACCCCGACGAAGTGATCCCCGTTGCAGGCACGTGTCGGGTGTGCGGCGCTCCGGCCCATAACGAACGCGCGACGTTCTGCACCGAACACCAGTGGAAGGGCCCGACGCGTTGAGCCTGCCGGTGTGGCGGTTCGCCCGTCGTGCGATGGGGACACGCTTCGAGATCGCGCTGGTGGAGCCGGATGGGCTTCGGGCGGAGTCACTCGCGGAGGCGGCCCTCGACGAAGTGGAGCGGATCGAGGCGCAGCTTTCCGTGTACCGGTACACGAGCGAAATCTGCGGACTGAACCACCTGGCGCACGCGGGCCCTGTTCAGCTCGAACCGTCGCTCTTCAACCTCCTCGATTGTTGCCGGATGATCTCGGTCGCGACCGATGGGGCGTTCGATCCCTGCGTGGGTCCCATGATTCGTGCATGGGGGTTCGTCGAGGGGCGTGGCGCCCTGCCCGATCCCGAGCGACTGTGCCAGGCCGCGGAAAGCTCTGGTTTTCGGCACGTCGTACTCGATGGCGCGAGCCGGACCATCCGCTTCGATCATTCAGGCTGCGAGGTCAATCTGGGGGCGGTCGGAAAGGGCCATGCAGTCGATCGGGCGATGGTGGTCCTTGAGGATGACGGGGCCGGCGACTATCTGATCCACGGCGGAACCAGCACAGTGGGCGCAAGGGGCTCGGATCCGGGCAACTCCGCGGGAGCCGGGTGGCGAGTATCGCTTCGTGCCCCGACGGCGGAGGATCCGGATCCCGGCTGCGTAATCCTCTCAGATTCGTGTTTGTCGGTCTCAGCCCCTCACGGCCGCTCCTTTGAAGTGGGCGGTCGACGATACGGACATGTCATCGATCCCCGAACCGGCCAGCCGCAGACTTCAGGCCGGCTCGCGGCGGTGGTGCATCCCAGCGCGATGCTCACCGACGCCCTCTCCACCGCCCTCCTGGTTCTCGGGATCGAGGGGACCGCGATGCTGGAGAGAGAGTTTCCGGGGTGTGAGTGGCTCTATCTCGACTCGGACGGAACTCTCAACCGGTCGGCTGGCTGGCCTTCGACGTCGGTTCGAGGGCCAGAGACCGAAACCAGCTCTGGTGAACGGGCTTGAACGCCGGGTTCGGCACGATCACATACCGTCGCGCCGGGCCGACATCCACCAGTCGCCAGGAGATCTGAAGCGAGTCGTAGAGCCGACCGAGCACGTATTCCAGGATTCGGCGGTCGCGCCGGTCGGTCGGAGGGGCGAGGTGAAAGATCCAGCCCGATGTGAGGTAGGAGGGGGTCGAGGGTGGGGCTTCGCCGGGCTTTAGCGGCTGGTAGGCTGCTTCCCACAGCGACTGATACTCCTGCGAGCGCGCCATTGCGGTGATCGTGAGGGCCGAGCGCCCACCGGAGTATCGGTAGTCGGCTGCAACCCGGGACAGCAGTCCCAGGGACTCGGGTCGAAGACACTTGCTGAGAGGCGCCCAGGAGGCCTTCAGGTCGGAGAGTCCGGCGGTGCGTACTCCCATCTTTGCGATTTTTGGGGTGAGGGGGGCGAGCGCCCCGGACTCCAGCCCCTGACGAACCGCCTCCTCATCCGAGAATCGAAGATCGGGCGCCTCGGGGTACCACGCCGCCTCGATCGGCCGACCGGGAGCCAGGCTAGCCCATTGGCGCTCGCACTCGGCCGGATCGGCGCGGAACAGGCTCAAGCAGCGCTCAGCCATGAGGACTTTCCACCAGTAATACCGATGGTCATCGCTTCGACCGTAGACGTAGTGAAAGGCCTCCGGAGCCGCCAGGGGGTTGAGGGCCCGATAGGCTGCCCCGTAGGGAATGCCGGCGCCCGACCTGCTGGCGAGGCGAAAGGTTTTGCTCGGCGAGCGCTTCAGAAGCGCAAGCGTCGTGCCGACGCCACCTTCTCCCCCGTGGTACGCCTGCAGCGCCCAATCGACATCGCCATATCGCCTCGTGAGAGAGAGCAGGTAGCGGGTTTGAGCGGGAATGGCGCGAGCGGGATCGAAGCGGTGGTCCACCTGCTTGCGCCGGGTCGCCAGCGCCTGCCGTCCACCCAGCCGGTGCAGGATCCAATGGCGGCGCGTCCAGAGGGTGCCGTCGGGACCGCGCTTGCTCCAGTCCTCCGGCTGCGAGGCCAGGAACTCCAGTGAGCGATCCGCCGCCGCGATTTCTCGGGAGAGGCGGTTGCTCTCGCTGAGGTCGACCCTCAAACCACAGCGGCGCGCCGTTGCCGGCATGAACTGGGCAACCCCAATCGCGTCGGAGACGGACCGGGCCTCCGGGTTACCGCCCGACTCCAGCAGCAGATCGGCCTCTTGCTTGCCTGCGAAGTAGCTCTGATAGGCGGCGGAGGTGATCCCACGCCGCGCTGCAAGTTGCCGCACCACTTCGCTCGCGTCGGGCAGCGCGAGGGCCTGATCGACCAGGGGCCGCAGTTCAAGCGCCACGCGCCGGATCTGGGCGAGCGATTGGGCCCGACCGAACACCCGCTTGCGGTTGGCGAGGATGAGGGCCTCGTCGCTGCCCGCGGTGGGGTACTCCTGCAGGCTGCGACGGAGCAGGGTGAGGTCCACGCCCCGGCTGCCGGGAGCCCCCGAGAAGGACCCGGCGCGCGCGGTCCGCGCAGGGCCTGAGAGCGCCGCTGCCGTGGTGAACATCAACGAGAAGGAGAGGATCGTGCGAGGTTGCATTGGCCGGGTTCGCCTTTGCGACTATCATACCAGGACAGGTGGGGGTCGGATGCCGGGAGGATCCACGTTAACCATGTCGGATTCAAACGCGGGTTCCACGATGAACGCAGGCAGTTTCACCGTCACCACCGAGACTGCGGGAGGGCGGCTCGACAAGGCGCTGCAAGAACAGCAGCCGCATGAGTCGCGGTCAACGATTCAGAAGTGGATTGACTCCGGCGGCGTGCGCGTCAACGGAAAGGTTGCCCGGTCGGGGTCGAAGGTCGCGGCGGGAGATCGCGTCGAGTGGAAGGCGGCGGCGGCGGTCGGGCCGGCCATTCCTCTGGGGGAAGCAATTCCCCTGGAGATCCTCTTCGAAGACGACCACCTGATCGTCCTGAACAAGCAGCGAGGATTGGTGGTGCATCCCGCTGCGGGTCACTCAACGGGAACCCTGGTGAATGCCCTCATCGGTCATCTTGGCGAGCGTCCGGCGGGCGCCGTTGACCGACCGGGGCTGGTGCACCGGTTGGATCGGGACACCACCGGCCTGATGGTGATCGCGAAGGATGAGACTGCCTTGCGGAGTCTCCAGGAACAGATCGCGGCTCGCTCGGTCGAGCGCCGCTACCTGGCGGTGGTGTGGGGCTCTCCTCGGTGGGAGGAGGCGGTGGTGGATGCGCCGATCGGTCGCCATCCCACGGACCGCAAGAAGATGGGGGTCATTCAGCCGGGCAGCGATCGCCGACACCGGCGCGCCCTCACAGAGTTTCGCGTGCTCGAGCGTTTTGCGTCGATTTCTCTCCTTGAGGCCCGCCTTCACACGGGCCGTACCCATCAGGTGAGGGTGCACTGCGCCTACGTGCGCCTGCCCGTGTTGGGCGACGCCACGTACGGGGTGCGACGCCTCTCCGCAGAGGGCGCCGGCTCCAACCCACAGGTTCGACTCGCCGTCGACGCGCTTGGGGGTCAGGCGCTCCATGCCTGGAAACTCAGCTTCGATCACCCGGTTACCGGGGCACGACTGAGTTTTGCCTGCCCGCCACCGTCGGACTTCGGGGGCCTTCTCACCGCGCTCCACTCAGTCTGGCAGTCGACCACGGTCGCGGAGTGGAAGCCGGGCGATTTGGAAGGGTGGGACGACGAAGTGGTAGAGGATGCCTGGGCCGATCCGGACCCTGAGGCCGAGGAGTGAGGAGTCGCCGAGTCGTCCTCTCGACGTGGGGCTCATTCGGCGATCTTCACCCCTACATCGCCCTGGGACTGGGTCTGCGGAGTCGGGGACACGAACCGGTCATCGCAACCTGTGAGATCTACCGGGAGAAGGTTCAGAAGGAAGGGCTCGAGTTTGCCCCGCTCCCCCCGCACTTGCCGCACCCCGACCAGGCTCCCGAGGTTATGCGGCGGGTGATGGATAGTCGCGATGGCTCCCGGCATGTGGTGCAAGACCTGGTGGCTCCCGCGGTGCGGGATCAGTTCAACGCCCTGATGCCGCTGCTTCGAAACGCCGACTTCATGGTCTCCCATCCGATCACCTACGGCGCCCCGATTGCGGCCACCGTCTCCGGAACGCCCTGGGCGGGGGCGCTTCTCCAACCGATGATCCTCGCGTCGGCGTATGACCCACCCTGGCCGGTGGATCATCACGGCGTGGCTCGGCTGGTGTATGGGCTTGGACCGGGCGTAACGCGACAATTGATGTCTGTCGTTCGTACGCACAGCCGAAACTGGGTGGCCCCCGTCGATGCCCTCCGAGCAGAGCTGGGGTTGCCTCGCGGAGCTAACCCGATCTTCGAGGGCCAATACTCGCCGCATCTGAACCTGCTGCTGTTTTCCTCTGTTCTTACCTCGCCGCAGCCGGATTGGCCGTCCCACTCCGTGGTGACCGGGTTTCCATTTTACGATCGCAGAGAGGCTGGAGAGGGGACCCCGCAGGCACTCACTTCATTCCTCGATTCCGGCCCGGCGCCGTTGCTCTTCACCCTCGGGTCATCCGCGGTGATGATGGGTTCGGAGTTCTTCCGGGATGCCGTCGCCATTGCGGAGCGGTTGAATATGCGGGCCGTTTTGCTGGCGGGTCGGCAGGAGTGGAATCGGCTGCCGGCGGACCTCCCACCGTCCGTCTGCGTGTGCGAATACGCTCCCCACGGCGAAGTGATGCCGCGTGCCGCCGTCGTGATCCATCAGGGTGGCGTCGGCACCACGGGTCAGGCGCTTCGGTCGGGACGCCCCCAATTGGTAGCGCCGTTCGCTCACGACCAGGGGGACAACGGCGCCCGGGGTCGCCGCCTCGGATGCGGAGCTGTGCTTACCCCCTCGCGATTCCGCGCCTCCACGGCGGTTGCCGCCCTGACGCGCATCCTCGGTAACCCCGAGTTCGCTCGATCTGCGGCGGAGGTGGGGGCTCGAGTTCGCCAGGAGGCCGGCGTAGAGCGAGCGTGCGATGAGATCGAGCGGGTGATGTCCAGGCAGTAATCCAACAGGGCCGGCGTTCGCGACGCCGGCCCTGTTCTGCAGAATGTCAATCAGCGGTCACGAGGTAGCGCCGGAACCAACCCAGGATGCGCTCCAGGCGGTCGAGCCGAAGATCCGGTGGGCCGCTGCGGGAAAGGCCGTGGTTGGCTTCGCGGGGGTAGCGCACGAACTCCACCTGCTTGCCGAGCCGCTTGAGCGCCGCGTACCACTGCTCCGCCTGCTCGATGGGGCATCGCAGGTCCCCTTCGCTGTGGAGGATCATCAGCGGGGTCTCGACGGCGGCTGCGTACATCAATGGTGACTGCCGCAGCAGGTTCTGAGGATCTGCCCAGGTGTTGCCGCCGAAGTAGGGAGTATCCGAGAAGTTGAAGTCGCAGGTGCCGCCCATACTGTGCAGGTTGGTCACGCTTCGCTGAGTGAGGGCGCACCTGAAACGGTTGGTGTGTCCCACAATCCAATTCGTCATGTAGCCGCCGTAGCTGCCCCCGGTGACGCCGAGCCGGTTGTCGTCGATATCGTGACGTGCGGCAACGTGTTCCACAGCGGCCATCAAGTCCCGATAGTCCGGTCCACCCCAATCTCCCCGGATCGCGTCGGAGTGGGCGCCGCCGTAGCCCCGGCTTCCGCGAGGGTTCGTGTAGAGCACAGCGAGTCCGGCTGCGGCGAGACACTGAAATTCGAAGACCATGCTCCGGCCGTACTGGGTGTGGGGTCCGCCATGGATGTAGAGGACCATGGGATGGGGGCCATCCCCCTCGGGGAGGATGAGCCAGCCGTGGACCGGGCCCTCGGGGCTGGGGCAAAGCACCTCAGTGGCCGGCCGCACCGTCCTGGACGCGAGCCAGCCCGCGTTCAGATCAGAAAGTTGTGTCCAGACCGTACTCTCGGCGGCCAGACCCAACCGATGCACATCGTTGGGACGCATCGGCCCGCCCGCCACGATTACGGCTTGGGATGAGTCGGCCGCTACGCTTACGCCGGAGATGACTCCCTCAAATCCTGAGGTCAGGTTGACGGGACCGGCGCCGTCGGTCGGGATCCGATACAGGTGAGAGGCGCCCCGGTCACTGACGAGGCTGAACAGACTTCGACTGTCGGCGGACCACTGGAACGGAAAGCCGGCGCCGAAGGAGCAGAGATCGGCCAGCGTGCAGTCGCCCGCGGGGCGGTCCAACTCCGCCATCAAGTCGCGCGACTCGGCGGAGTCCAGGTCGAAGACCCAGAGGTGGGAGTCGATGCCGGACCATGCGTCCCGGGTGTCGGTGTGCGCCAGGTACGCTAGCTTGCGGCCATCGGGGGACCACCTCACGCCACCCTTGGGTCCCGCCGGGGCGCAGAGGGTACGGATCTCACCTGAGGCCACATCGAGGACGCAAATCTCTTCGAGTTGGAGATTCAGGTCGGGGTCCGGCCCGGAGCCGCACGTGAAGGCAATGCGGTCGCCCTCAGCGTTCACGTCAAAGCTTTGAACATCCCGATCCAGTGCGATGATCCCAACCGGCTCGGCGCCGGCGCTGCCCAGATCCAACCGCATCAGCCGCCAGAGCTCCTCGCCGAAGTACCCGCCTGCCTCCATCCGATAGCTCAGGCGGTTTACCACGAGGGGCGGAGTCGACTTCCTTGCCTGCTTGCGCTCTTCGACAACGGTCTTGCGCGACCACGGCGGGGTGGCTCGGAGCGTGAAATAGAGGGCGGAGCCGTCCCGGAGGCTGACGAACTCACCGATGGCGGCGTCTTCGATCTGAATGAGCGGTTCTGCTTCGCCGCCTTCCCTCGGTAGTCGCCAGAGACCCGATTTCTCCCCTCGGTTCGACGAGAAGAGAATCGCGGCGCCGTCCGGCGACCACCTGGGCGCCGAGTCGCTCTGATCTCCGTGCGTGAGTGGGCGAACCTGCGTACCGTCGACTGAGGTCAGCCACAGGTTGGAGAAGTAGGCATTCTTGACGACGGACGAGCGCTGAACAACCAAGACGGCTTCGGTCCCACACGGGGAGATCTGCGGGTCGGAGACCAGCTTGAGATCGAAGAGGTCAGCCGGCGACACGGACCGGCAGGAGGGGTTGTCAGCATTCAATGGGAGACTCGTGTTTCATTCGGAATCTTCGCGAGGAACATAGGCCCGGCGGGAGAAGGTCACGGCGGCCGCAACCAGGCAGACTACCGTGACGATTAGCAGGGCGTTCCTCGCTCCGGTGGGTGTGATCACCACGGGGTTCAGCGCCGACAGCAACTCCATCACTCCCTCGTCGCCCTGGGAGGGTTGGGGGTGAGGGGCCAAAACCCGCAGGTAACTTACGATACACACCTTTTTCAGATTTGTCGGGAAAAGCGGTACCCAACTCTCCCAGCCGAACGCAAAGAAGAGCCCGTAGATGAGCGGCTTGTTCACCAGTGTGGCACAGAGCAAGAACAGGCTGCCGTACGCGAGAGCGCCGAGAACCACGACTTTGATGTCGGTCCAGACAATGGCCTGGAACGCCTCGGTGGGTCCGAACACGCTGCAAGCCAGAAGTAGGGTAGCAGCGCTCACCAGAATACACGTTCCCAACCAGGCGCCTGTGAAGCGGGCGAGCAAGATTCGGTAGCGGGCGATGGGACGGGTCAGCAGGTACACCATCGTGCGCTGCTCCATCTCCTGAGAAACCACCCCGGTGGCCACGATGACCGACAGCAGTACGAGAATGAACCCGAATACGAATCCGCCCTGAAGAACGTTGTAGGCAATCTCCGGTTCGAAGGTCCCTCCGCGACGAGCCATGGAGCGCCAGAACAAGCCGAGGAGAGCCGGCAGTGCGACCAGAGGGGCCGCCATCAGTAACCGCCTTGGGCGCAGCAGATCCCGCAGCGCGCCCTTGAAGAGCATCAAATCCGCTATCACTCGGTGAGGTACCTGAACACGGCCTCGAGGTTGTTGTCGGGCGAGGCAAAAGAGCGGATGTCGAACGGGCCGGCGGCGACGATCTCCGGCAGCCGACGGTAAAAGCCGTCGGGGTCGCGAGTCTCGATCTCCACGGCGCCGGAGATCGGCTCCAGCCGGGACGAAACGACGCCGTCCAGCTCCATCAGCTTTGCGGCCAGCCGTCGGGGCTGATCGGATTCCAACGAGATTCGGTGCGGATGCCGATCGATCAACCCCCGGATCTCATAGAGATCTCCCTGCGCCAGCAGCCGGCCGCGATTGATGAGGAGGATGCGCCGCGTCATGTGCTCGATCTCATAGAGGATGTGACTGGAGATCACCACGCACTTGCCGGCTTCGCCAAGACTCTTCACCAGATCGGTCACTTCCCGGCGGCCCACCGGGTCGAGGCCATTCAGGGGCTCGTCGAGCAACAGCACATCCGGATCGTGCACGAGAGCCTGGGCGAGTTTGATCCGCTGCCGCATTCCCTTGGAATAGCCGCCGATCCGCCGACCGGCGTTTGCCTCCATCCCCACGAACTGGATGACCTCTGAGACGCGGGAGGAGCGGCGGGCGCCGGTAAGTCCCCCGAGGGTCGCGAGAAACGTGACAAACTCCTGCCCCGTCATCTCCTCGTAGAAGCTGTCGACCTCCGGACAGATACCGAGTCGCCGGAACACTTCTTGATTGGCGAATGGAGATTGGCCCAGCACGGTGACGCTTCCGGTGGTAGGCCGAAGCTGTCCGCTCACCAGCTTGATGAAAGTGCTCTTTCCAGCGCCGTTTGGCCCGATCAGCGCGGTGACACCCTTGTCAATGTGACAGGTAACGTCGTTCAGGCCGATGACCTGGCCGTACCAGCGTGAAGCGCCCTGGAATTCGATCATCCCTTGACCACCTCAACGGCGCGTACCCGCATCCTGGCTGCGAGGAGACCGATCGTACCGAGTGCCACCGCCAGGGCCAGAATGATCATCAGGTCAGGCTTCTCCTGCGGGCCTCGCATTCGGGCGCCAAACATGGTCGGGAGAACGTCGTAAATGTGCTGTGCCAGCCCCTGAAAGATTCGTTCAACTCCGAGGTGAAACACGGTAGCCACGTGCTCGGCATTACCGCTGCGTCGGACGATCAGGGCAGCGATTGTCGACAGGATCCCGGAGCCGAAGTACAGCCCCGCGTAGAGGCCCCCCACCAGTACCGGCCGCTTGAACCACGCGGAGATGCCCACCACGATGCTGCTGTGGAGGGTCGCCGGGATCAACCCACACCCGACCGCCTGCACGAGCAGGTAAGGATGGTCCTTGAAGCTCTGCTGATCTCCGAGGCTCCCCAGGCAGTAGAGGTAGAGAATCAGGTTGGGAATCACCGCAGCCGCGGCGAGCACGAGAAAGACGCCGGCCCACTTTCCGCCGAGGTAGTCGCCTTTCGTGATCGGTCGAGCCAGGTAGATCTGGAGCGCGTTCGTCCTGTTGTCCCCGGCAATGCTTCCGGAGCCCACCATCAAACACAGCAGACAGATCCAGAGCTGCGACATCGCGAACGCCTCATAGAAGAGGCTGGTGAGGGGACGATCTCCGAGAAACTGGGCAATCCCCTGGGGCGCCTGGCTTCGAAGGTAGAGCTGGAAGCCCGAACCCAGATAGGGAAGCAAGGCCATCACCGCGAGAAACCAGAAGCCCTTGCGCCGCAAGGCGACACCCGCGGTCGTTCGAGCGATGATCCACCACCGAAACCGGTGAGGGCGAAGCGGACCGTCGTAGTTGCGGTAGCTGGTATCCGCGATGGGGGACTGAGGCGTGGAGTTCACCTCGGCGGAAGAGTCGGTCAAGAGATCGCCTCCATGAAGACATCTTCGAGGCTGCGTTGTGCCGGGCGAAAGCCACGGATCTGGGCGCCCGTCTCACCGGCGATCCGAAAGAGGGCGCCGGCCGGAGCAACATCCAACGGGAGCGCGACGCGACAGGCAGGTCCGTTCCAGCGCACTAGCTTGCCTCCAATCGCCTCCAGACGTGCGGCAAACGCGTCTGATCGCTCGCGCAAGTCCACATCCAGTTGAGAGCTCTCTCCGCCCTTCAGTTCCGCGATGGAGCCCTGGGCCACGACCTGCCCGAGCTTGAGAACGATCACTTCATCGCAGGTCCGCTCGATGTCCGGCAGGAGGTGCGACGACACCACGACGTTGACCCCCTTCCCGTGGGACACGTCGCGAACCAGCTTCAGCATCTGGTCGCGGCCCTCGGGATCGAGTCCGTTTGTGGGTTCGTCGAGGAAGATGAGTTCGGGACCGTGCACCAGCGCCTGTGCCAGCTTGATGCGCTGGCGCATTCCCGTGGAGTATCCCTCTACGTCCCGGTAGCGAGCCTCGCCGAGGCCGCAGTACTCGAGGACCTCGTGAGCACGCCGAAGCGCCTGTTCCGGCGGCATCCCCGTGAGTTCTCCGGCGTAGGCGACAAAGCTGACGGCGTTCATACCCGGGATGTGGCAGTCGTGTTCGGGCATCAGCCCAATCCGCCGCCGAATCTCAAGTCCCTGGCGCCCCACGTCCAACCCGAGCACCGTACCCGAGCCCGCCGCGGGCTTCAAAAACCCCAGCAGGGTCTTCAAGAGAGTGGTCTTGCCCGCGCCGTTCGGCCCCAGCAAACCCACGCACCCCTCGGGGATCTCCACCGTCAACCCGGACACCGCCGTCCGACGGCCATACCGTACCGTCAGGTTCTGAATGCTCGCGAGGGACAAGCTGGACTCCGCATCTCAAAGGGGTCTGGTCGGCCCCTCGTAGTGATAACGGAAGTCAACCAGAAGAGGGACGCGCCTCGGGGTCAGTTTCTTGCACTCAATTTCCAAAGCGGCTGCCGGCGCTCCCGGATGACCGAAGCTCGCGGATGGGTCGACGACTTTATACATACCAGGCGCGAAGAGAGGATGGAGAGAGGGGGATGTCACGCGAAGCCGTGAAGCCGCGAAGAGAGGGGGAGAGGAGGAGAGCGGCACGCGAAGGAGCGAGGCCGCGAAGAGAGGGGTGAGAGAGGGGGAGTGGCACGCGAAGGAGCGAGGCCGCAAAGAGAGCGGGAGTGGCGCGCGAAGGGGCTTTCCTGGGCATAAGAAATACTCGGGACTCCAGGGGTCACATCTCCAGTTGCGTGCCTGATGACGTGCCGACCCTGCGCTGCCGGATCTCTGCTCAGCTTGTTCGCGACTTCACGGAATCTTGTGGAATTGGTTCTCTCTCACGCCTCCGTGCTGTCTCGGAGGTTGGTCCCGACGGACGCCACTGGGCTCTAGTGGTCTGTCAGGCATCTAATGAGGGGTAGAGGCGAGCGAGGCGATTTCGCGCCTTGGCAGTTGTGAAGCGCCATCTCATTGGGCACAGCGCTTGGTTGCGTTCGGCTTTCCAAGCGCTGACCTCTTTGTCCAG
>SXGS01615968.1_pt1 | contig 13374 bp, 13 predicted proteins | sample 3174681 | NCBI WGS metagenome assembly SXGS01 (sample SAMN11356861, study PRJNA531348) | freshwater metagenome | isolation source: freshwater sample F1-80 | place: China: Fuxian Lake, Yuxi | collected 2017-12-25
CTTCGAAGGGAAGCTGCGGGCCGTTTCGAAGCTGCTGAAGGACAACGTGGCCGCGGCGCTGGCCGGCACAGGCGCGGTGGCGCCGATCTTCGCCGGCTACGACTTCGAGCAGGGCTCGGCCAAGATTTTCTTCTACGACATTCTGGGCGCCGAGTTCGAAGGGGTGGAATATGCCGTGTCCGGTTCCGGCTCGCCGACGATCCGCGGCATCCTGCATTACCTGAACACCTGGAACGGGCAACCCCTAGCGGCGCTGCCCGAGGAAGAGGCGACCATCCAGGCCCTGCGCCTCCTCACCTGCGCCGCCGAGTTCGATTCGGCCACCGGCGGAGTCAACCACGAGGCGAACCTCTATCCGGTCGTGAAACTCATCACCGAACGCGGTTTGCACACCGCCCCGGACACGACCTTGAAATCTCTCTTTGAGTCACGCGTGACACGAAAAGGCTAAGGATGTTCAAAACGGCAAATTTCTCCCCCGCCAGCCCCAGGCGCGGCCGCAGTGAGAGGCTTTAGTTCTCGGTTGTCAGTGTGCAGTCGTCAGTTCCGGAAGCTGAGAACCGATTACTGATAACTGACAGCTCTTGGAAAATGACGCGAGCACACAGCGAAGAACCGGTTTCAGCATCCAGAGAAAGGTGACCTGCCATGTATGAAGAACCCTATCGCTGGGTCGAGGCGGTCGGCAACCGCCGCCAGTATCTCGACGAGCAGTTCAAGCAGGGGAGCCCGGTCGTCGCCCTCTCCTACGCCGACGGGATTCTCCTCCTGACGGTCAGCCGCGGCACGCCCAAACTCTACGAAATCTACGACCGGATCGGACTGGGCGGCGTTGGCCACCCGGCCGACCTGGAAAAGCTCCGCTTCAGCTTGCTCGAAATGGCCCATCTGGAAGGTTTCAACCGCTCGCCCTCGGACGTGACCGGCGCGCGCATGATGAAACTCGGCTTGGCGCCGATCATCAAGCAAGCCTTCGAAGAGATCTTCAAGGCGCCCTTCATTGTCAAGATTCTCCTGGCTGAGTTGAGCGTGAAACCGGGGAAAGATACGTTCCTGACCATCGACTACGACGGGACGTTCGACGAGACCTCCGGCTGCGCCGTGCTGGCCGCCGCCAAGACCATTCAGTTGCGCATGGTCGCCTATCTGAAGCAGGCCGGGCATGCGCCGCCCCTGTCGTTGGACGCAGCGCTGGCGCTGGCAGCCAAGGCCTGGGCCGTTGGGTCCCTGGCGCAAGCGGCTGAAACGGAGACCGATCGTAAGGACGAGAAAGAGTCCGACACACCGGTCGCGCAGGAGCCGGACGACGTAGCGCTGCTGGCGCACTTGCGGGAAACGCTCGCCGACAAGACCCTCGAAGGCGCCGTCCTGGAACGACAAGCTCCCGGCTCGTCGAAATATCGCGCGCTCACGAGAGAGGAACTGGCCGCCCTGGTTCCGAAGTCCGCCCAGGCATCTGCCTGACACCGGAGCCGCCCCATGCTCAATCGCATTTTTGGCCTCGAAACCGAGTATGGGCTGCTGATCAACAAAGACCGGCCCGACCATTCCCCCTCCTGGGTCGCCCATCAAATTCGCGATCACCTGTTCCATCGACAGCAGCTCGGAGTGCTGGACCGGCATCACCGAGGGCATGACGAACCGCCCGGCAACGGGGGCTTCCTCACCAATGCCGGCCGCATCTATCTGGACATGGGACATTTGGAATATGCTTCGCCGGAATGCGGATCCCTGACCGATCTCGTCGCCTCCGACCGGGCCGGCGATCAACTCATCCAGCAGGCCATCGAAGCCATGGGGCTCGCCGATCAGGTCTCGTTGATCAAGAACAACATCGACCACGAAACGGATGCCACCTTCGGCTCGCATGAAAACTACCTGGTCACCCGCCGGTTTCCCTTTTCGCGCCGTGGTCTCGGCCTCCTGGTGCCGTTTCTGATCACCCGCCAGATCTTCACCGGGGCGGGACGGATCGGCTCCGCCGATACGCCGGATGGCTGGATTCCGGTGGAACAACTGCTCGTCCGCCGGCCCGGGCTGCGCAACGCGGGGGACCGGCCGTCGCTACCCTTCCAGATTTCCCAGCGGGCCGACCATATCGTCAACGACTTCTTTGAATGGGTGCAGCAGAACCGCGCCATCGTGAACACGCGCAACGAGCCGCTCGCCGACCCGCATCAATTCCGCCGCATCCATCTCTTGCTGGGCGATTCCAACCTGGCCGAAACGGCAACCGCTCTGAAGCTGGGGACGACCGGGCTCGTGTTGCAACTGATCGAAGAGGGCCATGCGCCGACCGGGTTCGACTTTGAGGACCCGGTGGAGACGCTGAAAGAGATTTCCCGGGACCAGGACTTCATCTGGCTGGTCACGCTACGTTCTGGCAACACCATCTCGGCGATCGACATCCAGGAGCAATTCCTCGAGGCAGCCGGGAAACAGTACCGGGGGCAGGACGAGGAGACCGACTGGGTGCTGGACCAGTGGGAAACGGTCCTGGCTGACTTGCGCAGCGACCACCGCAAGCTGGTCGGCCGCGTGGACTGGGCCTCCAAGCTCTGGCTTCTGGATTCGTTCCGGGAGGCAGAGCAGGTGGAGTGGAACGATCCCTGGCTGAAGAGCCTGGACTTGGAGTACCACAATCTTCATCCGGACAAGGGGCTCTACTTCGGCCTGCTGGAGGAAGGCAAAGTCCCGCGCGTGACCACCGACAAGGCGGTGGAGCTGGCCCAGACGCAGCCCCCACGGAACACGAGGGCCTTCGGACGGGGAGAATTGGTCCGGCACCTGCTGGACCATGGCGTGCCGGAGCCGGAAGCGCGAGAGGACAACGCGCAGAGCCCGGTTCGGTTTTCCCCGGACTATGTGATCAACTGGTCTATCTTTCAAGTGCGCGGCCGCCCGCCTTTTCCGATGCCGGACCCCTTCAAAACCTATGCGCAGGAAGTCCGCAGCCACCTCGCTGGCAGCTGACAGGGCCTGCACTGCTGTTCGCACACGCCTCTACCATAGGCCGGCCCTGCCCTCACTTGACTCTGGTCCGGCGACTCAGTAGCGTGGGGGCCACGAGGACATGATGGCATCTACAGCCGGCCCAGCCCCAAGCGAATACCGAACCAAAGAACGCTATGTCCGGAACGGATTCTTGGCCAGTTTTTCGACGTTCACGCTCAAGCTCACCGCCGCCCTGCTCAGCAATTCCCTGACGATTTTCACCGACCTTCTGCGTAACGCCGGGGAAACGATCGCCTGCTACTTTGCCTGGCGGACCATGCGGCGGATCGCACAGGGCAAAGCGGTCGCCTACGAATACGGATACGGCAAGTTGGAAAACATGTCCGGCTTGCTGGTGGCTGGGGTCATGGTTCTGTCGCTGTGCATCGCCCTGGCAGGCTCCGTCGAACGCTTCCGCCATCCCGTAGAGACGCACCGGGTGGAGTTGGGATTTTTCGTGGCGGTCTACGCCACGGGGCTAAATACGCTCCTGTGGCGGAAGAAATACCGAATCTCCCGCGCCGCCCCCTCGCCGATCATGGAATCCCAGTGGCACCTCTTCCGGAACAAGGCCATGGCCAACGGCTGCGTGGTCGGAGGTCTCGGACTGGACCAGGCGTTCGACGGCATGCCCTGGGCCCTCTATATCGACCCAGCCGCCTCGCTCGTCGTCTGCGGATTCCTGGCCTATTCGATCTATAACATCGCCACCAAGAACACCGCCGACCTGCTGGACCGGGCGCTGGACGAGTCGCTGCAGTTGCTAATCCTGCGCACGCTGGCCGGACACTTCGACGAGTACGTGGCCTTTCACGGCCTGCGGTCCCGCCGCTCCGGTACGACCGTCTTCATTGAGCTCTTCCTGGAGTTCGAAGGCAGCCAGACCATGGCCGAGGCGCAGAAAACGATCGATTCGCTGAAGGCCGAGCTGGAGCGCCAGATTCCCGGCAGCCGGATCGTCATCGCTCCGGCCACGGCCAAAGCGGTCTAATGCCTCGCAACCCTTCGCGCTCCATGAGCCGCTTCTAATCCCCCCTTAATCGTCTCCTCATCTTGCAATGCTACCGTTCCGCCCAGGGGCAACGGATCCCGCCATGGACGGAACGGAGGCGGCATCATGGAATGTCGCAAGTGCAGAGGCTTGATGGTGCAGGAATGGCTGCCGGACTTTTTCGAGGAGGCGCCGGCCTAGCGATGCCTGAATTGCGGTTCGGTCCTGGATCGGATGATCCTGCGCAATCGGGGTTCCGTGGTGGCGCTGAAGAAGGAGCCGCGCGGGCCGAGGGCGACCGCCGGCCTCGGCGTCAGGGGGCTCGAACCGACGATCCGGTGACGCGCCTTCGCGCCTGAGATCGGCAGGGCCGGCGGCGGACGTCCGGTTCGTTGAGGTCCGGGGGCTGGACTCCGCCCTCAGAAATCGCTACAAGAGGAGTCGCCCCTGGCCCGGCTCCCGCATCCGGCACGGCGGCACCACCACACGGGCCTATCCATGCCGATTCCAGAGCTGACAATCCGCCAGCGGCTGGCCGAGCTGCTCACGGGCACCGTTCGTTCCTCACGGCAACTGGCCGAACTGGTCGGGGTCCCAGAGCGCCAGGTCGAAGACCATCTCGGCCACCTGATCAAATCACTGGCGCGGGACCGGGCCAGACGGTTCGTCATGGAGCCGCCCGTCTGCCAGGACTGTTCGTTCGTCTTTCGGGAGCGCAGACGGCTGACCAAGCCGAGCCGATGCCCCCGCTGCCGGAGCGAAGCCGTCTCGCCGCCCCGGTTCGGCATCATTCCTCTCTGCTCGATCAGCGGCAGTGATAATTCCGCAACCGACGCTCGCAGCCTAGATCGCAGGTCGTGACCACCTAGGCCGGGAAGTGGATGAAGCCCATCCATTGCTACCCCGGACCGGCGGGAACGAAGAGGTATGGGCAGCATCCCCATTCCATGCTAAAACTGCGGGAATGGAATCAGTCACCTTTCAAGATATTCAGCGGGCCGCGGAGCGGCTCCGCGGGATCGCGCACGTGACCCCGGTCGTCACCGGCCGCCAATTAGACGAGGCCTCCGGCGCGACGGGCTTCCTCAAGTGCGAGAACTTTCAGCGCGTCGGGGCCTTCAAGTTTCGCGGCGCCTACCATGCCATCCTCATGGTGCCTCCGGAGGAACGGGGCCGGCCGATCGTCACCATTTCATCCGGCAACCATGCCCAGGGAGTCGCCCTGGCCTGCCGGCTGCTGGGACGGGAGGCCCACATTCTGATGGGCGGCTTGAGCAACCCCATCAAGCGCCAGGCCGTGCTCGGCTATGGGGCGACGATTCACGAAGCCACCGACCATCTGGATGCGGAGCGGAAACTGCCGGCCCTGCTGAAGCGACTCAACGGCGTGTATATTCACCCCTTCAATGACCCGCTGGTCCATTGCCGGCCAGGGCACCGTCATGCTGGAATTCCTCTCCACGGTCCCCGATTTGGACGTGGTGCTGGCGCCGGTCGGCGGAGGCGGGCTCCTCTCCGGCACCTGTGTGGCGGCGCACGGGGTCAACCCCACGCTGCAGGTCTACGCCTGCGAACCGGCGGGAGCGCTGGATGCGATACACTCGGTGCGGGAAAACCGGGTCGTGCCGATGCCCGATCCGCGCACGCTGGCCGAAGGCCTCAAGACCAGCCTAGGCGACGTGACCTTGCCGGTGCTCCGGCAGCATATGGCTGGCTTCTTCGTGGTGGAGGAGGAAGAAATTCCCCGCGCCATGCGGTTCGCCTTCGAGCGGCTCAAACTGGTGATCGAGCCTTCCAGCGCCGTCGCCCTTGCGCCGCTGCTGCGCCGCGAGCCGGCCCTGGTCGGCAAACGGGTAGGGGTGATCCTCACCGGCGGCAACGTGGACCTGACGGCGTTCTTCGAGCAGTTGCAAGTCGACAAGTCTTAAAGTTTCTAACGTCGCAAGGTCTTCGGACTGTATGGCTTTACGACTTGAGAGACTTGCTAGTCTTGACAGACCGGCCGACGGCAGACTAGGTCTGGCGGCGGCCGTAGAGGAGGGTGATATTGACCCGCCGACTCTCATAGTCGTCCTTGAACGTCATCTGGTCGGATTCGTGAAAGAGGTCTGAATTGAACACCAGGGCACGGTTCTGCCTGTAGGGAACCGTGATCGCCTTGGCCCCGCTGTTCCGCAGGAATTCCCGCACCATCGGCTCGTGAGCCGAGCTGTTGTACGCTTTGAAGTGCCACTCCTTCGGCGCCTCCTTGTCCCAGACGATGAGCCCCCCGTGCTCCCGGTCCAGATTGGCCTGGTCTGGCGTGATCCAGAAGTTCACGTTCACGGCCGCCGCGTCCGCATGGAGGTTGAGCGCCTTCCTCTCGCTGTCGCACTTGAAGGACCAGGCCTGCATCAGCCGGTGCTGCTTGAAAATGCCCGGGAACCGGAGCCGCAGATCCTCGGACAGTTGGAGAAAGAGCGGGCAAGAGAAACCCTCGCCGATGAAAGCTCCCACGTAGCCGTTCACATATTCCTTCTTCCAGATCGTCGAATCCAGACAGAACCGGCGCAATGATTCGAGCGCATCTTTCGTCAGGAGGTCATCGATATAGACGATCCCCGGCCTGGCAGCCTCGTAGAGGGCTTCGATGGCCGTCACGTCGAGGGCCGGATTTAACGCGCCTCCGGGCAAGGCGGGACAGTCGGCATAATGGAGGATGCGGTTGAAGGAGGAACTGATCTCCGTCAGCGCGTCCTTGGGCACCGGCACCGAAAGCCGGTCGGCCGGCAGTTCGTGAGCCAGCTGTTGCAAACGCTTCCACCCGTTCACACAGGAGACGGAAGACACAGGGATCAGTCCCAGCGCGAGCAATCGCTCCAGCTGCTCCACTTCATGCTTGATGCGCGACCGATGCACCGCCGCCGGAGCGACCGGCTTGCCGTGACTCTGTTTCACATCCGCCGCCCGGCGAAACCATCGCAGCGCCTCGTCGCGCTTCCCTTGCCACAAACAGGCGAAGCCCAAGTTGGTCTGCGCCTTCACATGGTCCTGGCTCAGACCCAGGACCTTCTGATAGGCGTCGCTCGCTTCCTCCAGCTTCCCTTGTTCCATCAGCACAATGCCGAGATTGCACCGGGCTTCCAGGTGATTCGGCTTGAGGTCCAGCGCACGCCGGTAGCAGGAAGCCGCTTCCTCCAACCTGCCTTGCTCCTTGAGCGCCACCCCCAGATTGTTGTGCGCTTCGACATAGGAGGGGTTGGCCTCCAGGGCCTTGCGGTAGGCGAGGACTGCCTCCTCCGGCTTGCCTTGCTCCAAGCGGATATTGCCCAGGTTGCTCAGCGCTTCCGCATGGGCGGGGAACAGCTTCACGGCCTTCTCATAGGCCACCGCCGCCTCATCCAGCTTGCCTTGCTTCTGGAGAACGACGCCCAGGTTGAACCGATAGGGGGCCTGGCTCGAATCGTTCCGGATCGCTTGGGTCAGAAGCGCGACGGCCTGGTCCAATGTGCCGACTTGGTAGGCCAGCAAGCCAAGCAGGTGGAGCGCTTCGGCATGGTTCGGGTCGAGGGCAAGGATCTGGCGGTAGAAGGGCTCGGCCTGGGCCAACCGGCCGGCCTTGTGATGGGCTGACCCCTCTCTCAGCAACGGCTGAATCTCGGCTTGGGCCGGGCCGCGCTTGTGGGTTTTCTCCTGACGTCGCCGATCGGCTCGATTCATGCGGGCAGGCTAGACTGGTCCCGGAAGCCTGTCAAGCGTCGGTTCTCCGTGAACATGCGAACCAGCGGGCGCGGCCGGACTTACAGAGAAAACTCCGCCCAGAGAAAGGTATGGTCGGACGGGTCTTTGGCGCGGCGTGGTTCGACGTCCACCGCCACCTCGGTGCAGCGGTCGGCCAGCGGCTTGGTCGCGAGGATATGATCGATGCGCCACCCCCTGTTGGCGTCCAGCGAGCTGGGCTGGCGATAGTCCCAGAACGTGTATTGCTGCCGGTCCGGGTAGAGTTTCAGAAGCACGTCCTGGAACCCCCAGGCGAGGGTCTGCTCGTAGGCCTTGCGCGCATCCTCATGGTAGCAGACGTGCTTGAGGTGCTTCTCCGGACTGTGCAGATCCATCGGGCGAGGCGCCACGTTCATGTCGCCGCACCAGATCGCCGGCTTGTCGGGAGACAAATGCTTGGCGAAGTAGCCGCGGAGCCGCTTGTACCAGTCCAGCTTGTAGGCGTATTTGGGGGAGTCGATTTCGAAGCCCTGGGGCACGTAGGTATTGATGATGGGAATGCCCCGGTACAGGATGCGCAGCAGCCGCGCCTCGTCCGGCTCTCCCCCATCGTCGAATCCATACCAGATTTGCTCGGGTTGCTGCTTGGTCAGGATCGCGACCCCGTTGTAGGCCTTCATCCCCCTGAAGGTCACCTGGTAGCCGGACGGGTGGAGGTCCATCAGCGGGAACTCCATATCCTGAACTTTCGTCTCCTGCAAGCAAAGCACGTCCGGCTGATGCGTGGCCAGCCAGTCGAGCACGATCGGGAACCGTTTGCGGAGCGAGTTGACGTTGAAGGTCGCGATCTTGATCGACGAGGCGCCGCTCATTCGATACACTCCTGTTTGAGCCAATAAGCCAGCACTTGCCGGTCATCAAACGTCAAGATGTACTCCTGGCAGTCCGGTTCGAAGGGGTGCCCCTTGTAGGCATAATTGAACAACGAGTCGGGGAAATAGTGATAGACCCACTCGGTCCCGCCGCCTTGCAAGGGCTTGGTTTCAGTCGGTTTGCCCAAGCGGGCCGCCACTTCCTCCTGCGAAGCCTTGTGCATGCGCTCGGTCAGATAGTCGGCCTGCCAGGAGGTGCAGGCCGACAACGCAACGGGCAGCAGCGCAACCAGCAACCGGACGACGCCCCTCATCGCTGCTCGCCCGGAGCCGGCGGCAAGACCAGCGTCATGACGCGATGGGGAATCCCGGCATCGTCGAACATCTCCCCCGTCACCTGAAACCCCTCCCGTTCGTAAAACCCGATGGCGGGAACCTGGGCCGCCAGGTAGGCGCTCGTCATCCCGCGCGTCTGCGCCAAGCCGAGCAACGCGCGGAGCAGGGCCAGCCCGACGCCCTGCTTGCGGTACTCCGCCAACACCGCCATCCGGCCAAGCCTTGCCCGCTTCCCCTCCTGGTGTAGGCGGCCCGTGCCGATGGGATCTCCGTGATCGTTCCACGCCAACACATGCCAGCAGGTCTGGTCCAACCCATCCCATTCGAGCTCAAGGGGCACGCCTTGCTCGCGCACGAAGACCGTTTCACGGATAAGGCGGATCGCCGGCTCACCCCGCCCCCATTCGACCAGCTCCACGCGCATCATCGCAGTCTGCATAGGATCACGGCTCCTGCGCCGGGGTTTGCGCCCGACAGGCCGGTCAGGCCCTGCCGCTCCGGGACGCCTCTGACTCTGGCTCGCGAAAAAACTCGTCGCGCCGCGCATCTTCGCGGGCTGCGCGCAGAAACTTGTGCCCGATCCCACGGGAACCCATCTACTCGCGCCCCGCTCGCATCGGCCCAGGCCAGCGAACCGTTATTTCCGGAGATGGTTCTGCTCTCGCATGCGCCGCAAGGTGCAGTACAGGGCGTACCCCTGCGCCAGCATTCCGGTCGCGATCAGCCCCAACGAGGTACGCAACCAAACGGACTCCGGATAATCCAATCCGTGCATGCCGGCCACGAAGCCCAGCGCGATACAGACGACCCCGGCCGACCGGGCGATCATGGCCCCGACCCGATGGTTGCCCATGTCGCGTTTCTCTTCCACGCCCAGCGCCCCCGTGCCCTTGCAGAACAAAAGCACAGTACACCGGATGCCGAACTCGACGCAACGGGAGTTACTGCCGCTTGCGGAGCTTGGCCAGAAGCCACATGGGCACCGCTTCCCCCGTCCGGCCATGACTTCTCCTTGCTTGCGGGATCGGCCTCCGCTAGTGTGGCGTGGCGACGGAGGCCTCCACGGTCGCCGCCTCCCGGTCCCGTTGCATCTTGCGCAGCAGCGCCGCATAGTCGCGGCGGCTCTTGGCTGTGTCTGCATGCGCAGGCCCTAGGGCCTGCGTGCGGATCGCCAAGGCCCTCCGGTACAGGGGTTCCGCCTGGTCATACCGGCCCTGGGTATCGTAGACCATCGCCAGGTTGTTGAGGCTCAGGGCCACGTCCGGGTGCCCGGCGCCCAGCGCCTGCTCCTTGATCGCCAGCGCCCGCTTCAGGAGCGGTTCCGCCTCGGCATATTGGCCGTGGAGACGATGGAGCACACCCAGATTATTCAAGACGGCGGCCACCTCCGGATGGGTCTCCCCCTTGACCTGCTGCAAGTGCGTCAGGGCTTGGCCGTAATGCAACTCAGCCTGGTCGAACTTCCGCTGGGCCTGTTCGGCTTGCGCCAACTGATACAAGGCAACGGCAGGCCGCGCATCGTCCGCGCCAAACCGCTCGGACTTGGCGACGGCCGCCAGAAACAGCCGCTCGGCCTCGGCCGGGTCGCCGCGCTCCAGCGCCTGCCGGCCGGCCGCCATCGTCTCCTCCCACCCGGCGGGCCGGCTGCAGCTGGCCAAGATCCATCCGATCAGCAGACACAGGGCGAGCGCCCGCATGGAGTCTTTCCCCACAACACCTTCCTCGTCGGACGACTGTGCCCGTCCACAAGCCGTGCGAACATCCACGTCGGGACAATCACACGCCTCTGCGCAGAGGGGCCGCCGATCATCCCACTCCCGCGGCTTCGGAGGCAAGTGCAACGACACAGGCGTCCTGCGTCCAATCGCTCAGTCGCCTCGCCTAGAGCCGCCGCAACATGCTCCGAAGTGCGCGATGATGCAGGAGTTTCACGCTCAACTTGACCGTTGTGCGAAAAAGTCCTACAACCGTCCTATCAGGCCGCAGGTCATATACATCCATCATCCGATTCGGGGAGGTGCCGTCATGGTCGAACCTGTTCCGAAGGGGAAGCCGTTGTTGGTTGGAGTGATCGTGTGTTTAGTGCTGGCGATCTTTATTCTGGATCTCTTCACCCCGGCCGGCATTATCATTCCCTTGCTCTATGCAATCCCGCTCTTGTTCGCCCTCTTGATTCCCGATCGCCTTTTTTTTCTGTCGGCGGCGGCCGCCGCCGCAATCCTGACGCCCCTGGGCTTTTACCTCTCTCCGCCCGGCGGCGTCGTCTGGATGGGCATCATCAACCGTATCATGGCTGTGCTGGCATTGGGCGTCACCGCGGGATTTTATTGGCGGCTCAAGTCCTTGCAGGCGTTGCTGCCTTTTTGTTCCGCCTGCCAGAAGGTCCGCGACGACAGGGGATACTGGAAGCAACTGGGACTCTACCTGGAAGAGCATTCGGGCACACAGTTCAGCCGGGGCCTCTGCCCGACCTGTGTGAGCAAGGAGGCCAAGGCCCTCTCGGCCTGATAAGACTTGCCCATCATCCGGCTGCATCTCTAGGCTGATCAAAAAGGCCAACCAACAAGGCCGCAGGACGTGAGGACCCCGAGGCATACTGAAGAAGTATGTTGAGGGGTTCGAGCGTCCGAGAACAAAGTTGGGGGCCTTTTTCAGCAGCCTGCTAACCCAATTGGGCTGCCAGGGCCTCGGCCGGATAAGTGAAGATTTCCGCCAGCGTCGGATGGTAGTGCGGGATACGGAGCAGGTCCTGCACCGTGCCGTGGTAGTACAGGACCGCGATCAGCTCGTGAATGAGTTCGCCTGCCTCCGGACCGACGATGTGGGCTCCGAGCAGCTCGCCGGTCTTCGGCCGGCAGAGCAGCTTCACATGGCCGTGCCGTTCCCCCAGACACAGGGCCTTGCCATGGTCGTCGAAGGGATGAGCCGCGGCCAGGTACGAAACGTCCTGCTTCCGACATGCCTTCTCGGTCAAGCCCACCGTGGCCACTTGCGGATCGGTGAAGATGACTTCACAGACCAGCCGGTTGTCCAGCCGCCGCGAGGGCCGCTGCGGATGGACCGCGTTGTAGGCCGCGATCTCGCCTTGCAGGATGGCTTCGTGCACCACATTGTGCACATCGGCTGCGTCCCCGACCGCAAAGATATGGGGCTGACTCGTCCGCATCTCGCCGTTGACGAGGAGGCGACCGTTCTGAACCTGGACCTGAGCTGCCTCCAGATTCAGTCCGTCGATATTCGGACGGCGGCCCAAGGCCTGCAAAACCACCTCGGCTGACGCCTGCTGCTCGCGCCCCCCTTGCTCACAGTGCGCGGTTCTCAGAGCCCCGGCTTTGGTAAACCGCTGCAACTTCGCCCCCGTGCAGACCGCCATGCCTTCCTCGCGGAACCGCGTTTCCACAGGTCCGGCCAGGTCCTCATCCAGATGCGAATGGACGTGGGTGGCCCGCTGGATGAGCGTCACCGCCGTGCCGATCCGTTGATAGAACTGCGCCAGCTCGGTCGCCACCGGGCCGCCGCCCAACACCAGCAGCGAGGCCGGCTGGTCTTTGAGGTCCAGCAGCTCGTCGCTGGTCAGGTACCCGGCCTCTTCCAAACCGGGAATGGGGATGCGGGATGGAACCGACCCGGTCGCGATGATAAACGCCTTGGCGCTCAGCACGTGTCGGCCGACCTGCAGTTCCTGCGGCGAGCGAAACGTCGCCCGTTCTTCATAGAGGGTGAAGCGGGGATCGTGCAGCGCCTTGATCCGGTCTTCGGCAAACTCCCGGACCAGCCGGTCTTTGCGGGCGATGATGGCGGCCAGGTCGGCCTTGGCCGGGATGGACGCCAGCCCGAACTCGCCGGCGCGCCGGATCAGCGAACTGATCTCCGAGGAGCGCAGGATCGTCTTCGTGGGCATGCAGCCCCGGAGGATGCAGAGTCCGCCCAAGGGGCCGCGATCCACGATCGCCACATCCGCACCGGCCTCCTGCGCCATGCGCGCCGCCGCGTAGCCGGCCGAGCCGCCACCGATCACGATGACATCGTGCATAGTCATAGAATCTTCTTCATAGGCTTGTCAGCACATGTCCCATTTTTAGAGGATGCTCAAAAGGGCCATCCAACGAGGCCGCAGGGCGTGAGGGCCCCGAGGAGGTACATACCAAGCTTCGCTTGAACCGCTCGCTTCGATCACCTGCGATCGGATAGTTACTTTGCCTCTTGCTTTGCCGCACGTTGAGGGGTTCGAGCGCCCGAGAACAAAGTTGGGGGCCATTTTCAGCGTCCGATTACGAGGAACAGCTCACGATGATGGACTTGGCGCTCTCCGGCGGCGGCGCCGCATAGGCCTCCATGCCCGGACGTTCGGCAAAGGGATCGCGCAGCAGCTCGCGCAGCCGGTCGATCTCCGCATAGTCCTTGTGTTGGGTCGCCCGTTCAATCGCGGCCTGCGCCAAATAGTTGCGCAAGACATACTTGGGATTCACCCGGTCCATGCGC
>SXGS01372623.1_pt1 | contig 13373 bp, 8 predicted proteins | sample 3174681 | NCBI WGS metagenome assembly SXGS01 (sample SAMN11356861, study PRJNA531348) | freshwater metagenome | isolation source: freshwater sample F1-80 | place: China: Fuxian Lake, Yuxi | collected 2017-12-25
CGCTCGAACCGCAGGTGGCCAAGCAAGCGAGAATCGTGATCGCCTCTCTCCGCGGTGATCGCCCCGCGTCGCGATAGGGCCTTCCGCCCCGAGCCCAGAGCCCAGAGCCCCGTGCCCCGAGCCTCAAGGCACGCGCCGTAGCCACGGCCGCAGGAGACGCGAGGTCCCCCCCAAAAACACCGTCGACCTCGACGGCCGTGAAGGCTGCGAGGTCGAAGAGCGTGAACCGCGACGGTTCGCGGTGAAGCAGAAAGTTCAGTACGGCAGCGTGCCGTTCTCCTTTTCCCAATCTTCGGTCGGTTCCATCTCGATGGCGTTCCACGGGCAGCCGTCGAGGTACATGCCCTCGGGTCCCTTAGTGACGCACTTCTTACAACCGATGCACTTGAGAGGGTCCACCCAGATGAAGCCGAACGGTTGGTGGGCTTCGTCATTGATGAGGTTCATGCAGTCGTCGACCGGGCAGAGCGGGATGCAAACGGGCGAACCCGCGCAGCCGGTGCAGCAATCGGTGATGACGGCGATGTCCTTCGGCTTCCTCTTGCGCTTGGCGGCGGCCGGTGCGGCGGGCGTGGCGGCGGTCGTCTCGGACATGTTTCGCTCGGGGTAGGCCGGGGAAGCCCCCCGGGACGGTCGAATACTACACGGACCTTCCCATCGGGCGAAGGGGTCCGGCGAAGCTAGGAATCAGCCTTCCGGAAGGACGTCCGCCGGCCTGTTCAGCCTTCGCCTATAAGCCTCTTCGGCCTCCGCGATCTCCTGGACGACGTCGCCCTCGTCCACGACGCCCTCGGCATGGAAAACGCGCTTCCCGCCGACGAAAAAGACGAACGCCGGGGTTCCGAGGTTCGGATAGCGGGCCATCGTTTCCGGATTGGCGTCGACGTCGAGCCAGAAGACGTCGGAACGGCCTTCGAACCGCTTGGCGATTCGCTTCGCCATGTTGACCATGACACGGTCGCCGATGCTCCACGACCGGTAGAAATGGACGAGGACCGGCGTCTCAGCGCGTAGGACCAAATCCTCGAACGTCGCATCCGTGAGGTGCGGCGGATCGGGCTCGACCTTCTTTCGCCGCTTTCCGAGCCAGATCATCAGCAAGAAGGGCAGCACGGCCCACGCCAACATCGGCCAGCCGAGAAAATCGCTTTGCCCCTGTTCCGCCGCGGATTGCAAAAGAACAAAGCTCATGGCGTCTCCCCTTCCACGGTCCTGTCGGAAGCGCCGGAACCAGCGGCGACGCCGGAGTCGATCGTTCCGCAAGTGACTTTTGCTTCATGCTCCGCCTTCGCTCGCCGCCATGTGCGCATGGTGACGACGAATCCGACGATCGCGGCGCCGAGTTCCGCGGCCAAAAGGAGCCGCAAGGTCGGCACGGCCGAAGGATCGCGGCGATCGGGGAGAAGCCACGCCGTAGCGGCGCCGATCACCGAGAACCAGACCAGAAACGTCGCCGCACGCGTCCGGTACTCCATGTCGCGGAGCATCGTGCCGTAGAGCACGGCCCACGCACCGAAGAACTGCACGAGGTGCACGGCCGACTCGGCGAAGAATCCAAAACCAGGTGAGCGGAAGGCGGCGTTGTCTTCCAGCGCGAGCCAAAGCGCGATCTGCAAGGCGACATACGCCGCCGCCGGATGGACCAAGTGCTTTGTGAAGTCCCAAACTTGCGTGTTCATGGCCCGGACCTCGGCGGCCCGTTCGTTCGCCCCCGCCTCTGACGGGTTCTTGGCGGTCGGATCGGAGTTCGACGACATCGTTCCGCACGTTAGACGCGGCCTCGGCGGGCCGGAAGATCCGAGAGCCGCGGGGCGCCGTGGAGCCGGGGTTAGCTGCGGCGACGAAACCGCGCCCTCGGCGCAGTCGTTGCGTTAGAACGCGGCGGCGCACGAGCCGCGCATGACATCAACGCCCTTTCGCGATTTGCGCACCTTACTGCGCACCCTCGAAAACCGCGGCCTTCTGCGGACGATCGACGCCGAAGTCGATCCCGATCTGGAGATCGCCGAAGTCCACCGCCGCGTCATCGCAGCCGGCGGCCCTGCGCTGCTCTTCCGGCGGGTCAAAGGCTCGCCCCATCCGCTGGTCACCAATCTCTTCGGTACGAAAGAGCGCGTCGATCTTGCGTTCGGCGGACGTGCGAAGGAGATCGTCGCCCGCGTCGCGGCATTGCCGCACACGTTGATGCCGCCGACGTTGAAGAAGCTCTGGGGGCAACGCGACCTCTTCGGCACGCTCGCGAAAGTCGGCCTTAAGACCGTGCGCTCGGCTCCGATTCGCGCCGCTTGCGACCGACCCGCGAAGCTCGGCGAACTTCCGATCATCAAGAGTTGGGCGGAGGACGGCGGCCGGTTCTTTACGCTGCCGCTCGTTTACACCGTCCATCCGGAGACCGGCGGACACAACCTCGGCATGTACCGCATGCAGCGGTACGACGACGGCTCGACCGGCCTGCACATGCAGATCGGCAAAGGCGGCGGGTTCCACCACGCCGTCGCCGAAGCGCGAGGCGAAGCGCTCAAGGTCAACGTCTTTCTCGGAGGTCCGCCCGCATTGATCGCGTCGGCGATCGCGCCGTTGCCGGAGAACGTTCCGGAACTACTGCTCGCCTCGCTGCTCGTCGGCGAGCGATTCCGCATGGCCGACGATCCGTACGGCCCGCTGCCGCTCGCCGCCGACGCCGAATTCGTCTTGTCGGGGGAGGTCCGTCCGCACGACCGGCGCATCGAAGGGCCGTTCGGAGATCACTACGGCTACTATTCCCTCGCTCACGAGTATCCCGTCTTCCGTTGTTCGCACGTGTGGCGTCGCGAGGGCGCGATCCTTCCCGCGACGGTCGTCGGCAAGCCGCGTCAAGAGGATTTCTTCCTCGGCGACTATCTGCAGGATCTGCTTTCGCCGCTCTTCCCCGTCGTGATGCCGGCGGTCCTCGACCTCTGGAGCTACGGCGAGACCGGCTACCACGCGCTCTCCGCCGCGGTCGTCAAGCAGCGCTACAAGCGCGAAGCGATGGCGTCGGCGTTCCGCATCCTCGGCGAAGGCCAGCTTTCGCTGACCAAGTTCCTCCTCGTTCTCGACCGCAAGATTCCGCTCACGGACTTCAAAGCGGTGCTCGAGTACGTTCTCGCGCGCGCCGACTTCCGCACCGATCTCTATGTGTTCTCGAACCTCTCGATGGACACGCTCGACTACGCGGGTCCGGTGGTGAACGAAGGGTCGAAAGGCGTGCTGCTCGGCGTCGGGGAGCCTCGGCGCGTCCTACCGCGGACATTCGAAGGCGCGCCGCCGCCCGGGATCCGCGACGTCCGGGTGTTCTGCCCCGGCTGTCTCGTCGTCGCCGGTCCCGCTTACACCGAAGACAAAGACGCGGCCCGCGCCGTCGCGCGACACCCGGGCGTCGCCGACTGGCCGCTCGTCGTGCTCGTGGACGACGCGGCGCAAGCCGCCAAGAGCTCCGTTAATTTCTTGTGGACGACGTTCACCCGGTTCGAGCCCGCAGCGGATCTTTACGCGAAGGACACGTCGCTCGTCCGGCTGCATGCTTCGTTCACCCCTCCGGTCGTGATCGACGCCAGAAAAAAGCCGTGGTATCCGGCCGAACTCTTCTGCGACGCGCGCACCGCCGAAACGGTCGATCGTCGTTGGAACGAGTACTTTCCGGCCGGCCTGCCTATGGGCGACAGCGACCGCGCGCATCTCGATTGACCGCGGTCCGCCGATTCGAATCGAAAGCCTGCTTGCCTCGGCCCCGTCCCGAGGACTACGATCCATCCGCCGCCGTCGCCGGTTCGCCGCCCCTCTTCGGCGTTCAGGCCCCCGGCGCGCTGTTTCTTTCGCGACGGTAAGCGGCCGTCGCTTCGGAGTTCCCTCATGCGTACTTGGATTCAGGCGGCCGTTTCGTGCGCCCTTCTTGCCGCGTCCGCCGCGGCGCAATGCCCGGGCTTCATCCCGACGACGTTCTTGAACAGCACGTCGACGACCGGCAACGAATTAAACGTCGAGACGCTTTCGGACTCGACCGCCAACAGCCTCACGACGCCGACCGCGCAGGACAATCAAGCGTCGGTTTCGGTCGGTGAGGCGATCACCTTCCGTCTTTCGAGCGTCTCCGGAATTCCGGGCGCTCCGTTGGTGCTCGCGTTCACACCCGGCCTGCCGACGCCCGCCGGCGTGTTCCCGTTCGGGAACCTGCATCTGAACATCGGCGGCGGGCTAGGCGCGGTCGCCGACGGACTCGGTCTCATCACCGGCGTCCCGAACGCGTTCATCGCCCATCCGGGCGCCGGACAAGATTGGACGATGACCGGCACTATCGGCGCCTACCCCGGTATCGCGCAGACGTGCTGGACTTTCCAATCCGTACTCGCCGATCCGACCGCTCCGACGGGCGTCCGCCTTTCGAACGCTTCGCTCGTCCAGATCCGCGGCCAGCTCCAGTCGATCGTCCCGCCGTTCGGAACCGACGGGGCGGCGGTCGTCGTTAACGCCCTCGGCGCGACGACGGGCGGCGCCGCGAATTTCAAGACGTCGGCGCCGGCGGGCGGGTTCGTCAATCCGACGACTCCGTCCGTGTCGACGTCCTCGATCTTCACGGTGCCCTTCGGCGCCGGGTCGGGCCCGGTGACGTTCGAGTACCCGACGGCCCCGGGCCAGCCGACCGTCTCGAATCCGGACGACATCCGCACGTGGTTCGCCGTGGTCGATTCGACCGGCGTCCTCAACAACCCGGCCCAAGGCCTCCTCGCCTTAAACCCCTCGCCGACGACCGGCGACCGGTTCGCCTCGTTGACGCAAACCCTCGCGAACGCGACCACGACGCACACCTATTCGATCGCCCTGAATGCAGGCGACGTGGTGGAGATCGAGGCTTATGCGATGGATATCGCGCAAAGCGGATTCTTGGACGGTTTCGGCTCGACGTACGACCCCGGCGCGACGCAAGGCGCCGACCTTGCGCTGGCCTTCCGCCAAGTCAACAACTTCCTGCCGCTGACCTTCGACCAAGGAGCGATCGGGCCCTTCGTCGTCCATTCCGACGACGACTCCGGGCCGGGGTTCAATCCCCGTCTGGTCTTTCAGGCGCGGGCGACGGACACCTACCAAGTCCTCGTGAACGCGTCGCCCGGCAACGCGGCCGCATTCGTCACGGGCGACTATCTCTTAAACGTCCGCGCCGTCGGCAACGTGCCGAGCATCACCCGCTTCGAACTCCCCGGCGCCGCGACCGCGACGCAAATCAACGCGCGTCCGGCCGGCCAGACCGTCACGATCATCGGGAACAACTTCCCCGTCGGCGGCGGCGCGCTCGACGTCATTCTGACGCCGGTACACGGCCTCTATGCGCCGATCCTCGTCGCGGGCGTCGCACCGACGTCCGCCACGGCGCTCACGTTCACGATCCCGGCCCTGTCCGTCCCGACCTTCTGCGTCGGTTCGCACACGGTCCAAGTGTCGGACGTCGGCTCAGGGTACCGGAGCCTCGTCTGGGACAACTCCGCCGTCCGTCCGCTCGGCATACGGCCGGAGCTACTGGTGGTGCGGGCCCCGATCTTGACGACGCTCGCCAACACCGCCGTCGTCGTCGTGAATCCCGCCATCGCCAATACCGCCAGCTATGGCACGCAAGCGACCGCCGCGCAGGCCAACTCCCTGCCGCCCGGCCACATTCTTCAATTTGCGGCGAACGGCACGCAGACCATTTACATGGAGGTCTTGGCCACGAAGAACGCCGCCGTCGGAACGGCCAACTATCAGGCCTTGGTGGACACGTTCATCGAAACCGGCAACGCCTCGGGCCCCTGCTACGACCCGATCCTGACGATCTTCCCGCCGAACCTCTCGTCCACCTTCGCCCAAAACGATCAGGACGGGTTCTTCCCGTCCGCGTTCAATTGGCCGAGCGGCGGGACGCCGGGCATCGGTCTCAACGCCGCGGTGTTGCAGCCGACCGCGGGCTTCGTCGGCGCGGGAAACGGAACGTTTACTTCTTTCGTGACCACGGCGATCAACTACCTAGGAGCGGGCGGCTCGAACGGTCCGGGCAAGGGCTATCTGGTCCACATCGTCGTCCTCTGACGACCTCGCTCGCCCGATCCGTCGCATTCCCGCCCGCGCCTTGCGGGTAGGATGCGCCGGACGAGCATGGACGGCTTCGCCCACCCCACGACCGAGCGCCCGACCACCCGCCGCACACGCGAGGTCAAAGCCGGTCCGCGCACGAAGCTGACCGGCTACTGGGTGGTCTTCGACCTGGCGCTCGTCGCAATCGGCGTCGCAGTCGGCCTGAAGCGATTGCACGCCGGGTTCCCGCTCCACGCCTATGCCTTGCTCGGAGCATCGGCGGCTCTCCTGGCGGTCGATCTCTGGCGCATCGGCAACATCCGCCGCCTGCGGCGTCTGGCGGCGTACGGCCGCATCGATCGCGCGCTCATCACGGGCATCCGGACGACGCGTTTGTCCTTGGCCCCGAGAGCGGACGGCGCCGCTCCGACCGGCGGTTGGCCGGTGATACCGGCGGCCGAAGTCTCCTACGCGTTCGACGGCGGCGACTCGGTCCGCCGCCACGGCCGCTTTCTCGTGGCCGTGGCCGAAGCCCCGCAATTCGTGCCCGGCGAGGACGTCGAGATCTTCATCGACCGCGAGCGGCCGTCGTCCCACGCGGCGTCGTTGGTCGTCCGCTGGTACTTCCGTCTCTCGAGCCGCCACGTCGGCATCTCCGACGACGACCCGCACCTCTCGTTCGAGTTCAGGACGGATCCGATCTCCGAGACCAAGACTCGCGAAGCCTCCCGCGACCCTTAAGCCCGGCGGCGCGGCGGAGGACGCCGCAGTCCCGCAGGACCGCAGCGTCCGACCGCACGAGACTTACGGCGCGTTCGCCGTGCCGAGGCACAAGGTCCACGACACCAACGTGCCGACGTCGCTCGCGGCGAGATCCTGCACCTTGAGCTGCCACGTTCCGTTCGCGGCCTTGCCGTTCAACGTGGTCAGGGTTTGCGCCGGGACGGTCAGCGTCGGATAGATCGTATTGATGTTGTCCGTCGCGCCGCCGGTCAGATTGTGCAGGATCACCTGCGTGCCGTCCGGATGCACCAACGTCACCTTGAGGTCGCCCTGATAGGTGTGCGTGATGTTCACCTTCACGACGACCGCGGCGAGCGTTCCCGTGCCGTTCATCACCAAGGTGTTGGTGATGCCCGTCGTGTTGTTGTCCGGGATCGCGACGTTCGGCGAAGACGTCGCTTCGCCGTTGAACGTGATCGACCACGAGACGAGCGTCCCCGTGTCGGCCGCCGCCGAATCGACGGCTTTCAACTGCCAGTTGCCGGCGGTGTTGAGTCCGACGTAGCCGGACAGCGCTTGGTTCGGCGCGGTCTGGATCGAATACGTCGTCACCACGTTGTCCGCCGAGCCGCCCGTGTTGTTATGCAGGATCTTCTGCAGGCCGGTCGGTCCGATCAGCGTGAGCTTCAGATCGCCGATGTACGTGTGCGTCACGTTCACCTTGACCGAAACGCTGGTGATCGTCTGCGACGTCGTGAAGTTGATCGTGCTCGTGACGCCGGTCGTGTTGTTGTCCGGGATCGCGAGGTTCGGCGTGACGCCGTTCGTCTTCACTTGGTTGCCGCCGCCGCCCGTCGCCTGCACGATCAACGTGACCGCGACGGTCCGCGTCAACCCGCCGCCCGTGCCCGTGACCGTGATCACGTACGTGCCGGCCGGAGTCGTCGTCGCGGTCGAGACGGTCAAAGTCGACGTACCCGAAGCTGCGACCGGGTTGACCGAGAACGCATAGGTAGCGCCCGTGATCGCCGGAGACGCGGACAGCGTGACCGACGAGGCGAAACCTCCGGTCGCGGCGGACGTGATCGCATAGGTCGTGGCGGTCCCTTGCGTGATCGTGCGCGTCGTCGGCGAAGACGACAGGGTGAAGTTCGGCGCGACGACGGTGAGCGACACGTTGGTCGTCCGCGTCAGCCCGCCGCCGGTTCCGGTGACGGTGATCGCATACGTTCCGGCAGGCGTCGCCGCCGACGTGGTCGCGGTCAGCACCGTCGAGGCGCCGGCCGCGGCCGGGTTGGTCGAGAAGCCGTACGTAACTCCGGCGATCGCCGGCGTCGCCGAGTAGGTGATGCTCGAAGCGAAGCCGCCGGTCGCGGTCGAAGAGACCGTGTACGCGGCCGAGGAGCCCTGATTCACCGTCGCGGTCGCAGGCGTAGCGGCGAGCGTGAAGTTCGGCGTTACGGCGCCCGAGCCGTTGTAGACGAACAACGCGAAGTCCTGATCGGTCGTGTCGGCGTTGCCGGGGACGCCGTCGCCCGCGATGTTCGCGGCCGTGACCGTCACCGTGAAGGCCCCCGTGACGCCCGCCGGAAGGAAGACGAATTCGGCGTTGTTCGCCGCGTCCGCCGCTCCGCCGGTCGCCGAGTTCGCGCCCGTGAAGACGTTGCCGAGGTAGGTCTGCCCGCCGACGGTCACCGTGAGGTTCAGATTGTTGACCCACGCGCTGCCGGTGGTCGCGCCCGATTTATCGGTCCAGACGAGGCCGACGCGGAAAGGCTTGGCGGCATCGACGATCGTGCCGGTCGACGTGAAGGTCGCGCCGGTCGCGCCGAAGACTTGCGTCTGATCGGTGCGGAGATTGGCTCCGCCGTCGAACAGTCGCCCGAGGTCGGCGAGCCCCATGCCTTGGTTGTTGGAATAGAGCGTGTCGTTCGCGCCGACGCCGTTCATATAGCGCGTGGACGCCATCAGCGCGGCCTTCGTCATCGCGGGGCTCGGAGTCCCCCATCCTTGGTTCAGGAAGTACTGGCGGACGAGCGCCGCGCCGCCCGCGATTCCGGGCGTCGAGTGGCTCGTGCCCGAAGACCAGCAATAGAGGGTCTGGCCGGCCGGCCAGTACTGGTTGCAGACGCCGGATCCGTTGTAGACGAGCGAACGGCTCGCCGCGCCTTGGATGTGCGTGCCGGGCGCCATGATGTCCGGCTTCTTACGGCCGTCCGAACACGGGCCGCGCGAGGAGAACCCGATGATGTCCATCGCGCTATTGGCGCCGGTGTTGGAGGTGCCGCAGCCGTCGGTGCCCGTCTGCCGCACGTTCTCGGACGCGCCGACGCAGAGGATGTTCTTGCCCGTCGCCGGAGGCGCGACGGTGTTCGCCGCCGAGCCGCTGTTGCCGGCGGCGAAGACGATGACGAGTTCCTGATTTCCCGTCGTGCCGGACTGCGCATCGCGCACGAGGTTGTCGTGCGACTGCGTGTCGGAGTTGTAGCTGTTGCCCGACGTGTAACCCCAAGAGTTGGAGCTGATGCGGGCGCCGCCGGCGTAGGCCGCGGAAAGCCGCGTCGTCGCGGCGGCGGTGAACGTCGCCGCCGTGCCGTTCGAAAAGACCTTCGTATTGCCGATGTTTACGAACGGGCAGATGCCGAGGCCGTAGTTGTAGCCCCCTGCGTCTTCATTGGCCGCGCCGGTCAGCGTGTTGTATCCGCCGATGATCGACGCGTTGATGTTGCCGTGACCGCCGCCGCCGTCCGCCGACGAGTCGCCCGTGTAGTTGTTGTTGTAGACGACGCGGCTCGTGCCGCCCGCGACGCCGCCCGTACGGAACTCGGTATTTACGTCGGTCGTCGAACCGCGGTCGACGCCGTCGTCCGTCACATCGACCGCGAACGCGAACTGCCCCGCCTGTGCGAAGCCTTTCGACGTAAGCCACGAGAAATAGCCGACGCCCGTCGGAGCGGTGCCGCCCGCGTTCAGGTTGCCGGCCATGATTTGGCCTTGGACTTCGTCGAAGAGCCGCGCCGGATAGAGCTTCTCGATCGCGAAGATCGCCGGATGTGCCGCAAGCGACCGGACGACGCCGAGCGGCAGGCGGAGGTGGAGGTTCAAGTAAGGCGCCGATTCCTCGGCCGGCCGTACGGATTCGAAGCTCGAAGCCAGCGCATCCACGACCCCCAAGGCGTCGTAGTCGGCGATCACCTGTACCGTCGCTTCGACGAAGCCGTCGCCGGCCGCGAGGTCCGAGCGCAGGTCGGGCGACAGTTTGAACCACGGGCGATACTCGCCCGTCCACGCAACGAAGGGACGCGCGGCGAACTCCGCCGTCGCCTCTCGCGCCGACTCTTCGACGGAGAGGATGTAGGCGTTCTCCGCCATGTAAGTCACGACCTTTGCGCCGGTGGTCGCCAATTCTTCCAGCCAAGCGTCTTTGATCGGACCTGCGAACTGGAGGACGACCAACCGTTTGCCGGGACGCGCACCTTCGTCGTCGCCGCGAAGACCTGCCGGGATCATGGCGAACGCCCGCGCGAGCATCGCAGGATCGGCCGTGTCGAGGGCGGCGGCATTGAAGCCGACGACGCCCATCCGGTCTTCGATCGCGAGGCCTAATGAGAGGAACGCTCCGCGCCCGCCGACCGACCGCTCGTCGACCGTCGCGACGAGGAACGACCCGTAATCGTGGAAGCTGGTAACGGCTCGCTGCTCGACGAGTTCGTCGAAGCGACGGTCGTCGGCTGCGAACCAAACGCGGTGGACGGGCGATGCCGACACATAGGGCGTCGTGTCGTCGGTTTGGGCGAAAAGGGCGGACGCCAGGCAAAGGAGGACCGGCGCAAAACGCGCGGTCCGGTGCGGTCGCGGCATCGAAGCATCTCCCGGCAAAGGAACGGGTCCGCCCGGGGAGGGCAGGACCGTGAGACGCCGGGGAGCTTAAGGAAGAAAAGGGCCGCGTGTCAAACGACGATGCGTCGGATCTCCGCTCTGAAGCGGGACTTCAGCGCGCTTCGAGCGAGGGCAAAGGGCGGTCCGGAGGCCCGGCATACTCGGATTCCGGGCGGTAGATGCGGTTATCGGACCGTTGTTCGAGAATGTGAGCCGTCCAACCCGCGACGCGACCGGCCGCGAAGACGGCGGAGAAGAGATCGGTCGGCAGCCGCAACAGATGAAAGACGAGCGACACCCAAAGTTCGAGGTTCGCGTGCAGCGACTTGTCGCGTCGCATGACCTCCTCGAGCCGTTTAGCCATGGCGATCAACTTGGTCTCGCCGGCGCGCTTGGCGACCGGTTCGGCCAAAGCCTCGCAAACCGCCGCCCGCGGATCTTTGCCCTGATAGACCCGGTGTCCGAAGCCCGGAATCTTCTCTTTCCGGGCGAACATGCCGGCCAAGGTCTGATCGAGCGAGGCCTCGTCATCGGCCTTCAGCAGCAATTCCATCGCGGCTTGACTGGCGCCTCCGTGCAGCGGGCCTTGCATCGTCGCGATCGCCGCCGTGACCGCCGCATGGACGTCCGTGAGGGTCGAAGCCGAGACGCGGGCCGCGAAAGTCGACGGATTGAGGCCGTGTTCGGCGCAAGCGACGAGCGCCGCCTCTAAGAGGCGTTCTTGCTCGACCTTCGGCTTCCGGCCGTGGATTCGACGAAGGAAATCGGCCACGTGGGCCAGCTTCGGATCCGGCTTGACGGGCTCGCGACCGTCGCGGATGCGATGCCAGGCGGCGGTGAGAACCGAGATCTGGACGACGGCCCGCTTGCATTTCCGTAGCGCGGCTTCCGGCGACGCATCGTCGGCATCAGGGTCGAAGGCCCCCAACGCAGAGATGCCGGTCCGGACGGCCGACATCGGGTGCGTATCGCGCGGAAGCGACGCCAACAGGCGGAGGACCGGACGCGGGGTGTCGCGATATCCGGCCAACTCGGCCCGAAGCTCCTCGCGTTCGCGCGGATCGGGTAAACGCCCGTTCCACAAGAGGTAACAGACGTCCTCGAACGTCGCCGAGCGGGCCAGTTCCGCCACGTCATAGCCGACGTAACGGAGGGTTCCCGTCGCGATGTCGATGCGGCTGATCCGGGTCTTGGCCGCCACGACGCCGTCGAGTCCGCGGCGCAAATCTTCCTTGCTCGGTACGGGTGCCATAGTCGTCCGCGCCTCCGATCGGCGTAGGCGGAGTGTACGTGAGCCTCGTCCGGGACGCACCCGTCCATCCCCGAAGAGCGCAAGGCCGGGGCGGTCCTGTCGATCGCTCCGCGGACCGAAGCCTCTCCGCAGCCGCAAGTTCCGGCATCCCCCGCGTCGAAAAGGGCTTACCGGGGATTAAGATCCGGCTAACCTCCGCGCCGCACTGATCTAAGGACCATGTCGAATTTCGATTTCGCCCACTTTCTCCTCGCGCTAGCGCACCTGCTCGTCGCCGCTCACGCGGGCGGCTTTGTGTTCAAATACTTGAACCAACCGCGGGTCATCGGCGAGATCTGCGGCGGATTGGTTCTCGGTCCGACCGTCCTCGGCCATCTGAGCCCGGATTGGTTCGCGACCGTCTTTTCGCACCACCCCTCGCAAGTCGTGCTCGGCGCGCTGAACAAGATCGGCCTGATGCTGCTCATGTTCTGCTCCGGACTAGAGATCCGTTCGGAGTTCCCGACGGCGGAACGGCGGACGGCCGGGTTCGTCACCCTGACCGGAACCGTCATTCCTTTCGCAGCCGCCCTCGGCGTGGGCGCGGTCTTCGATTTTTCGTCCCACCACGGCGCGGCGGCGAATCCGCTCTCGTTCAACCTCGTCATCGCGATCGCGGTCGCCGTCACGAGCATCCCGGTCATCTCGAAGATCATGATGGACCTCGGCGTGCTGGACACGCCGTTCGCGCGCGTCGTGCTCGGCGCGGCGGTGGTCGAAGACGTCTTCCTCTACGTCGTGCTTTCCGTAGCGCTCGCATTCGCCATACCGACGGCCGGAGACAAGGCGTTCGGGCTCGCCCATTGGATCGGCGTGCCGGACGGGACTTGGTCGGTTCTCTACCACGTGGGGGCGACCCTCGTCTTCTTCGTCCTCGCGCTGACGTTCGGTCCGAAGCTCTACGAGGCGACCGCTCGGGCGCGGTTCAATGTGGTTCGCAAGAGCAACCACTTGGGCTACCTGCTCGCCTTCCTCATCGCGTTCTCCGGCTTCGCGATGTTCCTCGAAGTCGAATTGATGTTCGGGGCGTTCCTCGCCGGGGTCGTAGCCGGCACTTCGTCGGATTCCGCCGACGAACCGCGCGCGGCGGCCAAGTCCTTCGCTTCGGCGTTCTTCATTCCGCTCTTCTTCGCGATGGTCGGGTTCCGACTGAACCTCTTGCGCGACGTGCCGTGGCTTTTCCTGCTTGCGTTCTTCGTGTTCGCCTGCGCGGTCAAGGCGGCCAGCGTCTACGCCGGAGCACGGTGGGCCGGCGTCGGGTCGCGCGGCGCATGGAACCTCGCCGCCGCAATGAACGCGCGCGGCGGTCCGGGCATCGTCTTGGCGAGCGTCGCGCTCGAAGCGCGCATCATCAACCAAGGCTTCTACGTCTGCCTCGTCATGCTCGCGATCGTGACGTCGCTCATGGCCGGGACCTGGC
>SXGS01102487.1_pt1 | contig 13368 bp, 12 predicted proteins | sample 3174681 | NCBI WGS metagenome assembly SXGS01 (sample SAMN11356861, study PRJNA531348) | freshwater metagenome | isolation source: freshwater sample F1-80 | place: China: Fuxian Lake, Yuxi | collected 2017-12-25
CTCGGTGTCCCGCCGTCTCCGGTGGATCCTGCCTTGCCACCAGGGGTGTTGGTGGTCGCGGGGCCAGCCGACTTTGTGGGTTGGCAGGCGACCACCGAGCTTCCGACGATTGGGGTTCTCGACCGGTCGATGTCCTTGCCCGCGGGGATGCTGGCGGTGGAGTGGCGTGCGCCGTCCGTGGGGGCCACCTTGCCCGAAATTCAGGCGTTGCTCGGCGCTCGCGTGTGCACGGCGGTGTTGTCTGTTCCTGTCGCACACGACTGAGGCCGGTGTATCTGCCGCCGCCGTGATGTAGGATGGCCGTCGTGGAGGTCGAATGCGAAACGTGCTGATGGCGGCGGCCCTGTTGTGGGCTCCGGTGGCGCAGGCGGCGGACGTCTGGATGTGGGGCTTAGGACCCAAGGTTGGAACGGTGGTTCTGCCTGGGCGAATGCCGATCTCTTTCCCGAAAAAAGTAAAGGAGGATGACTATCTGGAGAAGGTGGGCGGCGACATCTCCGTCGGGGTCAACGGGGTGTATTACGCCAATTCGCGTTCACGTCTCGGTGCAACCGCGGGTTTTGACCTTGGAAAGCGGTTTTATGATGCCAATTTTGTGCTGTTGTACAATGTCGCTGTCAGCGCCGATGCCGTGGACTTCCTGTTTGGAGGCGGGGTTGGCGCCGGGTACATGCGTTGGGGTGGGGCAGGGGAGTCCAGACTCGGGGTTTCCTACTTTCCTTTTCGGGCGGAAACGTCAGTTTTGGTCCGCGATCAGTGGCGTGGCTACCAATTGACCGCCTTTTTCAATTTGGATATCCCCTCGTCGCAACGGTACCTCAATGAAGGAGGCCTCGATACGGAGGTTTCGTGGATGGTGTATCCCACGTTTGGCCTCGAATTGTCGGTGATGTTTGGCGATTTCACCCCGCCCAGGCCTCGCAAAAAGTAACAAATTGCCCCACGGAAAGCCGATGGTCGGCTTCTCCTAAGGACAGTGGCTATGTGGGCCCCCAAATCGGGGTGTCCCATGTTCGTGCGTTGGGTGTCGTTCGGGGTATTCGCCGCATTATCCGCATGCGACCGAGGTCAGGTCACTGAGAAAGGCCTCGCAGAGCAGGGGCCCGTCGGTCCGGCCGGCGCCGACGGGCTGCCTGGAGCACCGGGACAGGACGGTGCAAGCGTGCATTGGTTGGGGAGTCTGGACGCCCCCCCGCCGGACCCGGATCTCAACGACGCCTACTACAACACCACCTTGGGTGAATCGTTCATCTGGGATGGCTCCGACTGGCTAACGGTGGCGAAAGATGGAGCTGCAGGGGGAGAAGCGGGCCCTGCAGGCCCGCAGGGTCCGATGGGAGAGGTAGGTCCGATGGGGCCGGCGGGACCTACGGGTCCTGCCGGTCCAACCGGCGCAACGGGACCGACGGGCGCAACGGGAGCCACCGGGCCCACCGGCCCCACCGGCCCCACCGGCCCCACCGGCCCCACCGGCCCCACCGGGGCAACGGGTGCTACCGGTCCCGCAGGTTCGACGGGGCCTGCGGGACCACAGGGTCCAACCGGATCGCCAGGGCCCGCTGGCGATGAATGGGGCGAGGAAGCTGCGACCTTTGCGGGTTTCACCACCGCGACCTACACCGGCCAGCAGGGCGGGCGGGAGGCGATGCACGCCGCCTGCGATGCGCAATATGCCGGCAGCCACTTGTGCCACATCTCCGAATACACCCTTTCGAACTCCACCACCGCACCGCCGACCGCCGGCGCCTGGACCGACACCAGCTGCGGTTTGATGAAGGCCTCGGCCTATGTCAATTCGGGCGTTGGAAACACGGCCTTTGGCCGCTATGCACACGGGAGCAACTACGACAACTGCCAGAACTGGACTTCCGGCAGTTCCTCCCTGGACGGAACCGCCATCGCCACCGATGGCGCTACAACGCCCACCTGCAACACCTCCTTGAAGCTCGCCTGCTGCAGTTCGCCGTACAAAGAGTTCTTTGTCGGCTACACCACCGCGACGACCACCGGAAACATGGCCGGCCGCCACCAAGGCCACGGTATGTGCGGCGCGGCCTTTCCAGGCAGCCACATGTGTCACGCAGTCGAATACCTCCGTTCCGCGCCGATCAGTGCGCCTCCGAGCGGTGGGGCGTGGTTGGATACCAGTGCAGCGGTGATGACCGAAAACGCGGGCACCGTGGTCGACGGAACGTGTGGGAACAGCGATTTTGGGAGGTACGCCAACAAGTCCAACTACGACAATTGCCAGAACTGGACGTCGGGCAGTTCCAGCATGGACGGAACGGCGATCGCGTACAACGGCCTGACTACTCCCACTTGCAGCACCGTTCTACCCGTGGCCTGCTGCGAGTAGTAAAGTAGGTTGACGATCTCCCACCCCAAAGCGAAAAACGCACGGCCCATCGCTGGACCGTGCGCACCGAAGGTGGCCGCGCCCTAGGGCGCGGTAATTGGAGGAGATCCTACTCTTCGGAAGGCAGTTCTTCTTCCACAGGGGGTTCTTCTTCCAGCTTCGGCCGGAAGACCACCTGGGCCAGGACGTTGGAAGGATCGAGGGTCTCGGTCACTTTCACGCCGTAGTCGGAGATCGAATACAGATTGTCGTCGATGGAGACCGAGCGACGAAGATTGGCGTACCAATAGTCGTATGCGCACGGATCGTAGTCTTCGTCGTAGTACGGCGCATCGGAGTCGCCGCCTTCATCGGGTGGAGGCTCGGCGGTGTCGCTGCCATTGTCGGCACCGTCACTGCCCTCGCTGCCCTCGGTCGAGTCCTCTTCTGTGCCTTCTTCGCCTTCTTCGACGATGACTTCGTCCTCGCCGTAGTAGTAGTCGTACAGGCATTCGGAGGCGGCGACAAGATCCGTGTGGTCCACCCGACCGATTTCGGTGAGCGAGCCATTGTCGAGGTCCACAGAGATGGATGAGAGTCCGCTGAAACCGGTGTATTCTCCGGTGTTTTCATCCCAGTCGTAGGTGTACAGCGGGATCGACAGCACATCGTTGTGGTAGGTGAACGCGTGTGAATCCCACAGGGCGTCAGAATATCCCCATTCGTCCGAACCAAACGTCAGCTCATCGAGCATGGTGGGGTTGTCGAGATCGGCGACATCGAAGAGGCGAACCGCCAACCCGCTGATGTTCCCGTCCATGTCGCCGGCCATGCCGACCGCCAACAGGTAATCCTCGCCCACCGGGTGGAGGTAGGAGGAATATCCTGGGATTTCGAGCTCGCCGCGAACCGTCGGGGACGTTGGATCGGAGAGATCGATGGTGAACAGGGGATCGATCTGTTGGAAGGTGACGAGGTACCCCGTGTCTCCCGTGAACCGCGCGGAGTAGATCTGCTCTTCGGGGGCGATTCCGGTGAGCGAGCCGACCACGTTTAGATCGTCGCCATCTTGGCGGAGAACGAACACATTGTTCGCCGGTGCCTCCCCGCTTTGGTTGTCGCTCTCCCAACCCCAGTTCCAGTCGATATCGGTGGTTGCGACGCGAAGATCGTCGTTGTGCTCGCCCATCGAGAATTGGTTCAGCAACCAGCCATCGATGGCGCCGCTCGCCTCGTACACCGTATCTGCGCCATCGAGCGCGAATTTGTGCACGTGGGTGCTCAGGTCAGGCTGCTCGCCATAACCCCACCACCACCAGTAGTTGGCTTGGGCAACGTAAAGACTGGCTTCGGAGGCGTATACGGTCCAGCCGTTTGCGAACAAGCCGGTGGCGCTGACTTCGGGATCGTCTTCGCCGAGTGGGATATTGACGACCGCGAGCACGGAAGGCTGGTTGATCCCTTCATTGTGGAAGAGGTCGGTGCAGCTCAACAGGTTTTCGGCCGCGCCTTCCTCATCCGGAAGATGGCTGGAGAACTTGGGCAAGGTGCGATCGATCGCGTGATCGGCCGCGAAGGATTCCACGTAGGGGCGCAGGATCGCGCGGGCTTGAGCGCGTTTGACCGCCAATTCTTCCGGAGTTTCGTCCCAGGTTCGCTCCGGAAGATTGAGGTCGTTCGCGGCCGTGTCTTCGCCATAATAGTCTTCATAATAGCCGTATGCGCTGTACACCAGCTCCCAAAGTTCGTAAGGGACGTCCGTGTAGTGGTTGTCGACGATGTACATTTGATCGCCGATCTTCCGCGCCGTGCTCATGCTGCCTTGCAGGTCGATCTCGCGGACCACCGTGGGTGCGGTGCGGTCGGAGACGTCGATAAAGGAAACGCGGGTACTACCGTAGTAGTTGTAGTCCGAATCATCGAATACCTGATCGTACATGTACGAGAACACGACCAATTGGTTGCCTTGCAAGAACGCTGACGTCGGGTAGCCGCTGCCGAGGAGTTCGACCGAACCCACTTTCGCGGTTTCGTTGGCTGGGAAGCTCTTGACGATGTCCACCGATCCGCTCGCCTGCACGATGTACAGGAAGTTTCCATCGGTCTTGACGATGTCGGGTTCGTCGACGCCGGCTTCCTGGTTGTTGGTCTCGGAGTAGTCAGATGGACCGGCTGCGTCGTCGCCGTCTTGATCGCCGCTTTCATTGGGAGCTTCGCTGACATCCCCGTCGTCGAGGACCTCCTCTTCGCCATAGTACCCATAGTCCGAATACGCAGAAGCGAGGAGGGTTTCCAGCCAGCTGTCGGACACGGTCTGCTCCAGCTCCTCGCACGACGAGAAGCGCACCAACGAAGCGTCGATGGCGGTTTGCGGGTCGCCGTCGAGCTTCTCAGCCGGAGCGTCCGGCTTGCAGCCAAACAGCGCAATCGCCATAAGTGCGGTAGAACGGTACAATAAACGATGCTTCGACATGAGTCCCCCAGGTGTGTTGCCTAGCGCGAGGGTATCTGCAAGCGCCGTGCCAACTTGAAAGATGAGTTAGAAACGTGAAGCGGGCGTGCAGGTTGCACGGGGCGCACGAAAACCGTGACGCCGGTGTCGCGGTGATCTTAACCGACGGATCGTCGAAAGACGCTACGAATCCCAGACTCACCGAGAATTTGTAGCTAGATTGGGAATAGTGCGATCCGATCACCGACGTGGATGCGCTTGATGTCCGCGTCGACCCGGTGTGTATACCCAAGGGAAGCGCCTGATGGGCTGAAAGCGCCGCTCGGTGACTGCCAGTGACCCGGTGCCGACAGGATCGAAGCCCATCCTCGAAAGGCAGCGGTTGCAGGCTTTTCCCATTCAAAAGTATGGTCGGGGACAAATTCATCCGGGAGAGAATTCCTGTCTGTTGACGTGAACAGGAGTCTCAACCCTCCGACTTCGATACCCAAACTGCACTCCCCACATGTGTCTTCGAGTTCAGCTTTTCCGTAGTTCAATGCTACAGAACCAAGATGGCCGACGGCGAAGTTTGCGACGTCTGAGAATCCGAACGAGGCCAACCAAGCCGCCGAACGACAGGGGAGGTGGGCATGAACAGACGGAGGGAAACGAATAGGCACGCGCTTGTCAAGAAGCAACAAGGTGGCGGGTGAAGGGTCCAGTTGGCTGAACACGACGGCGTCAACTAGGCCGATTTCTGACGGACTCGGCCCCGCATGTCCTGGTGAAAAATCGGGGTTGATAAGTATTTTCTTGCCGCCACTGCGCAGAAGCCATGCGCCATTTCCCAGAACCCACACGGTGTCGTCCGGGAGTTCGACCGCGGTGGTGTCTTCCTCGAGCCAGTGCTTGCTGATGAGGGCGAGAACTACCCTCTTTGCCTCTGGGGACTTTTGGAGAACTTCTGCCAACGCAAGGCCGTGCACTCCAATCGCAAGCCTACCGAGGGCTGTCGAAATCGGGATCAAAGTACTCTTCGTCAGGGCCACTTCGAAGTACGTATGGTCGGGGCCATGGATTCGCAGCGAGGACTCGTTCCATTGAATCTGCTCCTCGGTAAGGGGTATCAGAGGTACGAAGCCGGTGTGAGGCTCCCAGTCCACTACCATCTGGAGGCCCGGTTCATGTTGCAACAGATCGGCAGCCGCCTGTTCAAGCGTGCGTCCAATGTGGAGAATACCCGTTGATCCGGATTCGCGGTTTTCGGTTAGCCCTTGGTGAAGGATCCGATGAGCCAATGCCAAAGGCGCGACGCGGAAAGGCGGCACAAAAGCGGTGGCAGCGAGGAGGGGGCCTGGCGAGGTCGCCCGAGTTTGAGGACCAGACTCGCGCGGTAGGGTGACGTCAACGGGCTTGAACGCCCAATGCAGTGCCACGGACCGCTCCAGTTGTAGGCGTTCGGGAAGTTTCGACGATCCGCGGGGCGAAGTCATGCGCGGCCAGAGGTTTGGGGTTGACACTTGTAACGGTCCGCTGCAACCTCGTTGAATATCCGATGGAGCTTTGTTGGGACAACAATATCGAACACCGGCCCAAGAGAGTTCGGCCGTAGGTTGGAGCCCGGACCGGTACCCTGAGGGTCAGGCCGGCCCTTATGCGCACCTAGGATACTACAATGATGAGTCCAATACCGCGCTACAGGCGGGACTTGGGGTCGCGTCCGGCGAAAACGGAAATTTGATGAGCGCCAACGGCACCGTGGGCACTTGGGGAGAGACCTCTGCGGATGCGCGTGTGGGCGTGAAAGCGGACGCCCAGGTGGTCAAAGGCGGAGGGTTCTCGGAGGAGTATGGGATCGGGGGTGAGGCAGGCCTCGCCGATGCCTCGGCCGAAATGTCCGTGGGCGCCGATGGACTCACCGTCGGTGCGGGGGCAGCGCTTATTGATGGCGCAGTTACCCTTGGGGGCTTTAATGCGGACGATTCGGCGCTCGATTCGCAACTTCGAATCGGTGCGGGTCTGGGCCCGGGGGTTACGGGTCGTGCGCATTGGGGGGATTCGGACGGCGATGGCTATCAGGAACTAGGTTTGGGAGCGGACATACCCTGCGGGTTGTCGTTTGACGTCAAAACGGAGGCGTTGGGCCACGCCTGGGATTGGCTGATGGGTGAGGAGGCGCCCGCTACGGAAGTACCAGCAGTTTCGCCGATTGCCGAGGACGTAGCGCCAATCTTAACGTCGTAAGATCAAGATCTTCCAAAGCAATACATCCGAGCGTCCAATCGGCCGATGCGCCTCCGCCGTGGATCAGGATGGCACCCCCTAGCGCGGTATTTTGCGGTGGTAAGGAACCTTTTTCCGTTGCGATGCGGATCGCATCCCGCTGTTGGGCCGTGATGGCCCCCTCGCCAAAGCCGGCGTTGGCATCTTCGGTATTGGGATAGTGGACCGCAATCGCGCCTTTGTAGGAGGACCACGGCTTGTCTGACGTGTCGTACCAGCCTTCCGGAGTTTTGCGATCCCCTTCGCGTTTTTTGTGCCCCAAAGGCGGATCCCAGGCCAGGGCGATCGGGAAACACGCCGGGACGCCGTTCAGGGTTTGCAGGTGCCCTTGGGCATAAAGGCCCATCACCCGCTCGGATTTCAGCGCTACCAGCGTGTGCGGGGATTGCAAGCGGGGATCGGTGCGATCGGTGGGGAGGGCGTCCACAGTGAGCGGGCATCCCATGTCGGTATCCGTAGGCGTTGTAAGACCGTTATCTGCCGGGGGAGAGACTGAAGGCTGCACCGGCGCGGCGGCACAACTGGCGAGGAGGGTGAACAACCACATTTCCGGCACGACAACGGCCGTTGAAAAAGGTTCCCAGGAAGTTCAGGTCTCGAAAAGTCCGCGTTTGATGCGGATTCGCCGTTCGATGGTTGAAAACAGAAGCCCATCTACCAACATCCCAATCCCGAGCACCACGATCATCCAGGCGAGCAGGTCAGGTGCATCCGAAAGTTCTCGGGCAAAACTCAATCGTGTCCCGATGGAAGGGCGGTCGCTGATGATCACCAACAATTCTCCCGCCATCAGGCTTCGCCAGGCGAAAGCCCATCCCTGCTTCAGTCCCCCGACAAAACCCGGCATAGCAGCGGGAAGATAGACGTGAGCGACAAGGCTCCACCCCCGCGCGCCCAGCATCTTACCGGCACGGATCCACAACGGGGGAATGTGGTCAATGCTGTGCAATAGCCCGTTGGCGATCGACGGAAATGCGCCGAGTACGACCACAAACAGGATGGCGCCTTCGCCAAGTTGGAACAACAGGATCGCCAGCGGGAACCAGATCACCGACGGCATGGACTGCAAGCCCGTCAGCAGCCCCGCAACGGTGGTTCGAAGCAGCCGAAAGCGGAGCATCAATAACGCGCTGGCGACGCCGATTCCGACCGCCATCGCGTAGCCGCTGACCGCGCGCACGAGCGTATAGAAGATTGCCCAATAGAACGCCGGTTCTGTGGCGAGGGTCGCGAGTCGCAGGAAGACCGTCAGCGGGCTCGGAAGCAACCAAACCGGCTTCCAGCCTGACCAAACGACGACCTGCCACAACAGAATCGCGGTAGCCAGTGCGGCGAGCCGAGCCAACCACGGAGAGGGTGTCGAAGAGCTAGCTTGCATCGTCGTTTCCGCGCAGGACGCTGCGCAAAGAGTCGGTGATGGTGCGGGAAAGTTGGGCGACCTCCGGAGCGTCAATTCGCCTTGGGCGAGGCAGTTTTACGGAAAACTCTCCGGCGATCCGCCCGGGATGGCTGGCGAGGACGATCACCCGATCCGCGAGCCGCGCCGCCTCGCGAACGTTGTGGGTGACAAACACGATGGTGAGCCCGGTTTCGCGCCATACCCTCTCGATCTCGTCGTGAAGGCGATCGCGCATCATGGCGTCCAGGGCGGCAAAAGGCTCGTCCATCAACAGTACCCGAGCATCCTGCGCTAAAGCGCGCGCCAAAGCCACTCTTTGTCGCATGCCTCCGGAAAGCTCATGGGGCTGCCGGTGCCCCCAGCCGTCCAAATTCACCATCGCCAACAGCTCTTGGACCCTGGCCTTTTGGGCGGTGGCGCCGAGCCCTTTGCGCGCCAACGGAAATCCGATGTTGTCCGCCACGGACAACCACGGAAACAAGGCCGGATCCTGAAACATCATCGCTGCACCGCCGGCAGGAACCGATACGCTCCCGGAGGTGGGCGGCTCTAAACCGGCGATCAAATGGAGCAGTGTGCTTTTGCCGCAGCCGGAGGCACCGAGCAAACACAGAAACTCGCCGGCTGGCACCTCCAGCGACACGCTCTGCAGGGCGGTGTGCGCTTGTGCGCCTTGTCCATAGGTTTTCTGGACGTGGTCGAGCACCACCGCAGGGGAGATCATGGTCTCCAGAATACGTCGACCGGACCGCAGGTGCAAGTTACCGGTTATTCGTCATCTTTTGCAGCAAGTGTTGTAGGATCGAGGGCGAACGGACGGAGGCGTTCCAGGGCGGAGGCCCAATTTGCGACCGGCCAAAGCGCCAACGGAAGGCCGTCCAGCCGGGGACGTTCCTTCGAAAACACCGAATCGAAGGCCGACCACGGAACCGCGATCATCGCTTTGTCGTCTGGGCGCGCCAGCACCACCACATCCACTTCGGGGATCACCGAGGTATCTGGCCGCCAACGGGTGAAAGTGTACGGGGTCGGGTTGCCATGGGCATCGTCGGGTCCGACAGCGACCTCCACGGACCCCACGCGAAAGGCCTCTCCCAGGTTCCACCGCGAGGCGATCGAGGGAAGGGAGTACAGGTCCTCAATGAGCTCGCCGAGGCCCTCGTAGCAGGCCTGAGCGAAGGCGCAGCGGGTCGCTGAGACCCAGGCATGCGATCCGTCTTGGGGCGCGGGACTCCACGGGATTACCGTGCCTTTGGGATCAATGGAGTAAAGCATAGGGGAAAGGGGGTGTTCCGCCTCGCGCCAGCCCACGGCGGCTAGCCGAACAAGCTCCTGACGCCATTCGGTGCTCCCATCGCCGCCAATGAATAGTGTGGTAGTTTCGGGGATCGCGACCAAGGGCGTACCGGAAACCTTGCCACGAAAAAACGACAACCAACCAGGTAAAAGCAATCGAGAGGCGGCGTCTGGGCCACGAACCTCCCAAATGCCATCGGGACGACGTTCAATCCCTTCGGTGGGAGACTGATTCGCATACGCTTGAGAAAACGCCAGAGATTCGGATGCAGCCCACTGGGGGAGGCGGCTCACCGGAACGAATTTGCGGAGCAGCTCCCGATCGACCACCAACAACTGGTGCAGAAACGGCAGAAACTCCCGGCGAACTACCGCCTTGTCCGGGTTTATCGCCGCTGCGCGCCAGACGGCTTGGGGAGCCACCACCGGCCGAAGCACCGCCCTGAGCAGAGAACGGGCTTCCGACCACGTGTTTGGGATTTCATCCACTGGTGGGCGGCTCCTCTTTGGGAAGGGCGGCGATTTTTTCTGGAACGAGGACCACTTCCTTGAACAGCTCGACGATTTGTTCGCGGCCGCCGAAGCCAACGACTTTGCCGACCAGGCTTCCTTGGTAGAGGATGGCGAGCATCGGGATGCTCTGCACCTCGAAGGCTTGGGCGATCTCCTGTTGTTCGTCGACGTTGACCTTTACCACCTTGACTTTGCCATGATATGTGCCCGCCAGTTCCTCAAGGATCGGCGTTAATGCCCGACAGGGGCCGCACCACGGTGCCCAGAGATCGACAACGATCGGCAGGCTCTCATTCATGATTTCCTGGTCCCAGGTTTCGCGGGAAACAGCTGCAATATGCGCGCTCAATCGGCCTCCGGTACGGCTTCAGGGCCGCAGTTTTCATGGTCGGTCAATGCGCGGGTGGGGTCAAGTTGCCGCGGTCTTGGCTGTCGGTTGCGGAACCCCAGAACCCGACCTAGAACCTCGGTTTGTTCGCGGCGGAGTGCTGTTTCCTGGCCCTGAATTTGTGGAGCACGCGTGGGCACCCGGCGGGACTTTCGAGCGCGGCGGACGAAGTTGGTCGGCTCCCGACAAAGCGGACTGCGTCCCGCTGTTTTCCGTTCCTCTTGGGGATGTTTCGTCGATCGTGTTTCGCGGCGGCGAACCGCCCGATACCACCATGGCCTTTTCACCGGATGGGAGAAAATTGGCGATCGGCGCCTATACCGGCGAAGTGGTGATTGTGGACGCGTGGACGGGCGCCGAGCGGACGCGACGGTCGTTTCCGGAAGCGCTGATAAAAAGAGTATTATGGTCCGGTGATGGCGCGACGCTTTATGTCGGGGAGCAATCCGCTGAGGCGCGGCTGTTGGCTCTGGATGCCGAAACACTGGCGTATCGATGGGTGGTTTCACTGGCGGAAGTGGTGGGGCGTTCGCCGCCGCCCGCGGGAGACGATCTATATGGAGTGTACTCTCTTCCTGGAATATTTGGATTGGATGGGTTGGAGAACGGCGATCTGTTGGTCACCGCGGCTCACGGGTGGACCTCGGGCGACGGGCGAAAAAATGCCTCGACGATCGTCCGCTATTCATCGGAGGGAGTGCGGCTCGCGGGCTGGCCTGAGCAGGGAGCCATCGACGGAACGCTGCTTCATCCGAGCATGAGCGGCGATCGTATCGCGGTCCAAGTGGGCCGATCCGCGGACGGGCCTCCGCCGGCCGATCTGCCGGTCGGCGGTGTGGTGGTGCTCGATTCCCAATTGAAAATGGACCGAACACGGAAGTTAGATCCTCTCTTGCCGTGGTTTCCGACCGTGTTCGTCTGGGAGGCGTTCGACTTCGATGGGGAGCGCCTGCTGGTGGGCACGGGCGACGGGCGAGTGATGCTGTTTCATGGGGAGGAATCGGTCACGGTTCCACTCGGGACGCCTCTTTCCCCGGACGGGGTTCCATTGGCGGCGTCGGTGGGATTTGGTCGGTTGGCAGGGGAGGGCGCGCTGGTGGTCACCGCTTCCACCAGTGTTCCCTACGGGGCCGCAGATCCTTCGTGGCGCCCCCCAGCGCCCCATCCAAACGCGAACGCATTGTGGTTCTATGGGTTTGACGGGGAACTTCGCTGGACATGGCGCGGCCCGCACGAGATCCAAGGCGTGACCCTCTCGCCGGACGGGAAGGAAGCGGTGGTCGGATCAGGACCCAGAATATCGGATCGACGCTCCGATTTGTTTGGTGCGTTGGTGTTTCGGGTCGCCGGCGATGGGAGCGGCGATGAGCGTTTGGAGTGCTTCTGTTCGACAGCTTCGCCCGTATTTTTCAGACAAGCCTGGGCGAAGGACGGGCGGTTTGCGGTGAGCGAACACCCCTACCGCGACGGGGAACAGGTGCGCGGCAGCTACCAGGTTACGGTATTTCGGTGATTCTGGCGATGCTTTGGGGATGTATCGCTCCGCCGGCGGAGATCGGCGCGGAGGCGATCCCCGCGGGCGTGGAGATCAGCGCGACCGCGCCTTTTTCTGAGGTGGAGATCCGTTCCGGCGACCGGGTGATTCAGCGGCAACGGTGGGCGCAGCCGGTGCGGGATGGGTGGGTATCTTTCGGATGGACGGGTCCAGTGGAGGTTCGCGCGAGGTTTTCGGATGCATGGTCCGGATCCATCGCGGTGACTCCGCCGAAAGCCGAAGCGATCCACTGGGCGATCGCGGCGCCTTATGGGCAGGAACCTCAACCGTTGCCGGACCGGGGGGAGGTTCGCCTGTCGACGACCGGATCGATCGCTCTCATTGGAACGGCAGTTTCTCCTGGTGAGAAGGCGGTGACGGTCGACGGGGAACCGCGGAACCTTCGATGGACGGCCGTTGGTGAACCTCAGATTGTCTGGGTGAAAGACTATCAAAAGCCGGTGGTGGTGGCGGTCGAAGGAGAGGAACGCTGGAGGCTGATCCCCGACGCCCGCACGTTGGAGGCGGTCAGGCGGGATGTGGAGGTGTTGGAGACGGTGTTTCCGGCGGATGTGGCCGGTTCGCGCGACGCTTCGTTGTCTCCGGATCGCGTGTCATTGCCGTCGTCGGGGTGGGGGCGATGGATGCGAAGGATGGGACTTGGATTTCGCCCGTCGGATGCGCAGGCCCCCTGGGCGTTCGAAGGGGTGCGTCTCGCGAATCACGGTGAGCAACCGGTTACTTTGGTGGTGCAAGGCAGAGTGCTGGTAGATGGTCACGCCGCTTTACCATTCATGCCGAGGTTGCGGGCATCGGAAGCTCAATTGGATGCCGTCTCCGTCTTGGTTCGGATTCCCGCCGGCGGCGAAGGAGTGGCGGTTCTACCGGTGTTTGTGGACCGCGAGGGGGCGGTTGCCGGGGCGGTGAACCGAGAGGTGGAGATTCGGCGGTTGGGGGACACCGAAGCTTTGCAGGTGGTACGACGCGATTGGATCGTTCAGCGGGGCAGCGGGGTAGCGGCCGCCGGGTTATGGATGGCGTTGGCGGCGATGTTTTCGGGAGCGGTGCTCGTCTTGGCACGGCTTGAGCGGTGGCTGACCGAGCTGCCGACATCGGTACTGGCGACGATCGCCTTATTTTCAACGGTGCAATTGGCGATTGGTGTGACCGCTCAGTTGGTCGCCAC
>SXGS01782340.1_pt1 | contig 13366 bp, 6 predicted proteins | sample 3174681 | NCBI WGS metagenome assembly SXGS01 (sample SAMN11356861, study PRJNA531348) | freshwater metagenome | isolation source: freshwater sample F1-80 | place: China: Fuxian Lake, Yuxi | collected 2017-12-25
CCTTCACCAATCAGACGCTGGCCCAGATCGAACTCTGGACCAAGCAGGGCCATTATGCGACGGGCGTCTACACGCTGCCCAAGCATCTCGACGAAAAGGTCGCGGCGCTGCATCTCGACAAGATTGGCGTGAAGCTCACCAGGATGACTCCCGAGCAGGCGACTTATCTGAACCTGCCGCAGAACGGCCCGTTCAAACCGGAGCATTACCGCTACTAATAGTGGTCGCGAGTCCGTCAGACTCCACTAAATGAGTCTGGAGAGGTTTTCGCTCAGAGATCGCCGCACGTCATGAAAGACGGGCGGCGATTTTTTTTAAAAGATTGAATCGCAGGCGATTCTCTTTTCGGTCTTCTCGTTCTAGATTGCAGTGATTCGGAGTGTGCGCCCGGCGGGAGCCGCCCGGACCTTCATGGGTCAAGGGCTTTTTGTTCCGCCACGCGTTCTTGTCACGCGACGCTTGTTTTTCGTCGCGCGGGCCGCTCTCGGCGTTGTCGTAATGAGCATCGCAGCATTCGACCGTGGAGACCGGTTTTGAATTTTAATTTGCTGACTCGCGTGCAGGCGCGCGCCATTCGGGCGTGGGCTGCGGCCTTTTCGCAGGCGCCGCTTTCCGGATGGCGTTTCTGATGCAGAGTCCGGTGTTTTCTATCTATGGATTTGCGGCGGCGGCGGGCGGCAAGCTGCGCCGAAGCCTTCTGAGCGGCGCAGCATTGAGCGTGCTGGCGACAGCTTGTGTGCTGCCGGCGCGCGCGCTGGCGCAGGTTGTCGGTCTTTATGCGGTTCCGACCTTTGATGCGAATGTCGCAAACTTCGCCTTCAGCAGCGGCTTGTCGATTTTCGCGGTCGTTGTCGCCCTCACCTATATGAGCGAGCGCAAGGATTGGCGACGCCGCGCCGATGCGCTCACCGCCGGTCTCGATGAGACGCGCGCCAGCCTTGAAAGCGCGAAAACGTTTCTCGCCAGCGAGAAGCAAATATTGGCGTCATGGGCCGGGCCAGACAGCGCTGCGGATATTAATGTGTCGTCGTTGCTTTTGCCGGACAATCTCCCGGGGGGACGCGCGCTTGTTTTCGACTCCTGGCTGGTCGCCGAGGATGCGGCGGCGTTGACCGCCGCGCTCGATCGTCTGCGTCGCAAGGGCGAAGCCTTCCGTTTGCAACTGACCGGGCTCGCCTGCGACCGCTATTTCGACGCCGAGGGCTGCGTCGTTGGCTTCAATGCGGTTTTGCGCATACGCGAAGTATCGGGAGACCGTCTGGAGCTGATTGATCTACGCCAGCGCTATACGGCGATGGAGAATGAACTCGCCGGAATGCGCGCTTTGCTGGAGGCTGGTTCATCTCCGGTCTGGATTCGGAACGCCGATGGCGCGCTGACCTTCGTGAACGCCGCCTATGTGGCGGCTGTTGAGGCGGCGGCCTCGGATGAGGCCATCAGCAAGGGCGCCGAATTGCTCGATCCGCCAGATCGCGAGGCCGCCGCGCGGGCTCGTGCGGAAGGCGCGCTCTGGCGTGAAAGCGTCACCGCCACGGTCGCGGGCCAGCGGCATCTGCTCGACGTCACCCAGACGACGTCGTCGCATATGACGGCGGCCATCGCCGTCGACCGGCATGAAGTGACGATGGTGCGCGCCGATCTCGAACGGCAGATGCAGTCGCATAAGCGCACGCTGGATCAATTACCGACGGCTGTCGCCATATTCGATCGCAGCAAGCGACTTGTTTATCATAATGACGCCTACGCCAAGCTCTGGCAGATTGATCCCGGCTTCCTTGAGCAGGAGCCAACGGATGGCGAAATTCTCGATCGGCTGCGCGCTGATCAGCGCGTGCCGGCGGAAAGCGATTACAAGGCCTGGAAGAAAAATCTGTTCGAGGCCTATCGCGCGACCGAGCCGGCGCGCCATGTCTGGCATTTGCCGGATGGGCGCATTCTCGATGTGGTTGCGCATCCCAATACACAGGGCGGCGTCACCTATCTTTATGACGATACGACCCGGGCGTATGAGCTTGAAACACGTTTCAACGCGCTCAATCGCACGCAGAGCGAGACGCTGGAGACCCTGCGCGAGGGTGTTGCGGTGTTTGGCGCGGATGGTCGTCTCAGATTCTGTAACCCAGCTTTTGCCGATTTGTGGCGTCTTGACGCCGGGCAACTCGCGGACCGCCCCCGGTTCGAGACGCTTGTCGTGCAATGTCGTCGTCTGATGGACGAAGATGAAGCGTGGCGGGATTTGCAGAATTTCGTCACCGGCTTCAACGATATGCGCGAGGGCTTCACGCGGCGCGTGTCGCGTAATGATGGCGTCGTGCTGGACTGCACTGCGCAATCCCTGCTTGATGGCGCCGCTTTGCTGACTTTTGTCGATGTGACGGCGGATGTGGGCGCCGAGCGCGCGCTTTCGGAGCGCAACAAGGCGCTTCTGGCGGCAGAGAAGCTGCGCAATAACTTCATCCATCACGTCAGCTACGAATTGCGTTCGCCCCTGAATAACATCAATGGCTTCGTTCATCTGCTGAATGAGCAGTCGACAGGATCGCTCAATCCTAAGCAGATCGAATATCTTGGATATGTCAGCAAATCCTCGGCGGCGCTGCTGGCGATTATCGACGATATTCTCGATCTGGCGACCATCGATGAGGATGCGATGGAGCTGGAGCTGTCGGAGATCGATGTCGAGCCGACCATGCGCTCAGCGATTGAGGGCGTGCAGGACAGGCTTGAGGAAAACAATATCGACGTCCAGATCGTCGCGATGGATAATGTCGGCTCTTTCCAGGGCGACGCCAAGCGGGTGCGTCAGATTCTGTTCAATCTCCTGTCCAACGCCATTGGCTTCTCGCGTCCGGGACAAAGCGTGACGCTCGCCGCCATGCGGCGCGGCGACGATGTTGTCTTTAAAGTGACGGATCGCGGTCGTGGCATTCCTTCAGAGGTGCTGGAGCGTATTTTCGACCGCTTTGAATCGCATACGACCGGCTCGCGTCACCGCGGCGTTGGTCTTGGTCTCTCGATCGTGCGCGCCTTCATGGAATTGCATGGCGGCAAGGTCTTCGTTGACTCGGCGCCAGGTGAAGGCACAACGGTTACCTGCGTATTTCCCGCAAAGAAGCAAGAAGATCTGGCGCAAGAACATCTGGCGCAGCAGCCATTGGCGCCGCGCGTCAATGAAGGAGGGGCGTGATGGCGCAGGATACGCAGGAGAGCGCGATCTGGCGCGTGCATGCGGCCAGTGAAGATGACACAGAGACGCTCGCCCATGAGGTGGTCGCGTTGTTGCGCCGTGGCGATATGGTGACGCTTTCCGGCGATCTGGGAGCCGGCAAGACCACCTTTGCGCGCGCCATGATCCGCCATCTTCTGGACGATCCGGAGATTGAGGCTCCCAGCCCGACTTTCACGCTGATGCAGGTCTATGAAAAAGGCAGTTTGCGTCTGGTTCATGCCGATTTCTATCGCCTTGGCGGCGCCGATGAATTGGCGGGACTGGGTTGGGACGACGCTATTGATGGCGCGCTGGCGCTTGTTGAATGGGCCGAGCGCGCGCCGACAGCCTTGCCTGCGGACCGGCTCGATATTCATTTCGGTTTCGCTGATCCCGAGACACCGGATGCGCGCGATATAAACATTATTGGCCATGGAGGCTTTTCTGAACGTCTGGCGCCCTTCCGCGCCTTGCGCGATTTGCTGCGCAAGCGGGGCTGGATCGACGCCAAACGTAGTTTCCTGCAGGGCGACGCCTCCAGCCGCGCCTATGAAACACTTGAAAAACCCAATGGCTCCCGCGCGATTTTGATGATCTCGCCGCAACGGCCGGATGGCCCGCCGATCCGCTATGGCAAATCCTATAGCGCCATTGCGCATTTGGCCGAAAATGTCCGTCCTTTTGTCGCGCTTGCCGATGGGTTGCGTGCGCATGGTTTTTCATCGCCCCGAATATACGGCCACGATCTCGATGCAGGTCTGCTGATTGTCGAGGATCTCGGGCGTGAGGGCGTGGTCGATGATAATGGTCCGATTCCGGAACGCTATCTTGAAGCAGCAACTGTGCTCGCGAGTCTGCATTCGCAACAGGCGCCGGACACCTTGCCGGTTGATGACGCCGGCTCCTATGTGATTCCGCCCTATGATCTTGATGCGCTACTCATTGAGATTGAGTTGCTGCTTGACTGGTATGTTCCGCATAGCAGAACCATCGTCGCCTCCGGCGCGCGCGCGACATTCGTCAATCTCTGGCGTCAGGCGTTGGTCGAGGTCGTCAGCGCCGAGCCGACATGGACCCTGCGCGATTATCATTCGCCCAATCTGATCTGGCTTGCAGAGCGCGAGGGTTTGGCGCGCGTCGGCATAATCGATTTTCAGGACTGCGTTCTGGGCCATCCGGCCTATGATCTCGCATCTCTTGGGCAGGATGCGCGTGTCACTGTTCCTGACGATCTCGAACTGAAATTACTGGCCTCCTATGCGCTGCGTCGGCGCGCCGCCGATCCCGCCTTTGATATGGCGGGTTTTGTGCGCGCCTATTCGATTCTTGCGGCGCAACGCGCGACCAAGATTCTGGGCATTTTCGCGCGGCTGAACCAGCGTGACGGCAAGCCGGGCTATCTGCGTCATCTTCCGCGGGTCGAGGCTTATTTGCGCAAGAGCCTGCAGCATCCGGCGCTCGCCGAAATAAAGGCATGGTGTCAGGCCAATCTTCCCACGTTGTTCAACGATGTCTGATCATCCCTCCAGCGTTTCCGTTCCCCGCTTCGCCATGGTGTTCGCTGCAGGGCTGGGCACGCGGATGCGGCCATTGACTCTGGAGACGCCCAAGCCGCTCGTGCAGGTCGCCGGGCGTAGTCTCATCGATTACGCGCTGGATGATTTTGCGCGCGTTGGTGTTGAGACGGCCATCGTCAATGTTCATCATCTTGCCGATCAGATCGAAACGCATCTTGCTGGTCGCACGGCGCCGCAGATCGTCATTTCTGATGAGCGGCCGTTGCTGCTCGACCAGGGCGGCGGCATTCGCAAGGTGCTGCCGCTGATCGGCGATGCGCCATTTTACGTGTATAACACTGACGCTTTCTGGTTTGACGCCCCCCGCTCCAATCTGTTGACGCTGGCGCAGGCGTGGGATCCGGAGAAGATGGACGCCGCACTGCTGCTGGCGCCGACACAGGGCAGCGTCGGCGTCGACTGGGATGGCGATTTCGATCTGGCTTCCGATGGCCGGATCATTCGGCGCGCCGGGGCCAAGCCCTATGTCTATGCAGGGGTTGGCCTGCTGAAACCGCAATTATTTGCGCGGGAGACGCAGGAGGTTTTCAAGCTCGCGCCCTTCCTTTTTGCGGCGGCCGAGCAGGGACGTCTTTTCGGCGTTGTCTCCGAGGGGCTCTGGCTGCATGTTGGCTCCATTGACGCCATCGGCGCGGCGGAAAGGGCGATCGCGGCGCGACAGGGGTAAATCGACACATGCGCCAGCCGAATGTTTTCACGATTCCGCCGGGCGCGCCATTTCTCGCCACCTTTGTCGAGGCCTTTCTCGCGGGCGAGATTATCGCGGAAGTTTCCCGCGATTGTTCGCCGTTGACGCTGGCCCGCACCATCATTTACGTGCCGACACAGCGTGCGGGTCGTGCGCTTGCCACAGAATTTGCGCGTGCGATTGGTTCAGGCGCAACGTTTTTGCCACGCATTTTTCCGCTGGGCGGTCTGGAGGAGAGCGAGAACGCGGCGCTTTTTTCTGCGGAAACGACATTTGATCCGCATGGTGCGCCGGCGATTGAAGAACTGGAGCGGCGTCTGCTGCTGTCGCAACTGGTCATGAAGTGGTCAAAAGCAATTGGCCACGCCATCATATCGATGGGGCCGGATGGCGCGCCCGAACTCGACGCCAGCGAACCTTTTCTTGTTGCGGCGACGCCGGCGGGCGCTTATGCGCTCGCGGCAGAACTCGGCGCATTGATTGATGAGTTCCATATCGAGAATGTGACGCCGGAGGCCGTTGGCAGAATCGTCGATGACTCTTTCGATCGATATTGGTCAATCACGACGCGCTTTCTCGATATCGCGCTACAGGAATGGCCCCGGATATTAAAGCAACAGGGACTTGTCGATGCGGCCGAGCGTCGTCGTTTGCTGGTCGAGTCGCAGATCACCGCGCTCAGCAACGTCGCAATGTATCCAGTGATCGCGCTGGGTTCGACCGGCGCGCAGCCGACGACGGCGCGATTGCTTGCAGCCATCGGCCGCTACGACAAAGGCGCCGTTATCCTGCCGGGACTCGACAAGGAGATGAGCGCTGTAGATTGGGCGCAGGTCGGCGATCATGAGCAGGAGCCGGCCCACAGCCATCCGCAGACCATCCTTAAAAAATTGCTCGTCACAATGAAGCTGGTGCGCGAGGACGTGCGCGAGATTGGCGGACTGTCTGGTGAAAGCGCCGCGCGTCGCAAGCTGATCTCTGCCGCAATGGCGCCCGCGGCGGCGACGGCGGCTTGGCGAAACTTTCGTCGTAATGAAACGGCGCATATGGCGCAGGCGCTTGAAAATGTGACGGTGCTGGAGGCGCCCGATGAACGCGTTGAAGCGCTGGCGCTTGCGTTGTTCATGCGCGAGGCGCTGGAGACGCCCGGCCGCACGGCGGCGCTGGTGACGCCGGATCGCGCTATCGCGCGGCGTGTGGCAGCCGAACTGCGTCGTTTTGACATCGATATTGATGATTCCGGCGGCATCGCTTTGGCGATGACGGGCGCGGGCGCTCTGGCTCGATTGGTGGGCGCCATTGCCGTAGAAGGCCTGAACACGGTCAATCTTTCGGCGTTGCTGGCCCATCCGCTTACCTGTCTGGGGCGTACGCGCGACGCGATTGTCGCTTTGACGCCGCTGATCGAAATCGGCGTCTTGCGGCGTCCCGGCGCAGGCGCAGGCGGTTGGCGCGAGAGCGTCATCAAGGCGCGTGCGGCGGCGTGCGAGAAGCACGCCTATCCGGCGGCGCGTCATATAGATGATGCGCAATGGCGTGAGATCGAAAATTGTCTCGCGTATCTTGAGGATATTGTTAAGCCCTTTGCACATATGCACGACGTGCGTCGCCTCGACCGTTGGTCAATAGAGCATCGTAAGGCGATTGAGGCGATCTGCGCCGGCGGTGAAGACAGGGCGGATGCCGGCGCACAAACACTGTTCGAGTTATTTGAACGCCTGGCGCAAGCGCAAGCGCCAGAAGATTTCGACGCCGGCGCCTATATGGCGCTGTTCAATAGCATCGCTTTTGAAACAATTTTGCGCGGACCGCGCCGTGCTCATCCGCGGCTTAAAATTTTGGGTCCGCTCGAGTCGCGTCTGATTGAGGCCGATCTCATGCTGCTTGCCGGTCTCGATGAAGGCGTTTGGCCGCCGCAGACAGAAACCGGCGCCTTTCTAAACCGCTCGATGCGTCGGCAACTCGGCTTGACGCCGCCCGAACGGCGCATTGGCCAGAGCGCGCATGATTTTGTCATGGCGCTTGGCGCGCCTCAGGTCGTGCTGGCGCGTGCGCTCAAGCGCGATGGGGCGCCCACCGTCGCTTCACGCTTTCTGACCCGTCTCGAAGCCCTCGCAGGAGAGGCCTTTGACGATTGTAAAAAGCGCGGCGCACGCATGACCTCGATTGCGCAAACGCTAGATCGACCGCAGGAGACAATTTCTTTAACGCGTCCGGCGCCAAGGCCGCCGCTCGACTTGCGGCCAACGCGGTTGAGCGTGACACGGATTGAACGTTTGCGGCGTGATCCATACGCCATCTATGCGGAATATATCCTCGGACTGAAACCGCTGCCGGCGCTGGGCGCAAAGATCGGCGCGCGCGAGCAGGGAACAGCGCTCCACAAAGTGATTGAAACCTTTGTGCGGCGTTATCCATCCGGCGCCCTTCCTGCAGAAGCGCGCGGTCAACTCATTGCGCTCGCGCGCGCGGCGCTGCACGAATTCTTCGCAGAGCCCGATTTTGAAACATTCGTCTGGCCGCGCATTGAGGCTGGACTCGATCATGTGTTCAAATTTGAATGTGAGCGACGCGATATTGCAGCACAAATCTTTATAGAGGCGCATGGCGCATGGCGAATTGGACTTACCGATGGCAGCACCTTTCACCTTGGCGCCGACGCCGACCGGATCGAGATCGATAGCCATGGTAAGGCCTATGTCATCGATTACAAGACAGGTAAGCCGCCCTCGAATCCGCAGGTGAAGGCCGGCTGGTCGCCGCAACTCACATTAGAGGCGGCGATGATCGAGGCAGGGGCCTTTGCGGAGGTCGGTGCGCATACTGTCGCCAGCGCCGCCTATGTCAGCCTCAAGGATGGCGGCGCCACGCACTGGCTCGACAAGATCGACAAACAGAATTTTGCCGATGTCGTTGCATCACATCGCGATGAGTTGCAGAAGCTCCTGTCGCAGTTTCGTAATATCGATACGCCATATCCCTCGCGCCCCTACATGTTTTTGAAGGCCGAGCACAGCGATTATGATCATCTGGCGCGTGTCGCCGAATGGTCGCGCGGTGGGGGAGAGGACGCATGAGCGCCTATCCAATCCCCGAACTGACGCTGAAAAAGCAGCGCGCCGCCGCCAGGCCTGAAAGCTCGGTCTGGGTTTCCGCGCACGCGGGTTCAGGCAAGACCTATGTTCTGGCGCAACGCGTTCTGCGCTTGCTGCTCTCGGGCGCGCCGCCGTCGCAAATTCTCTGTCTCACCTACACCAAGGCGGCGGCGGCGAATATGTCGAAGCGGATATTCGATCATCTCGCCGAGTGGGTTGTGCTGGATGATGCGGAGCTTGCCCAAAAGATCGAGGCGACAGGGGCGCTGCCGCCGGATAACGCAACGCTTGATTTTGCGCGGCGTTTGTTCGCCCGCGCGGTGGAGACGCCGGGCGGCTTGAAAATTCAGACAATCCATGCGTTTTGCGAAAAACTGCTGCATCTCTTTCCCTTCGAGGCGAATGTGCCGGCAGGCTTCCGAGTGCTTGACGATATGGCGCGCGCCGAATTGATTGAAGCCTCTCGTCGTCACGTTCTCGAACAGGCCATGCGCGATAGTGGCGCGCTCCATGCGGCGCTGGAGGAGATCGCCCGCGAAACCTCGACCCAAAGCTTCGATCAGCTTTGCGAGGAATTGCTGTTTAATCGTGATGCGCTGGCGCAATGCGACGATCTTGAAAGCTATGCGGCGGATTTGCGCGCGGCGCTCGGCCTGCGCGACGATGAAACGCTGACGCGCATTGAAAACGAGATGATCATGGGCGGCGAGCCGCCGGACGCATGGCCGGAGCTGGCGCAGCTGCTGCACAGTGGTTCATCCAACGACAAGAATCTGGCCGATCATCTGTCCCAGGCTATTTCGCACGCTCCCCACCGGGATTGTCTGGAAACCTATCTGGAGACCTTTTTCACCCAGAAAGGCGCCCCGCGTGGCGTGGGCGACCGGGCAATCATCACTGCGGGGCTTGCAAAAGCGCATCCGTCACTTCTGGACCGCATGGAATCCGAACGCGATCGCCTCGCGCCGCTGATCGAAAAACGCAAGGCGGCGGCGGTGGTGCAGCGCTCGCTGGCGCTGGCGCGATTGGGACACGCCATTCTCGATTCCTATATGCGCGCCAAGCGTCGCCGCAATCTGCTCGATTATGATGATCTGATCGCGCGGGCGCGTGGTCTGCTTCATCGCTCCAGTCCCTCCTGGGTGCTGTATAAGCTTGATGCGCAAATCGATCATATTTTGCTTGATGAAGCGCAGGACACCAGCGTTGCACAATGGGATATTCTCACCGCGATCACCGATGAGTTTTCCTCAGGCGCCAGCGCGCGCGGTCTGTCGCGCAGCTTTTTCGCCGTGGGAGATGAAAAGCAGTCGATCTTCTCCTTTCAGGGCGCCGCCCCGGAAAAATTTCAGGAGATGCGGCGTAATTTTGAGCGGCGCTTTACCGCCGCCGATCGTGATTTCGTTCAGATCGCGCTGCATCAATCCTTTCGCTCGGCGCAGGGCGTTCTCAAAGCTGTCGATCAGGTCTTCGCCTATGCCGGCAATGGGGCCGGGCTGGGGTTGAGCGCCTCTGAGACAATGATCCACGAATCGATCAAGACGCATGTCCCGGCGCTGGTTGAGATCTGGCCGCTGATTGGCATGGAGGCGGCCGATGCGCCGGAAGACTGGCGTCTGCCGGTTGATGCTGTCAGTCGGGATGATCCGTCCGAACGCATGGCGCGTAAGGTCGCGGACAAGATCAACGCATTGCTGAAAACGGGCGGTGAATGTGTTGAGGACAAGAACGGCGCACGCGCCATTCACGCCGGCGATATTCTCATTCTTGTCCGCAAGCGTGGCCCGTTCTTCGAGGCGATGATCCGGGCCTTGAAAGCGCGAGATATCCCGGTCGCCGGCGCTGATCGTCTCGATGTCGCCAAACATATCGCCGTCAATGATCTCGTCGCGCTTGGGCGCGCGGCGCTCTTGCCACAGGATGATCTGACGCTGGCGATTGTGCTGAAAACGCCGCTCATCGGCTTTGACGATGACGATCTGATCGCGCTCGCGCCCGGACGCAATGGATCGCTTCACGATGCGTTGGCAAACGCATCAGAAGCGCGCTATCACGCTGCAGCGGCGATGCTGGCGCAATGGCGCGGCGATGCGGTGACGCTGGCGCCATTTGAATTTTACAGCAAACTGCTGGGCGCGGGAGGCGGGCGTCGGCGTCTTGTCGCACGGCTGGGCGTTGAAGCGAATGACGCCATTGATGAATTTTTACGGCTCGCCCTGAGTTTCGAACGTGAGACATCGCCGTCGCTCACATCATTTCTTTCAATGGTCGAGTCGCTCAATCTCTCGATCAAGCGCGATATGGAGGCGGCGGGGCGTGCTGTGCGCGTGATGACGGTTCATGCGGCGAAGGGGCTGGAGGCAAAGATCGTCTTTCTGCCCGACACCTGCGGCGCGCCAACCGGCAAGCACGATCCAAAACTCTTTCGACTGGGCGAAGGGGAAACCGGACCGCTGGCGTGGACGCGCGGCAAGGATCATGATCCGGCGGCGCTGACGCAAGCGCGGAATGCGCGGCGCGAGGCCGAACTGGCTGAGTATCAGCGTCTGCTCTATGTCGCGCTCACCCGCGCCGAGGAGCGGCTGTATATCGCGGGCTTTCATGGTGAGCGTCCGCCGTCAGCAGAAAGCTGGTATTTGTCGGTTCACGGCGCGCTGGCGGAAAGCGGCGTTGAATATCCTGATCCGTTCGAAACCGGCGCCAGTCTCTTGCGTATTGGCGACGTTCCGCTGCGTCATGATCTTTTGCCGCAGGCGCCGCCGGAGCCGGATGTCACGCTGCCGGCTTTTGCGACGCAACCGGCGCCGTTCGAATCTGCGCCGCGTCCGCCGCTGCGGCCGTCCAGCGCGCTGGCGGGAGCCGATGCGACAACGTCGCGCGAGCCATTATCGCCAAACCGTCGTGATGCGGAGCATGTGCGATTCGGTGTTCTGGTCCACGCCTTGCTGCAATATCTCCCCACGACAGCGCCCGCGCGACGCCATGAGATGGCGGAGTCATTTCTCAAATTACGCGCCAGCGATATTGACGCCGCGCATCGCGACGACATTATCAACACTGTTCTCAATGTGCTTGCGCATCCGGAACTTGCGCCGTTGTTTGGTGAGAACGCATTGGCGGAAGTGGATGTCGTCGCCACCGTCGACGATGGTCTGCCTGTCGCCGGTCGCATCGACCGTTTGGTCGAAACGGCGGAGGATGTGCGCATCGTCGATTTCAAGACCGGCCTACCCTATGAAAAACTTGCGCCGGAGCATTTGCGCCAGCTCGCGCTCTATCGCGCGGCGGTGTCGCCGATGTATCCCGGCAAGAAACTGCGTTGTTTTTTGATCTTCACCCGCACTGCCGCCATGATCGAGGCCGACCCCGCCGCTCTCGACGCCGCGCTGGCGCTGGCGCGCGCGCGTTATCTGTCTTCCGGCGAATAGGGGCCAGCGCGTCGGCGCCAGAAGGACATCATCTGTCCGGTCGTCGTCATCGCGATCGGGCCAAGCACAACGCCCGAGGCGCCAAAGACGCTCAAGCCGCCGAGCATGGCGATAAAGGCCGGCGCCGTGTGCAGGCGCAGGCCGCCGCTCACCAGCAGCGGACGGACAAGATTGTCGGCGCTGGCGATCACCACGCCGCCCCATAGCGACAAGGTCAGCGCTTCGCCCCAACGGCCATCAACCGCAAGAAACAGGGCCGCCGGCACCCAGATAACGAAGGTGCCCAGCACCGGCACAATCGACAGCAGCCCCATAATCACCGCCCAGAGCGCGGGCGAAGGGAACCCCAGCCACCAGAACATAAAGCCGCCGAGCGCGCCTTGCAGGATGGCGACGGCGACCGTGCCGAAGATGATGGCGTTAATCGTGTCGCGCACGCGCACAATCAGCTTCAATGTCTCGCGGTCGGTGAAGGGCGACAGTCGCAACAGCGCCGCGACGCCGACCTTGCGATCGCGCAGGAAGAAGAACAGCATGTAGAAGGCGAGCAGCAGTGTCACCAGCTGGCCGGTGGATTGCCGGATGAACAGCGCGCCGGCGCTGGTGAAGAAGCCGCCAAGCTTTTTCACGAGATCCTGAAGATCAATGCTGGCCTGTATCCAGTCGCTCACCGATTGCAGCCAGGGATGCGCGGCGATAAACGCCTGCCATTTATTTTCCGCCAGCGCGTTTTGCAAAAAGCCGAATCCCGCCATCGCTTCCGTAATCAGGCGCTGCGAGGCGAAGGAAAGCGGCGCGACGATGATCAGCGCGATCAGAAAAACCGAAATCGCCGCGCCGATATTGGGGCCAGCCCATTTTTCGATGATCGCGTGAGGTCGCAGAAAGATGACCGATAACACCAGCGCCCAGGTCAGGCTGGCGGTGAAAGGCGAGATCAGCAACAGGGTGACGATGAGAAAGGCAAGCGTCAGCGCCAGTCGCGCCAGCACGAAAATATCGATGGAGGGCGGCGGCGGCGGCGCGGCGCCGAGTGGCGTCTGTGCGATCATGGCGGGTTTATCGCTGGGTCCGATGCTTTGAATGAAACGCCAGCATAGCATAAAAAAGCCGCCCGTTTTTCACGGGCGGCTTGTTTTCTTCTCTCACAGGAGCGCCGTCAGGCTCAGGCCTCGCCGCCGCCGGCGTCACGCTCCGCCTTTTCCTTGGCTTCGAGATCCTCGCCGGTCTCCTGATCGACGACGCGCATCGACAGGCGCACCTTGCCGCGATCGTCGAAGCCCAGCAGCGTCACCTTCACGCGGTCACCGTCCTTCACGACGTCGGTGGTCTTAGTCACGCGCTGCTTGGAAAGCTGCGAGATATGAACG
>SXGS01504694.1_pt1 | contig 13365 bp, 12 predicted proteins | sample 3174681 | NCBI WGS metagenome assembly SXGS01 (sample SAMN11356861, study PRJNA531348) | freshwater metagenome | isolation source: freshwater sample F1-80 | place: China: Fuxian Lake, Yuxi | collected 2017-12-25
CCTCGCGCTTTGATGATCGCAGCACCGCGTTGTTGAACGGTGGTGATGAATTCGCCCTCCAGCCAAGCGTGATCCGAGATGCTCTCGAGTACCGGGCGGCCATAGATTTTGGCGTTCCAGAAATCCGGGTATTGAGTGGCCGAGTGATTTCCCCAAATGCCCACATTGCTCACGGTGGTAATATCGACGCCGGCTTTCTTGGCCAGCTGGGATTTCGCGCGGTTTTCATCGAGACGGGTCATGGCAAACCAACGATTCGGCGGCACCTCGGGGGCATTGCGCATGGCAATAAGGCAGTTGGTGTTGCAGGGATTGCCGACGACATGGATTCGTACATCGCTGGCAGCGTTTTTCTGAATGGCGAGGCCTTGGCCGATAAAGATGCGTCCGTTGAGTCCAAGCAGGTCTTTTCGTTCCATCCCTTGTTTTCGCGGTGCGGCACCGACCAGGAGAGCCCAGTTGACCCGGTCAAAACCCTCGTTGAGGTTGGCCGTGGCGACGATCCCTTTCAGAAGAGGGAAGGCGCAGTCTTCCAGTTCCATGACCACGCCTTGGAGCGCCGGCAATGCGGGCTCCACTTCGATGAGGTGAAGGATAACGGGTTGATGGGGGCCGAATAGGGCGCCCGAGGCGATCCTAAAGAGGAGTGAGTAGCCGATTTGGCCGGCGGCGCCGGTCACCGCGACACGAATGGGGTTGTTGCTCATGTTGATCTGTAGATTGTAAGCAAAAGCGGTGGGAGTATGAGTGGGTTCTTCCGCGACGCAAGCACCCCCTTAGAATGGTTCTCAGCAGCTGTCGAATTGCTCTCGTCAAGAGGGGATGATTGGTTCATGCTGGATCCATTATGAAGTTTGCAGGTTTCGGAACGTGCCTTCTTGGTTTAATTTCTGCAGGCATTTGGATGGGGCAACTGTTGGCACAGGCGCCTGCAGCCACTCCGTCCGTTCCAACGCCGGGGGCTGCCACAAACCCACCGATTCCCCCCCCCTTCAAATTGGCTCCTCGCCCATTAAATCCCAATCGGCCGGGGTCGCTCGGTGCTGTTAGGCCGGGTGCTTCGCAGAATCCAACGCTCAATTTTCCCAAGCCCATCGCTACGGTTCCAGGAAATTCCATATCGCCAGGAGGCCTTGGGTTTGGAGCCAAGACACCAACTAAAATTGATCCCACAGCTCTCGCATGGGATGCGAAACAGAAAGAAATTCAGGTCAAATCGGGAGAAACTGAAGCCAAGTTTGTGTTTGCGTTTACCAACGTGTCCTCCTCCGCGGTCACCCTTCAACGCGTTCAAACGAGTTGCGGTTGCACGGCAGCCCGATTGCCAAAGGAACCCTGGGTGGTTGAACCGGGCGAACGCGGAGACATCAGTGTGGTGATGGATGTCCGAGGGAAGTCGGGACGTATAACGAAGACCGCAACGGTGTTTACATCGGTTGGCAATGTCCTTCTACAGGTCAATTCCGTGATGTCTGCGGCCGGGGCGATGGGAGATCGCACCAAGAATTTGCAGATTGCCGCAGCAGATCGCCAAGCACCGCTGCGCGGGGAGTGTGCGACCTGTCACGTGACACCGGCGATTGGAACGACGGGCAAAGTGCTCTTTGATTCGGCCTGCGGCATTTGTCACACAGCGGAGCATCGGGCGTCCTTTGTGCCCGACCTAGCCCGGCTTAATAAGCCGACGGACATGAATTACTGGACCTCGTGGATCACCTATGGGCGCGAGGGGAGTTTGATGCCGGCGTTTCATCAGTCTAAAGGCGGTTTTTTGAGTGATGACCAGATTCAATCGCTGGCAGCGTACATGGAAACGGAATTTAAGCTGGAGGCCGAACTGAAAGCCGGTCAAGCCGAGCCGGCGACCTTGTTCCCATGACCCTTGGCCCCACCGCCGACACCCGCGAAATAAGATTTCGAAGGCGAATTAGGCCTGGTTTATGGCCTATGCCAAGCGATTTCGAGTGGAAGTCGTGCAACAACGCGTTGACACCTAGGTCGATCCCGCTACCGTCGCGCCTTCATTTTGCACTGAATTAGCTATGCCGAATACGAAATCAGCGGCCAAGCAGGCCCGCAGCAGCGCTCGCAAGGCGGCCCGCAATCGGACTGTGAAGTCCCGCCTCAAATCCCTAGAGAAAAAGTACCTCGGCCTCGTCAAAGAGGGTAAGGTCGAGGATGCCAAAGTGACGCTTCGCAGCGTCGCTTCCGCCTATGACAAGGCGGCCAAAACCGGCGTCATCAAAAAGGAAAAGGCGAACCGTAAGCGGTCGCGTTTGCAGATTGCCCTCAACGCGAAGGCCAAGGCCGCAGTCGCGCCGGCTCCAGCCAAGAGCTGAGCCCATCTCGGGCTGCATACGTGCCCGATTCTCATCCATCCTGGTTTCGGAAACGGCGTCCATCCTGACGCCGTTTTCTGCTTTAGCACCCTTCAGAAAAGTCTGCCTCCATTTGGTACCATCCTCGATCCAGCTCGCATCACCCCCACAGCAAGAAACTCACTGGACAACTGCCCCACTCAACGCCTCCAAAGGCCAATTGAAATCCCATTGACTGTCCACTTGAGGTTCTTATCATCACAATCATCTGTAACAAACTTAAGTTATGTCGTCCTCTACTGAAACTGCGGTGAGTGCTGGTTCAGCGCCAGCCAAAGCTCTGACACGCAACGAAGTGATTAAGGCGGCGATTCCCACGTTAGCTGGGAACATTGCGGCGACATTATCGACCCCGGGTGCGGACTGTTTTGCGACAGACGACGAGCAGTTTCTGAAGTTCCACGGAATCTACCAGCAGGACGACCGCGACCTGCGAAAGGTGGGCAAAAAGTTCATCATGATGATCCGGGGGCGAATCCCTGGTGGGATAATGACGCCGTCGCAGTGGATCGCCTTTGATGACTTGGCTTCGACCTACGGGAACAACACGCTGAGGGTGACGACGCGTCAGAGCATCCAATTCCACGGTGTGGTGCTTTCGGGATTGGGGTCGGTGGTCAAGCGCATCAACGACTGCCTGCTTTCGACCTTGGCGGCGTGTGGTGACGTGAATCGGAATGTGATGGCGGCGCCGACACCGGTCCAGACCAGCGCACGCGCATCGATGATTGCCGATGTGCATCGGGTCGTTGAGGCATTGGCTCCCAAAACCTCTGCATATCACGCCATTTGGATTGATGGGGTTCAATTGAATTTGGAAGACGCGGCCAACAAGGACTTTGTCGATCCACTGTACGGCAAGACCTACTTGCCGAGGAAATTCAAGGTCGCCTTCGTGATGCCTCCGGTGAACGACATGGATGTATTCACGAACGACCTTGGGTTCATTGCGATCGTCGAGGCCGGTCGTTTAGTGGGATACAACCTGACGGTCGGGGGCGGCATGGGACGCAGCCATGGAAATGTGACGACATACCCGCGTTTGGCGGATGAGCTTGGGTTTTTCGAGCCGCACCAAATCGTGGACGTGGCGAAGGCAGTTTTAACGATTCATCGTGATTTTGGAGACCGCACGGATCGCAGGCACGCCCGCCTGAAGTATGTGGTCCAAGAGCGTGGAGTTGCCTGGACTCGTTCGGAGATTGAAAAGCGCTCGGGAGTGACGATGTCGGAGCCTAGGGGCTATCAGTTCACCACGACGAATGATACGTATGGCTGGCAGCAGGCTATGGATGGGACTTGGTTCCTGACGTTGTTTGTCGAGAGTGGGCGTATCAAAGATGTGGATGGACGTCGGCAGAAGACCGCCTTGCGCCAAGTGGCCGAACGATTCAAAGGCGTGGAGTTCCGGTTGACTGGCAACCAGAATGTCATTTTGGCGAACGTCTCTGAAGCCGACAAATCAGGGATTAGCACGCTTTTGGCAGAACACGGTTTGAAGACAGAGCGGCAGACGAGCGTATTGCATGCGGCGGCGATGGCGTGCCCGGCGCTTCCGACCTGTGGGTTGGCGCTGGCGGAATCTGAACGGATGCTGCCTGCGATGTTGGATCGCATTGAAAAACTTTGCGCGGATGTCGGGTTGGATGGTGAAGAGATCATCATTCGCTCGACGGGTTGTCCGAATGGCTGCGCGCGTCCGTATATGGCTGAGATTGCCTTTGTGGGTAAGGCGCCTGGTCGCTACCAGCTTTGGCTTGGAGGCAATGCGGCTGGCACCCGATTAAACCGTTTGTGGAAAGACGTCATCAAGGAAGCGGACGTTGAAACGGAGATTGGGCCGATCTTGCTGCGTTACGCGAAAGAACGGAATGTTGGTGAACGGTTTGGAGATTGGTGCGATCGAGTTTTGTTAAAGGAACTTCCGGTTGGCACAGTGGCGGCTGAAGCGTCTAACTGAAACCTTTCGACGGAACTCTACTGTCACGCCTTTTCGTACACGCCATGACACGGGAACAAATCACGCAGGCCAATTTGGACATGCAAGGCAAGTCGGCCTTGGACATTGTGAAATGGGCGGTTTCGCAAGGGGCTGGTCGGGCGATCGTCTCGACCAACTTCCGTCCCTATGAAGCCGTGCTACTTCATCTCGTGACCCAAGTGGATCCTAACATTCCGGTGTTATGGGTGGACCATGGTTACAATCGACCGGCGACCTACAAGCACGCCGAAGACTTGCAGAAGCGTCTGGGCCTAAAGATCCGCGCGTACCTCCCGAAACTGACCGCCGCGCATTATGATGCGGTGTATGGCGGGATGCCGGAACCGACTCCTGAAAATGAGGAGCGAATCAAAGCCTTCAGTACGGTCATGAAGTTGGAGCCATTCCAGCGCGGTATGCGTGAGTTGGCTCCGACTGTTTGGATCACGGCGCTCCGCAAGGTTCAGAATCCGAATCGTGCAGGGTTAGACATTGTGAGTGCGGACACGAATTTTGGCTCTGTGAAGGTGAGTCCGGTTTTTAACTGGAGCGATGTGGAGATGGAAGCGTATCTGCAACAGCATCAACTACCGAACGAGTGGGATTACTTCGACCCGGCCAAGGCCGATGAAAAGCGTGAGTGTGGGTTGCATGCTTCGTGGGGTGGAAACGCCCTGAAGTAAGTCAGGAAGCTCTTCACGGAATTGAACCAAAACTTGGAAAACTTGGGAACATTCGACGATTCCATCCAATGACTTCGTATCACCTGGATCATTTGCAGTTTCTCGAAACCGAAGCGATTCACGTCATGCGCGAGGTTGCGGCGGAGTTTGAGCGTCCAGCCCTGTTGTTCTCAGGCGGCAAGGATTCCATTTGCCTGTTGAGGTTGGCGGAGAAGGCCTTTCGTCCGTCCGAGATTCCGATGCCCTTTTTGAACATCGAGACGGGCCATGAGTTTCCGGAGTTGATTGAGTTTCGCGATCATCGGGCCAAGGAGCTTGGAGCGAAGTTGATCGTGCGCACCGTGGACGACGCGATCGCGAAGGGGACAGCGATCGCGTCCCCTGGAGAAATCAGCCGTAACAAGCTGCAAATCCCGGCGTTGCTGGGAGCGATTGAGGAGTTTCGTTTCGACTGTTGCATTGGGGGTGCTCGGCGTGATGAGGAGAAGGCTCGAGCCAAGGAACGGTTCTTCAGTTTTCGCGATGGATTTGGCCAATGGGATCCCAAGAACCAGCGGCCGGAGATCTGGAATCTTTACAATGCACGACTGAATCCGGGCGAAAACATGCGGGTTTTTCCGCTGTCCAATTGGACGGAGATGGACGTTTGGGAGTATATCCGCCAGGAACGCCTTGAGGTTCCCAGCATCTACTTCAGCCATACCCGCGATTGTTTCCGCCGCGGCGGCCAGTGGATTCCGGTTCCGCCGCCACCAACACCTGGGTTGCCTGATCCGTTCGACGGCGCCAGGCCAAAACCAACCGATGAACGGCGGACGTTGGTCGTGCGCGTTCGGACCATTGCCGATATGATCAGCACGGGCATGATGGAATCTCCGGCGGACAGTGTGAATGACATCATCGCGGAGATTTCGGCGGCGCGTGTCACCGAGCGCGGGAGTCGGGCCGATGACAAGGCGAGTGAAGCGGCGATGGAAGATCGCAAAAAGGCTGGGTACTTTTGATGGCGGCTGGCGATGCTGTCGCTGATAAATGCGGATGCTCATTTCAACGATTTAACTGGTTCCTTACAATGCCCCACAGTTCACACCCGATCGACATCCTGCGCTTCAATACGTGCGGCTCGGTGGACGACGGAAAATCCACGTTGATCGGTCGCCTGTTGTACGATTCCAAGTCTCTGATGGAAGACCAGTTGGAGGCATTGGAACTTTCTGCGGAGATTACGGGAGGCGGCCAGATCAATCTGGCCAATTTGACCGACGGATTGCGAGCCGAACGCGAACAGGGGATCACCATTGACGTGGCGTACCGTTACTTCGCCACGCCGCGGCGCAAGTTCATTGTCGCCGACACACCCGGGCATGTTCAATACACCCGCAACATGGTGACAGGGGCGTCGACGGCCAATCTGTCCATTGTGTTAGTGGATGCGCGTCGGGGTGTGATTGAGCAGAGTCGACGACACACCTATATAGCCTCCCTATTGCGGATCCCGCATCTAGTGATTGCGGTCAACAAGATGGATCTGGTGGGATGGAGCGAGGATCGCTTTTTGGAGATCCGCGATGCTTTCGAGGACTTTCTGCCTCGCTTAGACATGAAGGACGTGAAGTTTGTCCCGATCAGCGCGCTCAACGGGGACAATGTGGTGGACTTCTCGAAGCACTCTCCATGGTACTGTGGTCCTACATTATTGGGCCATCTGGAGACCATCAGCATTGCCAGCGATTGGAATCTGAATGGATTTCGATTTCCGGTGCAATGGGTGAATCGCCCGAACAACCCCCGAGACCCCGCGCTGCATGATTTCCGGGGTTTGAGCGGACAGATTGCCAGCGGGGTAATCAAGGTTGGCCAGCGCATTATGGTGCTTCCATCGGGGTTGAAGAGCACGGTGAAAGAAATTTGGACCTACGATGGGCCACGTGACGAGGTGTTTTGTCCTCAGAGTGTCACGATACAACTCGCCGACGACCTGGATATTAGCCGTGGTGACATGTTGGTGTGCCTCGAGAACCTGCCGGGTATGGCGACGGAGCTCAGCGCCAAGGTATGCTGGATGCATCCAAGGCCGTTACAGCGTGGGAAGCGTTATTTCCTTAAGCATACATCGCAAACGGTTCAAGCCGTAGTCACTTCGATCGAGAATCGGATCGACATTCATTCCTTTGAGCCGCAGCTGCAGCCGGCGGAATTGGTGTTGAACGACATTGGGGAAATCCGAGTCAAGACCGCCAAGCCATTGATTTACGATGGATACTCGACCAATCGGCTGACAGGTGCATTTATCTTAGTAGAGCAGGGGACGAATTTGACCGTTGCCGCTGGCATGCTGCAACCTCCCCTGGAAGCGGTGAAGCCGGAGTACAACGACTTTGCGATTTAAGGGAGACGTTGTGCCGGGGTCGCCTGTAGGCCGAATGATAAACCCATTCAAGTGGTGTTCTTCGGGCGCTCGGAGTTCCTTCAGGCGGTTCGGTTCATTGTGAGACTTCTTCGAAAGGGGAATGGGGTCCTTGCGCCGTGGGAGTTTGAGTCTTAAGGTGCGGGCGGTCTCGGAAGGGCGGAGGATCGCTCTCTGTGAAAGCAGGGGGAGGAAAGTCCGAACTCCATAGGGCGCGATGCCGCGTAACCCGTTTCGACAGGGGCGGGATACACGCGGGCGGTCCGGGTGAAAGCCTGGATCAACAGACAGTGCCACAGAAAACAAACCGCCAGAACTCCAGCAATGGAGGTTTGGTCAGGGTGAAAAGGCGGGGTAAGAGCCCACCGCCCGAAGCGCAAGCGACGGGGCACGGAAAACCTCATCGGGAGCAAGACCAAATAGGGGACCTCGACGCGGCCCGCGTCATCTTGCGAAAGCAAGGGGTTCCGGGTATCGGTCGCTGAGACAAATGATTCTCTCCGGCCTGCGCGAGCAGGACGAAGACAGAACTCGGCTTACAGCCCTTCCGGGACCTTTGATTTTTGAGGCGAGCTACGGCTTGCGGGAGTTTCATTAGTGAGCACACTCTGGTCATCGTGCGTCGACAATCGATACATTCCCGATGGTGGATTGGAGTGTGTTTGGCTGTTCTGGTGGTGATCGGGTTGACGCTAGGGTATTGGTGGCAGACGCGGATTGAGAATCGGTTTGACCGCGAGATACGAGCGGCCTCGGTGCAATACCAGCTTCCGCCCTCGTTGGTGAAAGCCGTGGTTTGGCGTGAGAGTCAGTTTGATCCCGTCGCCCGTGGTTCCAAGGGTGAGTTTGGTCTGATGCAGTTGATGGACTTCACGGCCCAGGATTGGGCTGATGTGAATCGGGTGGAACATTTCGCCCACGAACACGTGCTCGATCCGCGCACGAATACCATGGCGGGATGCCACTATTTGGCGAGGCTTTTGAAACGCTATGGAAAAACTGACAATCCCATTGCCTACACCTTGGCGGACTATAATGCGGGGCGTGGCAATGTGCTGAAATGGATGAAGGGCTCTGCGGCGACGAACAGTCAGGTGTTTTTGGCGCAGTGTGAGTTCCCGGGCACACGCCAATATGTGGTTTCCATCCTGGCTCGGTCGGAGAAATACCGTGGGCAGTTTAAGTGAGGGCGGGCTACTCGTGTTGCTGGAATCCACTCTTGTCGAAAATCGGATCAGGGCTTCCGAGCCTTGGCGAGGACATCGTTGAGCAGAACTTCGGCGCCTCCGCGTCGTTTACTTTCATCCGCAGCTTCCATGAAAGCGAAAATCTCGATGGTCTCGTCGGGGTTTACTGGTGCTACTTTGGTTTGGAAGAACCGGATGCATTCGGCGACCAAGGGAGCGTAGCCATCGTAACTGCCCACAGCCAAATGGCCTTTTGTCCCTTGAGCCATGCCGCCGTAACCCTTGTCGTTTTCGCGGAAGATACCGATCCGTCCGCCGCGCCACCGACCCACCACCTCAATCTTTCCATCCGCAGTGGTACCACGACGCACGGATTCACAGCCGGTACCCATAACGGTGAACAGGGCTTCACAGCCGTGGATTCCGTACCAGAAGAGGTCGGGGTGATGCGGGTCGAGATGCGCGGGGCTCCAGCAGACGGCGTTGGTTACTGTGCCGATAGCGCCAGCGCGGGCGGCGAGCGTGTTCTTGGCAAAGCGCAGCGACGAGGCGGTGAACAGGGGGACACCGGATTTTTTTGCGAGTCGGAAGATTTCCAATCCATCTTTCAGTGATCCTGCGAGCGGTTTGTCGATGTAGACGGGCTTACCGGCTTTGAGACAGGCCCGGAACTGCTCCAGGTGCGGTCGACCGTCCACACTCTCGATCATGATGGCATCGACCCCGCGAGCCATGGTTTCGATGGAGTCGTATAGTTTGACGCCGTGCTTTTCGACCAGAGTTTTGGTGTATCCTTCGACGCGGGACCAGCTGGATTCGATATCCGAACTCCCACCTTTGACAGCGGCCACAACTCGCGCGCCCGGGATAAAATCCTTGGCTTGTGGGTTGTGTAGAATTTCAGTGAACGCGGTAGCATGGGAGGTATCGAGACCAAGCATACCGATTCGAAGGTCTGCGGCGGCCGACAAAAACGGGGCGGCAAGACAGAGAGCGAGGAGGCGCAGTTTCAATGAATTCATGGGACAGGCTGAGGTCCCTGGAGTCAATCGTGTGCGAACGCGGGAGCCAAGTTCAATTCCGTGGCGATGGGTGTTTCACGGCAGCAGATCCTCCGAAATGGCGATGGAAAATTTGCGAGGATTTTTGGGCGCGCGTTCTTGGATCGTTAGCTTATCGGTCTCGATGACGATTTCGTTGACACCCTGGAAATCGCCAGGGATTTTTACGAGAAACGCGGCGTAGGATCTCGTGTGTTTCTCTCCGGCGTCGAGGTAGTCAAACACTGGTTGGTTCCAAATAGATCGGACTTGGGTGAGGATTGGAAATGGTTGGTGTAGTCCGGTGCTGCCAAATTCCAAACCGCGTGCGGACGGCTTGCCATCGCGGACGTCGCGCCAGAGACTTACCCAAGGATACTCCGAGGCTCGCCATAGGTAACCGATGAGTAGTCCTTGGGCCGGGGAAGCCGCCGTGACCCAACCATGGAGCTTTTCGATGTGATACGACACCACATTGGGATTGGGATCGTTGGTGAGATGTCGGATATTGATCGAGATTCCATCGGTGTTGAAGGCGACTGGCCAGTGCGACGAGGGTTCTTCGGGGTGGGGGAGGGGATTGCCTTGAGCGAAGCCGCGCCGGCCGTTGCAATCGACGACGGTCGATTCGTCGAGGAAGGGCGGACCGATGGTTGGGTGTTGGACTATGTTGTAGAGTCGTCCGAGCGGGTTTTCATTGGTGATCTCCTCGCGGACCAGGAAGTAAGGTTGTGTCGACGACAGGCGAACTCGGCGGCTTACGGCGAGTCCAGCTATGGGCAATTTGGCGCTCAGCAGGGCTTCGGTGTCATTCGGGCTAGACTGTCGGGGGGCGCTTTCCTTCCAAACGACATGGGTGGCTTCGCCGTGATACGGCATGCCTTTGGCACCTTCGGCGTCGGAGGGCGGACCCCAGCGATCCAGGCAGAGGAAATGCCCGAAGCCTCGTATGGACGTATCCCCGGGTTCGGGGGTTGCCCATCGGAGCGGATTGATATCGGAGCCTTTTAGGTGGAAATCGCCGATCGCGCCCCCGTTCAGATCCAGGACGACTTTAGCGGTCGGGTTTTGCAGCACGACTGAGGGACGACCTCTGACGAGGGCGGGTTGAGCGCCTTGGACAGACAACCAATGAACCCAGCAATAACAGAGGATCAGGGTTCTCAGAATACGGTGGTGGCTCATGGAATAGGCTTATGGTGCCGGGGACTATGGCAGAGTGCAATCCACGTCAGCATCGGTTCTTACAAAGAGTCAACGTGGTGTGACCGCGAGTCGGAACAATTGAAACTCGGTCGCGGATGGCCGCGGAAAAACAATTCTGGAGACGGTGGATCCCAAAGTATCAATGGGTGTGCCGGTTGGTTCCCAGGGGCCATCGAACGAGGCGCTGGAATAGAGTTGGTAGAGGCGATTTGGCTGCGCGAGAGACTCAAGTTGCCATCGGCCATTGGGCGTCGACTGGAGTTGGAACGGATTGCTGAGCCGCTCGATTGATCCTGGTGACCTTTATCCTGAGGAACAAGATCTTGGGTTCTAGTTGGCTATATTCCACCGTTGACCCCTACCGGTCGCCCCCTAATCTGTACACCGCTTTGCGCACCATGCACGAATCTGCCCGCGCCGTATTGGCACTCGAAGATGGCACTTTATTCCACGGCACCGCCTTTGGTGCCACGGCATCTGCCTGTGGTGAGGTCTGCTTCAACACATCCATGACCGGTTATCAGGAAATCCTGACGGATCCCTCCTACAAAGGCCAAATTGTCACGATGACCTACCCGTTGATTGGCAACTACGGGGTGAACTCTCAGGATGTGGAATCCTGGCGTCCCCATGTAGGTGGTTTTGTGATCCGCGAACTCTCCCCGGCGGTGAGCAATTGGCGGGCGGATGGGACGTTAAGTGATTACCTTCGCGACAATCAGATTCCAGGCATTGAAGGCGTTGACACGCGGGCATTGACCAAAAAATTGCGGGTCCGCGGCGCGATGAATGGATTTATCAGCACCGAAACGATTTCGGATGCCGACGCCTTGTGTCGGGCGCGTGAATGGCCTGGGTTGGTGGGAGTCGATTACGTGCGGGAAGTGACTCATAAAGAGTCGTTCTTGTGGGATCCGAACGATGAGGACAGCTCGGCATTTGCCCTGACCCAAGTCAGCAATCCGGAGAACCCTCGAACTGTACGCAATCCATTGCCGCCGGCGGATATTCCGATTGTGGCCTACGATTTTGGGATGAAGTACAACATCCTGCGTCGGTTGCGTCAGCATGGGTTCAGGGTGCAGGTGGTTCCTGCGACCACCTCAGCAAGCGACGCATTGAAGCACAAGCCAGCGGGTATCTTTCTTTCTAACGGACCTGGAGACCCTTCGGCACTTGGATATGCAGTTCAAGCCGTGAGCGATCTGATTCAGACCGGCCTTCCGATCTTTGGTATCTGTTTGGGGCACCAGATTTTGGGGCAAGCGTTTGGCGGAAAGACCTTTAAGCTGAAGTTTGGTCACCGTGGCGGCAACCAGCCGGTGAAGGATTTTGAATCGGGCCGAGTAGAGATCACTTCTCAGAACCATGGGTTCGCCGTGGATGCCGCGTCGTTGCCCAGTGAAGTGTCGGTGAACCGGGTGAATCTGAATGACCAGACTGTGGAAGGCTTGCGCCATCGATCGAAGCCGATTTTCTGCGTGCAATACCATCCGGAAGCGTCCCCTGGACCTCATGATTCAACGCCTCTGTTTCAGGAATTCCGAGAGATGGTATTGAAGCGTGGGTGAGATCCATGTGACTGAATCCTCTGACTCGAGTGGCGGGCCTCCTGCTCCGAAGAAGGCTCCGATTGCGGAGTTCCTGAAGAGCAAACTCGGGCGGAATTTTACTGGGTCGGTGCTGTGGCATGTGTTGGCGCGCTTGGTTCAAGTGGTGGGAATGGCTTACACGACACGGTGCTTGGGGCCGACAGCGATCGGGCACTCCGGCACTGCCATGACGGTCGCGACCTGTCTTCAGCAAGTCTTAGGATTTGGATTTGAGATCGCTTTGGTCCGGCACTTGTCCAAGAACCGCGCCTCGGCGTTGGAGTTACTTCCTGCGGTGTTTACGTTTCGAATGCTGATGGCATTCAGTGGTGCGTTGATCTGGCTGGCTGTGGTTTGGATGTGGGACATACCGCCGGTGGTGCGTCAGGTATGGTTGTGGGGAGCACCGAATTTCGCGTTTCTCGTTTTGGACTATAACTGGGTGTTTCAGGCAGAAGAACGTATGCCGGCGCTGACGCGGATTCAGCTTTGGCTGACGGCGACGATTAGCTTGTTGTCGTTGCTTCTGTTTCGTCCAGGGCAGGAACCTGGTAGCGATCTAGCCCTCTGGGTGCTGGTCAATGCTGCTTTCGGCATCGTGCTTTGGAACGATATCCAGCGCCGGTTCAAGGTTCGGCTGTGGGATCCCTCGAAACTCGGTCGCGCTTGGGTGCTCCTTCGGGAAGGTAGGCCGATGTGGCTGTACAATGTCACCTATTGGATCCACCACACGCTGCAAGTGCCGCTGATATACTTTCTGGAAGGGCCCGATGAGGGCGGGTTGTACCGATCAGCTGCCCAGTTGGTCATGCCTGCTCAGGCGGTGATCGTGTTCTTTCTATTGGCCGCCTACCCACGCATGATTGAATGGAGTCAGAGGAATCCCGCTCA
>SXGS01337746.1_pt1 | contig 13362 bp, 13 predicted proteins | sample 3174681 | NCBI WGS metagenome assembly SXGS01 (sample SAMN11356861, study PRJNA531348) | freshwater metagenome | isolation source: freshwater sample F1-80 | place: China: Fuxian Lake, Yuxi | collected 2017-12-25
AGAGAATGCGGGGGAGGTAGTAATCCTTCTGTTCCTTTGAGCCGTGCCCGATGAGGGCGGGGCCGCACATGCCGATGCCCATGGGTGAGAGGGGCGGGGCTCCGGCGCGGGCCATTTCAACATCGAAGATGTAACGCTGGGCCGGCGTCCAGCCTGTGCCGCCATACTCGACCGGCCAGGAGGGACAGGCCCAGCCCTGCTTCACCAGAATCTGCTGCCATTTCATGCCGATTGGCTTGGTGGAATAGACGCTGGTCATGCGTTTTGCGTAAGCGCGCAGGTCTTGCGTCAGGTGCTCGTCCAGAAAGGCGCTGACTTCGTCGCGGAAGGCTTCTTCTTCGTGGGTGAAAGAGAGGTTCATACGGCGGCCTCCTTGGCCTGTGATGCAATGCGGACGGTTTCGATGAGACGCTGACGCTCAGCTGGCGGTTTCCAGGGAAAGCTGCGGGGCAGGCCGAGGCGCTGGGAAGCCTGCGCGGCAGGGCCGTTGAGATCCGGCGTGCGTTCAGCGATGGCTGCCATGGATTTGACGGTCAGCCTGCCCAGCGGCGAGAGGTCATAGTCCGTCCCCAGAGCAAGACGTTCGCGCACAGGCCGCGGAAGAATATCGACGGCGGCATGGACCAGCGCGCTCTGCAGGCCTTTGGGAACGCCAGGCGCAGCGCGGCCGGACTTCATGATGCCGAGAAATTCGGTGTTGATCGGGTGGGGCTCGAAGCGAGGCAGGAGGTGAGCCGTCATTGAATTGAAATGCTGAATAGAACGCAGCGGGTGTTCCACTCCATAAAGGCGGGCGACGGCTTCGCCTTCGGCAAAGAACCGGTTCATTTCCTCCTCGGTCAGGGTCCGGACAAAGCGGTGATACGCCATCAGGAAGCCATAGGCGGCCGTGGCGCTCACCCAATCCAGAAGCTCGGGATCAAGGGCGCGGTAGGCTTCCCCGGAAGGGGTTTCGCCGCTCACCCGCGAATGCATGTTGGTGACGCCCTGGATAACGCGCCGGGCGGCGCTGGCGGGGCCGTAAGTGCCGACCATGGCCGCAATGCCGGTGCGCTTGGAGCGGCCGATCGGGTCTGTCTTGAAGACCGAATGATCCCACACGCCGGAGCGGATGCGCGCGTCGGCAAACTCCAGAAGGACCGCGCAGATGCCGCCGATGGCAAGGGCAACCGGGTTCTTGAAGACCTGCCATGTGATCGACTCGGGTGGAACAAGCGCGGCTTCGCCTGGCGGGCTTGTGTAGTCCACCTTCCAGCCGAGATAGGATTTGGGATCGCTCATGGGCTCCTCCCCTGGAGTTCGCGCCAGCATATCGCAGGGCGCCCGGCCTAAACAGACGCGACGCTGCGTCACCGCGCAGCTTAAGCGTGGCTCGGGCAGGGGCTAGCTGTCACTTGTGATAGGCGTATGGCGTCTCAGTTGGCTGCCATGTCGAGATTGCGCATGTCGTCATTCATCGTAGCGAGCTTCACGCTGACGAGGTAGGCTTTCTGGGCTTCCATGTTGGCCATGATGAGGCCCGCCTGATCCGATGCCATGAGGCGCAGGAAGCCTGCGGCAAAGCCGGCATCCATCTGGTTGAAGATCTGCGCGGCCTGATCAGCTTTCATGGCGCTGTACATACTGGCGAGGTGCTGGATGTCCTTGCCGGAGCTGACCTGCATCTCTTCCCAGCGCGCTTCGAGCGTTTCCTGCAGAAGTTTCAGTTCCGCCGTCTGCTGCTCCAGCTGGTTTTCCCAGGCCTGAAGCTCCAGTTTCTGCTGTTTCATTTCCTCGCGCTCGGTCTCGAACAACCACTGATCTTCCTGGAGCAGGGAGGCAGATTCAGAGGAAAAGCACACTTCCTTGAGTGCGCCCTGCGTGGCCACGGCCGGTGTGGGGGCTGGCGCGGCATCTGCGTCTGCAGTGGCGGTCGTCGCTTTTGCATCGGTGGCGGGCGCCTGTTCGGCAAACGCGAGAGCGTCGGGCAGGAAGCGCGTTGCCCCGCCGATCGTGAAGAGGACACCAAGGGTGAGAAGGACGTTCGAGCGGTTGTTCATGAGCAGAACTCTTTTCGATCAGGCCGATTTCACACGGGGAGGGGGAACGGTGATGTCTGCTTCGCCGGCTTCAGACATGGCGCGCATCTGGCGCATCAGGGTTGTCATTTCGACAATACGGGCGCGGGACTGGTCGAGCACGTCGCGCATCATCACGTTGAGCTCCGTCTGGGCGGCATGGACCTGATTGGTGACGCTGGTCTGAGAGCGTTCCATGGTCATGATCGTGTCTTCCAGGCGTTTGCACATCTTCTCGCCGTCATTGATCAGATGGGCCAGGCGGGTTGCCATGCTCTCCACGCGGCTGCGGGTATCATGCGTTGCCTGCGACATGGCCGAGACCGAATTGGTCATGGCCGTGATCGTGGCGCCAAGCCCGTCCTTGGTATCCTGCAGGGCCCGAAGGCGCTTTGACAGCACGAAGCAATACACGCACGCGGCGAACGACACGAGGAAGATCGCGACGTCAGTGGGCTGAATGCTGCTTATGATGCTTTGCATGTCCATGGCGCTACCTCAGCAGAAACTCCGTGATGAGAACACCGTTTGAAGCGGCGCTGCCGACGACAAGTTCGGAGCGGCGCGCCAGCTGTTCACGCAGGTGTGGATAAAAGCCAGGGTCTTCCAGATCCTTCAGTTCGATGGAGCGGAGATAGTTGTTGAACGCATCGATCAGCATCGGCTCAGCCTGTTTGACGGCGGCGGCGTTGTCCTTGCCGGTGACGATGGTGATGTTGAGCTTCAGGTAGCGGTCTGCCGGTGCGCTGCCGATGGTGATGAGGATTTCCTTCATCTCGACATAGACCTGATCCTGCGCCAGCGGCGCAACGGCCGGGGCAGCCGCTTCGGCGCCTGCCGGTGGGCAGGGCTCGGCGGGTGGAGGAGCAGGCGGAGTCAGGAAGTAGAAAAGGCCGAATGAGCTTGCCAGGGATGCGGCAGCAACAATCAGCAGCCCGGCGATACCGCCGCCGGACTTCTTCCCGGATTCTGTCTGTCCCGATTCGTTCGTGTCGGGTTTCTTTGCCATCTAGCGCCTATCTTATCTTGTAAGGCACGTTCCTAATGACTGATCCGGGGTAAAGATAACCTTAACGATTTGGCGCCAAATATTAATCATTACAGCTGACTCGTATGCAGCTTGGGGCGACCGCGTTTATGAAATTCTTCGATACACTGAAAGCCCTGCCGCCAGCCCGGCAGCTCATGCTGGCCGCCGCCGTGGCCGCGATGATTGCTGCCATGAGCTTCCTGATTCAGGGCGCCACGCGCGATCCGATGACGCTGCTCTATTCCGGCCTTGAGCCCGCCCATGCCGGCGACATCATCAAGGAGCTCGAACAGTCCGGAACTCCGTATGAAATCAAGGGAGAAGCGATTTTCGTGCCGCAGGGAAAGCGGGATGCAATCCGCTTCAACCTGGCCCAGCAGGGCCTGCCTCGCCCGTCCGTTCAGGGCTATGAATTGCTCGACGAGGTCAACGGGTTTTCCGTCACTTCGGAGATGTACAACGCTGCCTACTGGCGCGCGAAAGAGGGGGAGCTGACGCGGACAATTCTGGCCATTCCCGGGGTTTCCTCTGCGCGCGTGCACATCGGCGCGAATCTGCGCTCGGGCTTTTCGCGGTCCCAGCCCCAGCAGACAGCGTCGGTCACGCTGACAACTGCGCGGGAAATGACGGCCGGTCAGGCCGAGGCGATCCAGTACATGGTGGCCCTCGCGGTTGCGGGCCTCAATGCCGAAGATGTCGCCGTGATCGATCCGGTAAAGGGCATCCTTGCCGGACCCAAAGCCAACAAGACGGCCGAGCCTGCGATGGCCGCTGAAAGCCAGGCGGCGCTTCTGGAGCAGAAAATCCTTACCCTGCTCGAGCCCCGGGTCGGCGCAGGGAATGCGCGGGTGTCGGCAACGGTCGATGTCAGCCGCCAGCGGCAGGTGACGTCCGCAGTGACTTTCGATCCCAATTCCCGGGTGATCCGCAACCGGACGACCAACGATTCCAGCGGCTCAAGCGGGGGCGCGGGCGGCGGCATGACGGTTGCCAGCAACCTGCCGCAAGGCGAAACCGGTGGAAGCTCGTCCACCAACAAGAATTCGACCGAAACGGTCTCCTATGAGATCAACGAGACCCGGACCGAAGTGGAAACACTGCCCGGCGAGATCGAGAAAATCAGTATTGCCGTAATGCTGAATGCGCAGGCGCTCGGCATTGATCCGGCCGCGGCTGATGCCGCCGCGTTGCAGGACCAGATGAAAGCTGATTTCCAGGCGCTGATTGCATCGGCTGCCGGTATTGATGCGGCGCGCGGGGATACGGTTTCAGTCGAGCTGATGCCGTTCCAGGTTATCGCGGCTGATGACCTCGTCACTGCGCCGAGCATGATCGAGCAGCTGATGGAGCGGTATTTCTGGTCCGGCCTGCAAGCCCTCCTGCTGGGTATCGTTGTCATCGTTCTGGGCGTTGGCGTGGTGCGCCCGATGCTGGTTCAGAAACCGAAGGATGCGCTCTCGCCTGACGGCTTGGGCGCAGGTGCAGGCGCCGGCGCTGCCGTTGGGGCTGGCGGGGCGATGGCCAACGCTGCCGATGCGGACAGCGATCCGTTTGCCTATCTCAAGGACTATGCCAGCGAGCGGCAGGAAGAGACCGCCGCCTTGCTGCAGCAATGGCTCACCGAAGACCAGCAGGCGGGCGGAGCCGATCCGATCGCGTCGGCCTTTGATACGCGCAAGGCAGCCGTGAATGAGTGATGCCGTGTTTTCCCATCTGCCGCGATTTGACTCTGTATCTGCAGCGCGCCCGGCTGACTGGCTGCGTGCGATGAATGCCGGTGAGATGCAGGCGCCCTCCCGGCCGGCGATGCAGGAGGAAGCACCGCCTGCACCCGCCGCTGCCCAGAAGCCAGAACCAGCGATCGTTCATCCGATTCCGCAGGAAACAGCTGCGCTGCAGGCGACGGTGTCCAGCCTCGCAAAGCTCATGGAACGGATAGAGGCGGAATCGCGTCAGCAAACCACTGAGACCGTGCGGCGGATTGCCAGCCAACTCCTGCCGGAACTTTCCCGGCGGTTCCTGGCTGAGGAAATCAGCCGGCATCTTCCGGCGCTCATCCCCGCAACAGTGCCCGTGGTCGATATTCGCGCCGAGCCTGTTCTGGCTGCGCAGCTGCAGGAAATCATCAGCCGTCATCCTTCTCTGGAAGGGCGCTGCAACGTCATCGCTGAAGCGGGGCAGGGCGCGAGCCGCGCCGATGTTTCCTGGCGTACGGGCGGGGTAACATTTGATTTTGAAGGCCTGTTGACGGCCTGCCTGAATGATCTTGGATCAACACAGAAACCGAATACGGAGTACAAGTGATGGCCACCCCCGAAAAAGCAATGACGGAGTTCGAAACCCAGGATCGGCGTGACCCTTCGGGCCGCAACGCGTATCGCCGGTCAATTTACAGCGTTCCGGTGACGGTGACCGTATCCATCGGCCAGAAACGGATGAGCGTTCAGGAAATCCTTGAGCTGCAACCTGATTCGGTGATTGCCCTGACGTCCAAGGTGGATGATCCGGTCGATCTTTACATCGATGACAAGCTGATCGCGAAAGGCGAACTGGTTGAAACCGATGACGGCCAGATCGCTGTAAAGATCGTCGAGATCGTCGAGAAGGCCGTAGAAACGGAATGATCCGTTCGCCGGCCATCTACCGTGTTCTTTTCCTGGCCGCCTTTGCGGCCTGCCTGGCTTTTGCAGGGCACGCGCAGGAAGCGCCCGCGGGGCTTGATGGGCTGTTGAACCCTTCAGGCGACGGACAACTTTCCGGCTCGGTAGTTCAGCTTGTCCTTCTGGTGACGGTGCTTAGCCTCGTGCCCGGCATTGCAATGATGGTCACCTGCCTGCCGTTCATGGTGATCGTTTTCTCCTTCATGCGGCAGGCGATCGGCGTCCAGCAGGCGCCGCCCAACATGATGATCATGGCGCTGGCCATGTTCCTGACCTTCTTCGTCATGGAGCCGGTCTTCATGACGGCCTGGGAGACCGGTATATCGCCATATATGGAAGGCACACTGGACGAGCAGCAAGCCTGGACCCTGTCCACCGAACCGTTCCGCGCCTTCATGATGCAGCGGACAGACCCGGAAGCGTTGCTGACGCTGGGAGATGCCGCAAACCGGCCGGTGGTGGAAGGAGAGGACCCGGCGTTTTCGCTCCTGGCGACCGCTTTCATGCTGAGCGAAATCAAGCATGCTTTCCAGATCGGCTTTGTTATCTTTTTACCGTTCATGGTGATTGATCTTGTCGTGGCCTCCGTTCTGATGGCGGTGGGTATGATGATGGTTCCGCCCACGGTTGTTTCCCTACCTTTCAAGCTCGGGTTCTTTGTCCTGGCGGATGGTTGGCTGAAGATCACCGAAGCGGTGCTCAGGGGTTATGCAACATGAGTACAGTAACGCGGCTGAACCGGCGCGGAGACGCGGCCGCCGGAAGGGCCGAGGCCAGCGGACCCGCTCTGACGCAGGCGCAGCGCGCCGCAGTGATCATCGCGCTGCTGGGAGACTCTGCGGCCAAGCCGATCGTCGGAAAACTCGATGATGCGGCGCTGGCGCGGGTTGCGTCTTCGCTGGAGTCGCTGACCTACCTCTCCCGGGAAGACCTGATCGCAGTCGTGATCGACTTCCTCACACAGCTGCGCAAGACATCGGGCGCGCTCCGGGGAGGACCTTCCCGGGCCCGTGAAGTCATTCAGGGGTCGGTCGAGCCTAATCGCATCAAGGCCATCTTCGGAGAGGATGAGCCCGTTTCAAAGGCCATTCAGGCCGACGAGACCGGAGATGTCTGGACACGGCTCAGCACGCGGGACGCCAAGCTTGTGGCGGCGTATCTCAACCGCCTGACGCCCAACATTATAGCCCTCATCCTGCGCAAGCTGGACACCTCCATAGCCTCAAACATCATCTGCCATCTGAAGGACGACAAACTCGGTCCGACGCTTGGCCAGATGGTGGAAGCACCGAAACTAGATCCCGGTATCGATTCGGTCATTGAGCGGATGCTTGAGATGGAGTTCCTGAACGCCAAGAGCGAAGCGGGCGCAGACGGCGGCGATGAAAGCCATCTGGAAACCATCGGGGAGGTTCTGAGCCTCATTCCCACCGACAAGCGAGACAATCTCGTCGGCTTCCTGAAGGAACGCTATGAAGCAAAATTGCCGCTGATCCAGCAGGGGCTGTTCACGGTCGAAGGACTGCCGGACCTCTTGCCTCGCAATGCGGTACCGGTTGTCTTCAAAGAGCTGGACCAGCAGACGATCCTGAGGTTGCTTGCAACGTTCCGCGGGTCGCATGACGCGGTATCTGACTATCTGCTCGGCAACATTTCTTCGCGCATGGCAGATCAGTACCGGGAAGACCTCAAGGCTACCGGTGCCATTGCGCCCAGCGAGGCCGAAACAATTCAGCGTGAATTCCTGACGACCCTCATGGATATGCGCCGGCGGGGCATGATCACGATTACCCGTCCAAGCGCATAGCAGTCCCTGTAACGGGATAATAAAAAAAGGCCGGGCTTGACCGCCCGGCCTTTTCTGTTCGTGCCGGCTTTGATCCTATCGGATCACAAGGTCTGCATGGATGGCGCCGGCAGCTTTCATCGAGCGGATGATATCGGCCATTTCCTGGGGCGAAACGCCCAGGGAGTTGAGACCGGCGATCAGCTGCGACAGCGTCACATTGGGCTCCAGCATCGCGATATTGTTGCTGCCGGTCTGGGTGATAGTGATCTCGGAGCGCGGTAGCACGATGGACTCCCCCCGGGCAAAAGGGTTGGGCTGGGAAACAACCGGCGTTTCCCTGACCTTGATGGCGATATTGCCCTGGGCAATTGCGACGCGGGATATGGTTACGTCCTCGCCCAGCACAATCGTGCCGGATTTCTCGTCGATAACGATGCGGGCAGGGGTGGTGATCTCGATCGGGAGATTTTCGATGTTGGCCAGAAAGCGGGCGGGGGATTCCGAAATGCCGCGAAGGTCCAGCTCGATAGTTCCCGGATCGCGCATCGAGGCGAGCGGCGCGCCCAGCGCAGCGTTGATCGTGTCCTCGATCCGGGCAGCCGTCGTGAAGTCAGGTGACCGCAGGGCCAGCGAAATCAGCTCATTGCGGTTGAAGTCATAATTGACTTCCCGCTCGATCTTGGCGCCGTTCGGCACCGAGCCGGTCGTGGGAGAGCCGCGTGTCTCGCGGGCGCCCTGGGCCTTGACGTCGATACCGCTGACGATGATGGATCCCTGCGCGACGGCGTAGATCTCGTTGTCGCCCGCCTTCAAGGGCGTCAGGATCAGTGTCCCGCCTTCAAGGCTGGTGGCATCTCCGATCGAGGCGATGTTGACGTCGATGCTCGAGCCGTTACGCGCGAAGGGGGGAAGGGAGGCGGTGACCAGCACCGCAGCCACGTTCTTGGGCTTGATCTGCTCTCCCTGAACATTGACGCCGAGGCGCTCTAGCATGTGAGTGAGGGAATCTTCCGTAAACGGTGAGTTGCGGACAGTGTCACCGGTGCCGTTGAGGCCGACGACGATACCATAGCCGACCAGATCGTTCTCCCGGACACCCTGGACATCCACGACATCACGTATCCGTGCCTGGGCGTCAGCCGGGGCGGCTAGGAGGAGTGGGGTGAGGGTAAGCGCGGCAGCAAGCCAGAAAGTCCATTTCATCACATTACCTCAGAAAATTCAGGAGGCTAAGGTTCGACAGGCGCGACGTCAGCACATAGGCTGCTTCCAGGCTTGCCTCGAGTTGTTTGAGTTCGGACGCGGCATCATACTGGTCCCGCCCGACCATCCCATTGTAAACGCTGTTGAGAATGGTCTCTTCGGTATCAAGACTGAGCTGTTCCTTGGAGATGCGCTCCTGGATGATGCCGAGATCTGCCCGTAGATTGATCACGGCAGTCGTGCCGGTGCCGATGCGCTCGGCGCTGGAACGGACGATTTCCGGATACTGACTGAGCAGGGGAAGGCTATCCTCCATCCCGCTGATGGCCATGACGGCAAGTCCGGAGATGACTTCGATGAGCGCAGGATCGGTGGCCGTAACCCCGTCTGGGTCACTGGTCGTTGCCGCGCCCTGGTAGATGGAGGTCTGCCACGGGCCGGTCGGGGACTGGAAGTAGGCGTCGAGCTGCGTTTCGAAGTCCGCTGCGTCGGTGGCTGTACTGGCAATCTGACGGATGTCGGTGAGGAGCTGATCGGTGTTGGAAAATGGCTGGGTGGCGGTTTCATCGCCGGCAAACAGGAACCGGTCGCCATGCCGCGCATTGAGGGCTGAGAATACGTCCGACAGCGCGGCTTTGGCATCGCGGGCGACAAGGTCCTGACCAGACAGGTCGCCGACGCCAAGCGCGCTGAGCATGCGCACTTCAAGGCCCGAGATGCGGTCCTGCACGCCGCCCAGGCTTTCCTGAACAAAGTCGAGGCGCGCTTCGCGGATGCCCAGAAGGCTGCGCTGGTCCTTGATGTCGGAGAGCGCCTTGCCGCTGATCATGGCGTCGCCGATGCGTCCGCCAAGGTGTTTGGTCAGGTCCACATACTGGCCGGTGACCGATTCCTCGGACACGATCGTGGCGCGCGCCCGCATGTCGGCAATGTTCTGGCTGAAGGAGGCCGACACGATGCTGTTGGGGGGAATGATGCGCATGAGGATCAAAGCTCCATCAGGATGTCGATCATGTCGCGGGCGACCTGGATCACACGGGCATTGGCGGCGTAAGCCTGTTCGATCAGGAGGAGGGACTCCATCTCCTGATCGACATCAACGCCGGTCAGGGACTGTTCTGCTTCTACCAGGGTCAGATGCTGGGCCTGCGTCGATGCCAGCACGGAGTCCTGATAGATGCGCTTCTGTCCGACAACGGAAGAGAGTTGCGCGGTCAAGTCGGTTGCAGAGAAAGCCCCCTGAATGCCGTTGGCATTGAGCGACCTGATCTGAGTGAATGCGCCGAAAATAGCCGAGAGCGTAGCCGAGTTGCCTGGCGGGCCCGAAGCAGTGGCGCCGAGGCCGTCTCGCAGGCGCCATATTTCGCCGCCTTGGGCAGGATCAACTGCTGCGTTGACGGAGATGCGGGAGGCAAGGCCGAGCGTTCCAGCCGCGTCAGGGTCGACGAACAAGCCCGGATCTCCCGGCGTCTTCGTCGGATCAATGGCATCATCTGACAGGCGGGTAATGATATCGTTCGCCACCATGTCCAGTTGGTCCATGAAGGCGGGCACATCCTGGTCGCGCAAGGTGAACAGGGCGCCGAAAAGGCCGCCTGAGACGGCACCGAACGAGGTTGTGCCCGGTGTCAGGCTGATGCCTTCAACCGAAATGCCCGACAGGTTCCCGCCAGCCAGTGTCTGGTCGGACGTGAAGATGGCGGAGGGGGTGAACTCGATTTGGCGGGCCGTGCTGCCGTTGATCAGATAGACGCCCTGGGTGGTGAGGACATCAATCGTGCCTGCTTCGCGCTGGACTGTCTGGATCGGCAGGTATTCGGCGATCGTATCGAGCACCCGCTGGCGCTCGTCCATCAAGGTGGCAGCCTGGGCAGAAGTGCGGTCGATGCTGGCGATGCGCTTGTTGAGGTCCTGGATCTGGGTCAGGGCCGTGTTCACGGTCGCCACGCCTTGGGCAATTTCAATGTCGGCCTCGGCGCGGGCCTGCGCGCCATAGTTCGACAGGCTGTTGAGTTCCCGGGCAACGGATTTGGCAGCGTCTAGAAGGGCAGAGGCGTTCGCCGTCGATTCCGGAGAGGTGACGGAGGCAGACAGCGCTGTCTCGAAGTTCGAGAATTTCTTGAACAATCCGTTCCCGGATGCTGTGTCGCCGACACGGGTCGAGATTGACTGCCAGGTCGAGGCCAGAACCGTTGCCTGGGCCACGTCGCTCGTCAATTCCCGCCTTTGGGCCTTGATCGCATCGTCGCCCGCGCGGGCAATACCGAGTGATGTGACCCCGGATGTCTGCGACCCCTGGATCAGCTCGCCAACGACCAGAGACCGCCGGACATAACCCGGCGTACTTGCATTGGCGACATTGTTGGCAACGACCTCGGCCTTCAGGCCGGTAACCTGAAGGCCGGATCGTGCAGCAAGGATGGCGGCTGAAATGCTCACTTAGGCAGGTCTCCCCGGCGCGCCGTCAGCGTTTCAGGTTCGTGGTTTCCTGAAGCATCTCATCGACCGTCTGAACGATCTTCGCATTGGACGAGTAAGCTCGCTGCGTTTCGATAAGATCGGTCAGTTCCGCGGCGATGTCAGTCGTCGATTCCATCAGCGAGTAGCCGGAAATGCCCCCAACAGGGCCGCTGCCGGCGTCCCAGAGATAGAGGTTTCCGCTGGAGTTCGAAACAGAATAGGCCTGCGAGTCGAGCGCACGGAGTCCGTTCATGTTGGGCACATCGCCAACCGGGATCTGATAGAGCGTCCGGCGGAAGCCCTTGTCGTAAATCGCCTGCAGGAAGCCCTGCTCGTCGATTTCGATCGACTGGAGGTCACCGATCGGCGAGCCGTTCTTGGTCACGGCCGTTGGCGCGAAAGAAGCAGCCAGCTGGGTAATGCCGGCGCTGTCATTCGGGCGGCCGATGAAGACTTCGACGGGGCCGTGATCCAGATTAAGGGACACGCGGCCGGTCGCCGGGTCATAGGTGGCCCCGTTTGTTGCCGTCGCCGTGTTAATGCGGCCGCCGGAAGTTGGCGTGTCGTTGAACGTCAGGGCCAGATCGCCGACCGAAGTGGCCGGGTTTCCGGCGCTGTCGAAGATTTCGACGTTCCAGGCGTTGCTTGAGCCGGATGCTGGCACGGTCGGTGTGAACTGGAAGGTCACTGTCTGCGCGCGGCCGAGGTTGTCGAAATATTCGACCGGAAGCATGTAGGGATCGCCCGGCGCGCCAGCGGTTGTAGCGTCGGCGGGAATGTTGATGCCAAGCTCGATGCTAGAGGTCGGCGTCGCATTGAATTGCGAGGTCGAAATGTTTACAGGCACAAGGTTGGCGCCGCTGTTGCGGCTGACATTGCCGACTTCGCCGGCAGAGTCTGCGGCCCAGCCGAGCAGGAACAGGCCGCTCTGGGTCCGCAGGTAGCCGTTTTCATCAGCAAAGAACGAACCAGTCGGCGTGAGCATGAGGTTCCGGTTCGACGCAAGGTTCGACGTACCGTCCAGATCCGTCACGGGAAGAAGCCCGCGTCCGGAAATCGCGACATCCGTCGCGCTGCCGGTGCGGATCAGGGATCCCGTGGCAGCAATGTCCTTGTAGGTGTCTACCCGCACGCCGCCTGCGGCATAGGCCGAGGTCTTCTGCTGCAGCACCATGCTGGAGAAGTCCACGGCACTGCGCTTGTAGCCGTAGGTACCGGAGTTTGCGATGTTGTCGGAAATGGTGGCGAGGCGTGTGCCATTGACACTCAGCCCCATTACCCCCGCATTCAGGGAGGATGAGATGCTCATATCTGGTTGCTCCTGCGTCAGATAATGACGCAAATTGAAGGCAACTCGTAAATAAGCCGATAACTCCTGTTGACGGAAAATCTTAAGGCCCTGGTAACCAGGCCAATGGTGCCTGCAGTTAGTCCGTCAGTATCGTGATCGATATGCGGCGGTTCTGGGCCGCCTGCGGATCATTCTGGACAAGCGGGTCAGTGTCGGCCTTTCCCGATACTTCGCGGATTCGCTCACCTGGAATACCAGCCCGGCTCAAGAGGCGGCGCGCTGCATTGGCCCGGTCTGCAGACAGGTTCCAGTTGTCATAGACAGCGCCATTGCGAAAGCGGTGGCTATCTGTATGTCCAACTATCTTGATATCATTGTCGAACTCACCGAAAGCCTCGGCCACTACGTCGATCAGCTGCATCATGGTTTCAGATGGTTCACTTCGTCCAAGCGGGAAGAGGGGAGTGCTCTCAGAGTCAGTGATCTCCAGAACAATGCCCTCAGGGGACATCTTGATCATCAGATGCTCCGACAACTGCCGGCTTTCCTCGCTGAGGGATTCCTTCAGGCTCTGAAGCTCGTCGGCGATTTGCTTTTCTTCTGCTTCTTGCGCCAGGGTCTTCTGATCAACGGTCTGGGTTTCCGTTTCCGTGGTCTTGCCATCGCCATAGGCAGGGTTTTCCACGGTTTCCTTCCGGTTCGCGCCGGTTCCCATCTTAGCGTAGGTGTTCTCGGCAAAAATAGAGGAACCGTTCAATGCGTCCGAGCCGCCACCGGAAATCCGGCTGATCGGGATCGTCGGGTTGAAATAGTCGGCAATACCCTTGCGCTGCTCCTCAGTGGTCGCATTGAGCAGCCACATGAGCAGGAAG
>SXGS01677259.1_pt1 | contig 13359 bp, 18 predicted proteins | sample 3174681 | NCBI WGS metagenome assembly SXGS01 (sample SAMN11356861, study PRJNA531348) | freshwater metagenome | isolation source: freshwater sample F1-80 | place: China: Fuxian Lake, Yuxi | collected 2017-12-25
CTAAGTCGGCACCCACGTCGGCGCCCTTCGTGAAGATGCCACCACCAACGCGTGCGAACACGCTGATCAGCGAGCCACCAAAGCCGAGGCCGATCAAGCCTCGAAGTGCCTCACTCTGGTCGTAGCCGGCGGCCAGCAGCGCGCCGTAGTACCCCGCCACGCCGATCAGGCCAAGGCCTACGACGAGCACGCCCGTCACGGTGCCACCCTTGAAGGCAACGTCCATTGCAGGGCTCAGACCACTCTTGGCGGCCTCGGCGGTGCGGACGTTGGCCCGCACAGCGACGTTCATGCCAATGAAACCGGCAGCGGCCGACAAAATGGCGCCGATCAGGAAACCGACAGCGACCTTCCAGCCACCCAGGTCGGGCACAAACAGAAGGATCAGGAAGAGAACGGCGGCAACAATTGCCACCGTTCGGTACTGACGACTCAGGTACGCAGAGGCACCTTCCTGAATGGCAGATGCGATTTCCCGCATCTTGTCGTCGCCCGCAGGCTTCGAGAGGACCCAGCGAGTCAGGATCACTCCATACAGGACGGTGATAACTCCGCACACCAATGCAATCAGCACGGCGTGTTCGGCGAAGAGCGTGGACATCAGGTCGGAATAGCTCCTTGAAGTCGGGAAACTGCCGTAAGTGGCAACCGCCGGAGGGTAGCAACTCGCACCGGCGGCATCCTCCGCTTCACCCCCGCGATTAAGCGTTAGCGGTTTCGCTGAGCGAGGTATGCGGCGACACCAAACATCTCGTCAAGCGACTGTGGCTCGAGCCCACGCCCACGCAGCGCTCGAATCAACTCGGGCACGGCGGCTGCCGTGTTGGCACTGACGTGCAGAACGACGATCGACCCTGCCCGCGCGTGCTGAGTGATCCTGTCGATCAGCACCGCTGGCGGCGGGTTCAGATAGTCCGACGGATCGACGTCCCAGAGCACGGTGTATGCAAACCCCTCCGACCCAGCTGCCGCATCGGTGGTCGCGTTGCGAAGGCCAAACGGTGGCCGGAAAAACGGCATCGGTGACGCCTTGGCGACGCGCCACCAAATCTCTTTATCACCCTTCAGCTGACTGACCTGCTCTGAGGCGGACAGGCTGGGCAGCTCCGGATGATCCCACGTGTGGGACCCGATGGTGTGGCCTCCAGCGAGCGTGGCTCCTGCAGCCGTCGGGTTCGAACGCACGTTGACGCCATTACAGAAGAACGTGGTGTGGGCCTTCGCGGCACGAAACGACTTGATGATCGACAGCCAGGCCTGCTCGCTGACGCAATCGTCGAACGCGAGGCCGATCGCCGGGCCGGCCTCTCGGAGCGAAGAGATGTTGGTGTTCTTGACGGCACGATCGACGCGCAGTAGCCGAGGGGCGCTTTCGCCCACATTGCCCACGCCGTCGACACCCGTGAGGCGCAGGCGGTAGACACCCGGTTGCAGCAGACGCTTCCGTACGCGCAGATTCCAGTCCAGTTTGCCACCCCCTCCGTCGCTGCTGACGGGCACGTTGACCGTGCCGAGGGTGGTTCCGAGCTGGTTATCTACCGTCAACGTGATGCGTGTTAGCGGCGATACATCCTTGACCGTCGCCCTGATTGCAACCGGACCGACAGCCGTCTGCCCCGAGCCAAGAGTTCCGAGACGAACAACCGGCGCTGTCGAGTCCACCACTACAGGCGTCAGCGCTTGGCTCGTCACACCGGCCGTGTCAACCAAGGTGACTTGAAGCCCATACGTGCCGTCGACTGCACCTGCCCCATCCCAGGTGACGGTCGTGATCGATCCGGCCGTGACGAGCGTCGCGGGCACCACGTTTTCGTAAACAGGCTCGGCCTCTGTCACCACGTCGACTCTCAACGTCCCGGCCACCGACGCAACCACCACAATCACCGTCTCCGAGGCTCGCGCCGACGCCTGAGGATTGAACGCTGAGGGAGTTGTCGTGATCGCAATCGTCGGCGAGGTGACGGGCACCATCGCCCGCGGTGTGAACGGGGATCCGATCAGGGCGGCAACGATCAACGTGGTGGCTAGCATGGACACGTACCGCTCACCCTACAGCGTGGCTCCGTTGAGAGCCTGAGCACAGGAATCGTCGAGCGCACGCGGTGGCAACTGGATGATCGTCGTGATCAGGAGATCGCGCAACCGCTCCAGATTGGCCTCGAACGCCGCAATCACCTGATCAGCCGTGACAGCCTGAGCTGACGGATCGTTGGCGACCCCGGTGTCGTAATCGGTAATCAGCGCAATCGTGGCGTAGCAAATCTCCTGCTCTCGCGCCAAGGTCACCTCGGGGTACCCGGTCATGTTGATTACCTGCCAGCCAGCTTCGCGATACCACCTGGATTCCGCGCGCGTCGAGAAGCGAGGGCCCTCAATGACCACCATGGTCCCCGTCGGGTGAATCTCCACGCCCTGTGCACGACCGACCTTGAGCAACTCCGCCCGTAGCGATCCGCAGTAGGGATCCGCCCCAGCGACGTGCGTTGCTCCAGGACCATCGAAAAACGTCTGGGTCCTACCCGACGTCCGGTCGACGAACTGGTCGACGAGCACCATCGAGCCAGGCGCAACCAGCGGATCGAGCGATCCGGCAGCACACGGTGCGAAGATGCGCTCAACGCCAAGCTGCTTCATTGCCCAGACGTTTGCCCGATAGGGGATCTTGTGCGGCGGTAAACGGTGGCCACGCCCGTGGCGCGGGAGAAACGCAACGGAGTGTCCGCCGATCTCTGCGATCGAGATGACATCGGAGGTCTCGCCGAACGGAGTCTCGATGCGGACCTCTTCCGCATCGGCGAGGAACTGCTGGAACCCGCTCCCACCAAACACGCCGATCGTGGCGCGTGGCGTCAAACGTCACCGCCCGGCGTCCAGATCTTCGGACGTGGCGGCTCGGGCGGTGCGGCCGGCGGCGGCGTTGCTGCCTTTGACGTGGCCTTCGGCTTCGTAGCCGCGGGTGCGGTTCCGCCGGCATCACCCTCCATCGCCTCCGAACGGGCTACCGCGTCGGCAAAGGCCAACTGCAACTCGGCGAGAGCACGCCGCAACTCCTGAACGGGCTCCGGCAACTCCGTCCCTTCGGGCAGCCCCTCAAGGAACGCAGCGATCAGCGCATCGGCACCACCAATCGCGAGGCGTGCTTGGACGCCATCGCCACCGTTGATCATGCCGGGGATCATGCCGAGCTGGCCTGCACCAATCGACATCAGCTCTGATGCCACGTTGAGCAGCAGGGACTCAACACGGATCTGTGACAGATCGACTTCGGGCATTCCCTCAGGGCCGGTGTTGGGTGGGGGTTCTTCGGCCATCTCAGCCAACTTTCTCTGCGAGGCGTCGTGCAGACGCCATGGTGATTGCTACTTGCTCGGCATGGATCGCCTCCATGTTTTCGCCGGCCTCGACGCGATTTTTCCAACGGGTGGCATGATCGCCGTCAACGATCAGACCCTCTAATGGCTCCAACCAAGAACGTAGACCCAACGCCTCGATTTCGGGCTCACATGCGTCGAGCAGAGCCCGGATCTTCGTCGCTGCAGGTACTGCCTTGCGCGCTTCCAAGTCGATCAGTTTTCGCGACATCCCCCAGCGCAGCGCCCGCCAGAGATTCTCTTCGAGATCACTCGGCCGATCCGGCGCAGGCAGCGTGCCCTCGTCGTAGAGTCGGGCCGCTCGAGCAGCAAGTGCGGTCTGGAACGCGGCGAGCGCGATCGACTCACCGATATCTGGAAGGGCATCGCAGGCACGGATCTCGACCGTACCGAAGGACTGGTGAGGACGAACGGTCCACCAGATCTCCGTGTGCTCTCGAAGCGATTCAGTTGCAAGGAGAAACCGCACGTAGCGGTCGTAGTCAGCCCAGTCACTAAAAATGTCGGGAATTCCGGAGCGCGGGAACATGCGCGTGAAAATCTGCGTCCGCGTCGAGCGAAGATGGGTGATTCGCCCCTCGAGCCAGGGTGATGAGCAGGAGAGTGCGAGCAACTCCGGCACATACGAGCGCATCGCGTTGTTCACCGCCATCGCACGATCGGCACCCCGGATACCAACGTGCACATGCATTCCGAACGTGTTGTTACGCCACGCGATGTAGCGCAGCGTGCCCTCGACGATCCGGTAGTGCGGCGTGTCGATAATGCGCTGATCCGTCCACGGCGACATCGGATGCGTTCCCGTTGCGCCAATCAGAACGCCGAGCTTCTCTGCCTCAATTGCCAGCTGCATTCGCCGATCGATGATCATGCGCGCCGCCTCATCGAAGTTCTCGCCGCGCCCGGTCTTGACTTCAATTTCTGATGCAATCAGCTCGCCCGCAACATTGCCGTGCAGCGGCCCGGCCTCGCAGGCATCGCGGAATTCCTCGAAGCGATTGGTCATCGCAAGCGTGTCGCGATTGAGGATCTGAAACTCCTCTTCGATGCCGATCGAAAAATCGGTCGCATCAGCGAAATGTTGTCGTGCCGCGTCTAGCGCCGCATAGGAGTCTTCGACCGACGCGCCCATAGGCACCTACGGTAGCAGTCGGTCCGTATCGCGAGCCGCGCCGCAGCGCTACTGTGTTGCCCTGATGGGCGTCAACGACGAAACCGCGGACCACCCACAAGAACTTACACTGTTCGAGTACGTCGTGGGCGAACTCGGCCCGGACACCTCTGACGGCGTCCGGGTTCACATGGAAGGCTGCCCCGAGTGCCGCGATCGTATCGTCACTTTGGCGATGGAAATGGACGAGCTGGACCGGCTTCCCCTTGTCCCAATCCCCCACGATCTGATCGTTAGTGCATATCGAACAGCGTCCTCCGCGCGGCGAAGGTCGATCAGGCGCTTGATCCCGTTCGTCGTGCTGCTCGCCGCCGCGATTGGCGTGCTTGGCCTGTTCGAGCTCGGTGGTTTTCAGGGTGCTGCAGCGACAACCACTCAGCGCCAGGTTGTCGTACACACCGCAGACTCCGATCCTGTTGGTGTCGTGGACGAGTTGCTCGGCGGCATTCCGCACACGACCACCGTCGACCGCGCCGACCCACGACACATGATCGTGCTCGTAAGCGATGGCGATGTTGACGTCGCCGTAGCGCGACTGGCGCACACGGCTTCGCCCAACGGCCAGTCCTATGTGGTCGACGTTGGCGGCACGGGCGAGCTACAGAACCCCGCTGCGCCGTAGATATCGCCGATCTTAGGCCAGGTGAAAGTAGAGCGCGTAGAGCAGTTCGACAGCGGGGCTTGTGGTATGCACCATGACATCGGCTGGCACGTCGATCAGCGCACCCGAGTAGTTGAACACGATTCGCACTCCGCTGCGAACGAGGTCGTCGGCAACGCTCTGTGCCGCGACTGCAGGAACGGCGACGACACCAACAATGACTGTCATTTCGTCAACAATGCGCGGCAGTGCGGAGGGCGACTGGACAACCACGCCGCCGCAGGTCGTGCCGACCTTGGCCGGATCGGTGTCGACAATGGCGACAATCGAAAAACCATGATCCGCAAAAACGTCGGCCTCAGCGATTGCGAGACCGAGTCGGCCTGCTCCAATCAGGACGATGTTGTGCTGTCCTGCAGTGCGCAAGATCGTGCTGATCTCGCCGATCAGTGCCTCAACGTTATAGCCAACGCCGCGCTTACCAAAGGTGCCGAAGCCGGAGAGATCGCGCCGGATCTGCGTCGCATTGACATGGCTGTATTCGCTGATCTCATGCGAGGTAATCGCTCCACGCCCGGACTTCTTTGCCTGCGTTAAGACTTGGAGATAGTGCGCAAGCCGCGCTGCCACTCCCCCACCCAGACGCTCTGTCATGACTGACCCTTCGTACTGCGTTGCATGTCACAAGGGATCGTACCCAACCGCATCGTTCTTCGATTCACCGTGTCACGATCGACCGGCTGCCAACGCGTTCTCGATCGTCAACTGCTCGATCACGACGTGACCCACTTCGACTCCATCGACCAGCACGACAGGAATCCGTTCGCGGTAGCGCCGTTCGAGGTCGACGTCGCCATCGATGTCAACGATCACGAGCTCGACGCCGTGTCCTGCCGACGCTGCCCTCGCCGCCTCGATCGCCGGCGGGCACAGATGACACCCCGTCGCCACGATCACCTCGACGCGACTCATCCGAACGGACTCCTAGCGTGGGCATCGAGCAATTCCATCTCTGCGCGTGACAGAGGCGGCAGCGTGCGGCTCGCCAACGCGATCATGGCGGCGTTGTCGCCACAGGCCGAGAGTGGTGCCATCGTCACGGTGGCCGGCAGTGCTCGTAGGCGTTCGCGCAGACGCGTATTTGCGGCAACCCCTCCGACCAAACCGAGAGTTGCACGACCCGTGATGGTCAGTCCAAGACGAGCACGGTCGACCAAGTGGTCGACAATCGCCTCTTGGTAGGCCGCGGCAAGTTCCGAGCGCCCGTCGTGATCATCGGCGTCGAGACGCTGAACGGCGAGCGACAGCCCCGTCTTGAGACCCGAGAATGAGAAAGCAAGATCGTCGCGGCCTTGGAGCGGAGTCGTAAACGCGCGCGCCTGCGGATCTGACGCGCCCGCCAAACCACCGAGGGCTGGCCCACCGGGATAGCCGAGCCCAAGTAGCCGTGCACCCTTATCGAATGCCTCGCCTGCGGCGTCATCCATGCTGCGAGCGATCGTCGTTAGCCCACCAGTGTCGTCAACATCGATCAGCAAGGTGTGGCCACCGGAGGCAAGCAGGACGAGGTGTGCCCCATCCGGTGGCGTGTCCGAAAGCTGCAACGAAGCCACGTGGCCATGCAGATGATCCACGGCCACCAATGGTAAACGGCGGGCGTACGCGTAGCCCTTGGCGTAACTGACACCAACAAGCAACGCGCCAATCAGACCCGGCCCAGAGGTCACCGCGATGCGCGTGAGTTGGCCGTCACTGATTCCCGCTTCGGTGAGTGCCGTGGCAACCATCGGTCCGAGCAGGTCGAGATGTCGCCGGGAGGCAATCTCGGGGACGACCCCACCGAACGCGGCATGGTCGGCGACTTGTGAGGCAACCACCGATGACAGCAACCGGCCGTCCTCGGTGCAGACTGCTGCGCACGTTTCGTCACATGAAGTTTCGATCGCGAGAATCATCGAACGAGCGGTTCGGTATCTGTGTCCGGACCGTCGCCACGCCACATCACGAGCGCGTCCTCACGATCGTCGGTGTAATACGCGCGCCGCATACCCGCAGGACGAAAACCAAGACTCTCATAGAGACGAATCGCGCCGTGGTTCGAGACACGCACCTCGAGCGTATGCCCACGGGTGCCATCGCCATCGGTTTCGCGAAGCATCGTCTCGAGCATCAGCCGTGCAACCCCGAGTCGACGATGGGGCTCGTCAACAGCAACGTTCATCACGTGCCACGCATCGGTGTAACGCGCAACAATCAGATAGCCCGCCAGTGACCGCTCGATAAAGGCGCCGTAGCAGCGTGAACCAGGTCGGCTGATCTCGCCCGAGAACATCGTCCTGGACCAGGGCGTCTTGTACGCGCGTCGCTCGAGTTCCTCGACACCCGTCAGATCGCCGAGGCCGAGGCGGCGCAAGCGGAGCGGTTGTTCGTCGCCTACTCCGCGGACGCTCTCCTCGGTCGCCGTCATCGAGCCGCTACCGGTACAGCGTCGGGGGCACGCAGATACAGCGCGGTCGCTGGTTGAGGAGTGGACTCCGCCTGCGCAACCATCGCGACGGGATTGGGCCAGTGAAGCGGGCTGTCATCGGGAGGCACGGTGCAGCCCGACGCGGCGAACAGTTCGCGATAGCGCAGCGCCCCGTCACCAACGAGGATCGCGCCCGGCTCCATTTGAGCGGCCAACAGTTCGGGTGTGTAGGACGCTGCAACCACAGCATCTCCCTGCGCAAAGACCTCTCCTCGCCGCGCATCAATCACTGCGACGGCACCCGCGGGAGCGGCGTGTTTGAGGCCTCGGAGGGAGTCAACGCCGACCACGCGAACGGCCAGCGCCTCGCTCAACCCAAGCGCTGTTGCCAAACCGATCCGTAGGCCCGTAAAGGATCCCGGACCACGCCCCACCGCGATCCAGGAAACGTCCTCCACGCCGATCCCAGCCTCTTCAAACACAGAATCAACGGCGGACAGAACGTGCTGTGCCGCATTGGTGGAACGGATCGGCTCCGCACAGATGCAACATCCGTCGGCCAGCACGAGCCCGACTGAGGCTATCGACGTTGCCGTATCAATGGTCAGGGTCGTCACGCGGTAATCCTAAAGGCGACTGGCAGACGGCGAAATGTCGAACTGTCGTGTCCCGTCATCATCGAACCCAATCCGCACAACGCAGGTCGCGGCAGGCAACCAGCCGAAGCCGTACTCCGGCCACTCCACGAATCCGATCACGTCTTCGGTCAAATAGGCCAACAGATCACTCGTATCGCGTCCCGCCGCCTCACCAAGGCGATAGAGATCAAGATGCGCAACCGGAGGCGTGCCCTCATACAGGTGCGCAAGTGCGAACGTTGGGCTCGTAACGGGCTCGCTCACACCCAGCATTCGCGCACACGCCTGAACGAGCGTGGTCTTACCTGCACCAATCGGTCCCTCAAGATAGACACAATCGCCGGCTTGCACCGCTCCATAGACGGCCTCGGCAACGGGGGTGAGATCTCCTCCGTCAGCGGCGGTGATCATCACGGACCGGTCAGCCGCAGCCGCAGCCACCGCCGCAGCAACCGCCAGCACGGCCGGCTGTCGGCGCGGGCGCGGACTCGAGACCGCCACCACCAACGCGCACGCGCTGGAACGTCGAAAACAACTTGTCGACCTTGCCGGAATTGCAGACCGGACAGGCAACGACCGTGGAGCCAGAAGCCGAGACGAGCTCTTCAAATTGGTGCGAGCACTTCGTGCACGCGTATTCGTACATAGGCATAGCCGTAGGGTAGCGCCTCGTTCCGGCGGACGTCCGGTACCATGCGAGCAAGGACTCCATCCTCACCGAGGGGTACCAGTGAAACTCACCGTGATCGGTCCCGGACGCGCCGGGACAGCAGTTCATCAGCACGCCTGCCACGCTGGCCTCGCCAGCTCGATTGGACGCACGGCAACCGCCGATGTCGATGTCGTTCTGATCGCCGTGCCCGACCCTGCGGTGGCCGAGGTAGCACAGGCAATCCCGCTGGGGCCGCTGGTCGGCATGGTCTCCGGCTCGGTACCTCTGGGTGCCCTGTCACCGCACAGGCACGCGTTCGTGATGCACCCGATGCAGACGATTCAGCCCAACCGCAGCGAGCTCCAGTTGTGTGGCTGTGCCGCGGGTATCACCGCAACGGACGCAGCGACAGCGCTCAAGGCAAGCGACCTCGCTCACCTGCTCGGCATGCACCCTGTTCCGGTTGCCGAGGAAATGCGTCCGCTGCCACACATCGCGAGCGTCTTCGCCTCCAACCTGCTGCTGCCGTCGCTCGTTTCCGCCATGGAGGCGCTTGCTGCCGCAGGCCTGGATGATCAACGCGAAGCGATTTTGGGACCATTGGTCCGACGTGCCGTCGACAACGCGTTGGCTGACGGCATGTCTGCGCCAGCCACGGGGCCCGTTGCGCGTGGAGACTTCGCCACCGTCCAGCTACACCGTCGACGACTTCGACTCGTCAACGCTCAGCTAGACCGTGCCTACGCCCTCCTCTCCACCGCGCTGCTGCCACTGGTTTCGCCCGCCGCAGACGCCTCGGTGTCTCCCGGGTTGGGGAACGACATATGATCATCGCCCGCTCTGCCTCCGAACTGCGCGCTGCCACTACCGGCCCAATCTCGTTCGTTCCCACGATGGGTGCTCTGCATGCCGGCCATGCCTCGCTGATTCGTGTGGCCGCAGCCGATGGTTCGTGCGTGGTCGTCTCCGACTTCGTCAATCCGTCGCAATTTGGCGAGGGCGAAGATTTTGAGATCTACCCTCGCGATCTCGACGGCGATGCCACGATCGCTGAGCAGGCCGGAGCGCACATTCTCTATGCCCCGGACGTGAGCGAGATCTACCCGCCAGATTTTTCTACGACGATCGACCCTGGCCCGTTGGCTCAGGAACTATGTGGAGCTCACCGACCGGGTCATTTCGCTGGTGTTGCGACCGTGGTCGTCCGCCTGTTTGGACTCGTCGGTCCGCGCCGCGCGATCTTTGGACGCAAGGACTATCAGCAGCTGGCGATACTGCAACACGTCACCAACGACCTCGCGCTCGGCATCGAGATTGTCGGAGTACCGACGGTTCGCGATGCCGATGGGCTCGCGCTCAGCTCGCGCAACGCGTACCTCTCGGCAGCAGAACGGTCGCTAGCGGTGACGATTCCGCGGGCGCTCCGACACGCTGCCGAAGCCTACGCTGAAGGCCAACGCAACGGAGGCGTCCTTGCGGAGATCGGCCACAACGCCCTGGACGGCGTGGCTCTTGAGTACCTCGAACTGCGCTCGACCGACCTCGGCTTCTACGACCCAAACCTCCCAGCCGTCCTGCTGGTCGCAGGACACGTCGGCACCACTCGCCTGATTGACAACATCGTGCTCGACCCCACAGCGCCCGAGCGCGCCGCAACGCAAATTTCAACGAAGGAGTACGCATGAGCACCCGCCCACGGCGTCCCGCCCCCGCAACGCCAGCACCCGGCAAGGTTGCCTTGCCCGATCTCGTCGCGCAGAAAGACACGGGCATTCCGATCGTGATGATCACGGCCTACGACGCACCCAGCGGCCAGGCAGCAGCCGAGGCCGGCGTTGACGTGATTCTCGTCGGCGATAGCGCTGCCATGACAATGCTCGGCCACGACTCCACAATGCCGATTACCGTCGATGAAATGATCGTGCTGACGGCCGCCACGACGCGCGGTTCCAGCAGGGCTGATCGCGCACCGCTCGTCGTTGCTGACCTTCCGTTTATGAGTTTCCAACCCTCGGACCGCGATGCAATCCTTGCGGCCGGACGCTTCGTCAAGGAGGCTGGTGCCGATGCCGTCAAGGTCGAGGGTGCGGGTCCGACGCTGTCCCGCATCCGCGCGATCACCGGTGCGGGCATTCCGGTCGTGGGTCACCTCGGCCTGACCCCTCAAAGCGCCACGGCCCTGGGAGGCTTTCGTGCACAGGGTCGAACAGCTGAGGCAGCACTGCAGTTGGTCGACGAGGCGATCGCAGTCGAGGCCGCCGGTGCGTTCGCACTCGTGTTGGAGTGTGTTCCAGCCGAAATCGCGGCTGCCATCACCGAGCGTGTACGGATTCCCACGATCGGTATTGGTGCGGGCAACGCGACGGACGGCCAGGTGCTCGTCTGGCACGACCTGTTGGGTATCGGATCCGGGACCTCACCACGCTTCGTCGAGCGCTACGCCAACCTGCATCAGGCGTCGCTGGACGCCATTGAGCACTATGTCCGCGATGTCCGCTCCCGTGCCTTCCCTGCCGAGCGCCACACGTACGCGATCTCGGGCGAAGAGCTGGCGGCCTTCCAGTCGGGCCTCGGCATCGCGGCGCTCTGAACTGCAGGCGTAGACGCTAGGCTCCAGCCATGAAATACGCACACGTCTGTTACCGCGTCTTCGATATCGAGCGCTCCGTCGAGTTCTATTGCGGCACGCTCGGTTTCAAAGAGTTGAAGCGCTATCCGATTCGCGACGAGGCCGTCAACGTCTACGTCGCTCCGGAAGGGTCCGAAGATCGCCCCTTGGAGTTGACGTACAACTATGGCCGGACCGAGCCCTACGAGATCGGTACGGGCTATGGACACATTGCCTACATCGTCGAAGACCTCGACGGCACGCTCGGCAATCTCGCTGCGAGCGGGATCGACCCGGAGAAGCCGCCGTATTCGATTCGTGAAGGTGGTTCTCGGATCTGTTTCGTTCGCGATCCCGACGGCTACCGCATCGAACTGATCGAAAAGCACGCTGGCGACTGACGTGAGTGATCGCACGCCTGGCGTAATCCTGGTGCTGCTCGAGCAGTGGACATTCTCTCCCGAGCGAGACATGCGGGCGCTCGTGCAGATGGCGGTTGATGCCGAAGCGGTTGGTGTCGAAACGGTCATGCTCAGCGATCACGTTCTGCTGACTCCGAAGGCGGGCGCCGCCGGTCGGATGGCCAATCCGCGCGACTACGCAGCACCCGGCAATCAGGACCCGCATACACCTTGGCCCGACTCGATCGTCTTGGCCAGCGCAATCGCGGCTCGCACGTCGAAGATCCGCATTGCTCTTTCCGCGCTGATATACCCCCTGCGCCATCCACTCCACACTGCGACACAGCTCGCGACGCTTGACCTCCTCAGCGAGGGGCGGCTGGTGGTGCAGCCGACCGTCTCCTGGCTCGACGAGGAATACGCCGCGTTGGGAGTGCCCTTCGACAAACGCGGCAAGATTCTCGACGAGCAGCTCGCGATCATGCGCGCCGTCTGGGCCGCCTCACCCGCCTCGTTCCACGGTGAGTTCTATTCGTTCGACGATGTCTACGTCGAGCCGAAATGCTGGCGCGTTGAGGGTCCCCAGATGTGGTTTGGCGGGCAGCACGTCCACGGACCAATTCTGAGGCGTCTCGTTGAGTATGGGCATGGCTTTCATCCCTTTGGCACGCCGACGGCTGAGGACCTCGCTGACATTCGCAGCGCAATGACTGCTGCGGGACGCGATCCTGGTTCGATCGAGATGATTGGCGGCATTCGCCCCAACTTCCCGACCGACAACCAACCAGGCGACCTCGACGAAGCGATGCAGGCAATCCCCGGCAAACTCGCAGAGGGCTATACGTCGATCTGCTTTAAACCCTCGCAGTACAGCGACGATGTCGCAGACGTACCGGACCTGTGTCGCCGGGTCGTGGATGCGGTCGCTGCTGCTTAAGCCAACGGCTTGCCGCCACGAAGGTCCTCGCGGAAGCCATGCACTGGGCGCCCGAGCGCCCGCCATTGGAAGATCGAAATCGCCGGCAGCTTATCGTCGTAGACCACAATCCGCGCGTTTCGTCCGATCTTCTGGCACTGCGCTGCAATCTCGATCAGGTCGTCCCGCGAGGGTGCGACAAGTACGAGGTGCGCGCCCGTCACGTACTCGAACACGGTCTGACAGGCTGGGCAAGGCCACGGGTCGGTCCGGATGGCAAACCACTCACCGTCCGAGGTATCGATGCCCTCGAAGGACTCAATCTCCTCCTCGGTCCAGATCACCTGATCGGTGTCTGTCGGCGTCGGCGTCTGCATTCGGGGATCCACAGGCAAAGCGTACTTGCTCACGCTGGGACCTTGCTCGTGGCTGCTGCGAGCAGCGGTGCAAGGTGCCGGCCCGTGTGCGAGGCTTTCACCGTCGCCACCTGCTCCGGCGTGCCAACAGCCAGGACCGCGCCACCCGCATCGCCAC
>SXGS01445670.1_pt1 | contig 13358 bp, 11 predicted proteins | sample 3174681 | NCBI WGS metagenome assembly SXGS01 (sample SAMN11356861, study PRJNA531348) | freshwater metagenome | isolation source: freshwater sample F1-80 | place: China: Fuxian Lake, Yuxi | collected 2017-12-25
AATGTGACTGCGCTTTTGGAGTAGAGAGTTCAGCGGGGTTGGCATGCGTCACATTGTATCCATAATGATACAATTAGCAACCACCGAAATGCCTCAAGCGTTGGTTTCGTTGCATTTGGTTACTTTGGCGTCACACACCCAAACTCAATACCCGCCCCCCATTGACCTTGACACGAAACACATCTGGAGCACCCCCCAAGAGCTGCACTTTGGTCGCAGAATTCGCATCCCAATGCCGCCCACTGGGCATCACTCGGAATAGCTTCCGCGTTCCCGCTTCCAACGCGAAAACCTCGCCCGACTCCCAAGTGGCGGGTTTGCCTTTCACCGCCTCAACCGAATAGGAGTTGACGCTTTCCTCTTTCAGGCTGACGGAACTACCCGGATTAAGAACCACGGCAAACCGGTTCGATGCCTCCGCCACGATTGGCTCATCCCCTGTCACGTGAAGAAATCCAAGCCGATCCGGAAAACCATTCCACTGAACGACCAAAGAATGCCCGGAGAGGAGAATCGGTTTAACAGACTCCCTCTCCGCGATGGTCAACCCTATCAACCCCTTCGCCACCCGAACGGTGAATTCGGCGCCAGTCGAATCAAGCTCAAACTGAACTTCCGTTCCGTTGCCCGTTCGGAAGGGCTTTTTTTCACCGCGCCCCACGCTAATTCGTTGCGGAGGTGCCTCCACTTCGATCGAACCACGAACATCTCTCGAAATTTCGACGAGGGTGAGAGGGGTCCCGCGCACCAGTCCCGGAGTTCCTCTCGCGTCCTGCACACTCCGCATGGGTCCCCCTGTAAACGGCGTGGCACTCGAGCCCAGATCAAAAGGTCTCCCGTCGGCGTCAACTCCGCTGATGGTCCCGCGCCCCACGAGGGAGTAGGTGCGATCCGAAAAAAGCTCCGAGCGCAGGAAACTGAACACACCCATCTTCGCCTCGCGTCCATCAGGAAATCTGACTTTGACGAGCGCCTCTCTGCCCCTCTCAGACGCTTGCTCGGTTCTGAATTCGATGACTCCATCGGATTCTCGAAACAGGATCAAAACTGATTCGCCAAGAGCCAAGTCTGCCATCCAAGCTCCCGTCTCTCCCACAGAAATTTCGACCTCTTTTTCAACCGCTCGAAACCTCCATTTTTGGCCTTTATCCACAGGCCCCAGCTCCACGCCGTTAAACACGAAAGACCTGTCGGTGATGGGAATGTCTTCCGCCCCAAAGGTGTTCGATTTGTCGAATTGAGCCTTTAAGCCGCCTCCCGCGAGCCCTGTTAATCGGACTTTTGCTTTCTGTTCGGGTTCGCGGCCAGATCCAAGGATCACCCTCGGTTGGACTCCGACCCCGCTGGTTTGCCCTGTCAGCACGTCGAAATAACTGACCTCACCGCTGATGGTCTGTAGCGTAAGCCTTGGTGCTTGTTGCGCATTGATTCGAACGCGCGCGTTTGGACCCAGAGCAGCAGCCGACTGATTATCGAAGACCAACGCGAGCATATGGTCGCCTCCGACCTGGCTGGCTTCCATTGTCCTGCGGGTTAGATCGAGATCCAGGAGAATGGCTTGCCCGGTGGCTAGCCGCGGCCGAACGTTTTCGAAACCAGCGATCTCCAAATTAGCCAGAAGCTTCACCCCTTTGATGATCAAGGTTTCGTTGCGGGCATTCACGCTAAATTCAACTGTGGTTCCGTTGGTGAAGGATGCCCTTTGAGAACTCCCGGCATTCACAAGGACACTATTTCCTCCGGCCTCGATTCGCCAATTCCCACCAATTTCCTTCATGGCCTTGATAGTGATTAGCGGGCTGAAGACAGCTGGCGGGGAACTCGTGGATCGATTTCGCAACAAATCGCCTGTACCTCCGGTGATTGGTGGACGCCCAACAGCAAAACTGAATCCCGCGCCCGTGGAAATAGTGCCGACGACGCTGCCGCTTCCGGAAAAGGAGAACGTGCCGTCCTTGAAATAATCCGTCTTCGCGATCGAGTATAACCCGACTGACGCGGACGCCCCATCAGGGAGCTGGATATGAGCGATCCGCTGAACTCGAGGCCTGTTGGCCCGCGCGGTAGCCACCTCGATCAGGCCGCGTTCCTCCGCGTAAATGAAAGTCATCGATTCGCCAGATTCTAATGTGGCTTTCCAGCCCGGAAGTCCTTCAACAGTAACCTCAGCCGGCTTCTCGAGAGGGTGTATCAACCAACGAGTTCCTCCCACCATCGGCTTCAACTCCACACCAGCATCGACGATCGTGAAATCTTGATTTGCGGCGTCTGCGTGGGTGTGAACGTTCCCGCCTATCCGAACTCGAAAGGCGTCTCCTCCGGCTCCCAGCAAATGAATCCTCGCGGCTAGAGTGGACGAACCGGCGCCTGCCACGACCTCAAAAACCTGCGGATTGATGGAAAGAGCCGCAAGTCGCTGGGACGCTTTGTCCAAAATGGCGGCGCTTCCTTTCGTGGTTTGCGCCGAAAACGCGTTCTGGGAAGTTCGAACAATCCTCAACGCGCCCCCCGGACTCAGGCTGGCGCCGACGCCATTCGGGAACAAAGCAAGCAAAACGTCATCTCCAGCGTCGTGCGAGATATCAAAACTCTTTGCCTCGGAATCCCAAGCCAATGAAGCCGATTGTCCGGTGCGGATAATTGTGGATCCGGCCCCCAATTCTGCGGGTTCGAAGACAAAAAGACCCTTTTTGACCGACACCCGTAAAACTCGGTTAAGGGTGTCTTGTTCAGCAGTGAATTCAGAACCGTTGGGTGTCGACAATACGTGGCTCCCGGAAGGCCCTACAGTCATCCGTTGCTTTGGAGTGGCTAATTCCACGTTGCCACCGAGCTTCCCCTTTGCCTGAACCGCAATTCCAGGCGCAGCACCCGCAACATTAGAGTGACTTTCAGAAGGCACCGTCGGTGATAACGCCACTCCCGCGAGATACACATGCGTTACACCAAGAACAAACCGGGCATGGTCTCGCATGGTTCCAGTAACCAAGCCAGAGCCGGAAAGCACATAGGAAGCGTCTTTGTAAGTTTCCAATCGAATCTTGGAACGTGCACCCATTTCGACAGACGTTCCGTCGCCAAGCGTCATCTGAAGTCGAGAACCCGGGGCCTTTGCCTCGGTATCTGGGAAGGCCTCCACGCGAACCATCCCCTGCTGCGCGTCGTACTCAAACCGGGCTTCTTCCATTGCCCCGAGCCTGCATCTCCACCCAATTGCCGCCTCCGCCGTGACTACTGTCTCCCCCTCGAGTGAACGAATTTTCCAATGCCTGCCATTGTGGCTCACGTCCAACCGGACGCCATTTGTCGACAAAGTCCCGTTACTCTTCAAAAGATCACCGTGGCTTGCTGTGTATTGAGGACTAAAACGAATGCGTGACATCCCAGGCTCCAGATCGCCCACCAACTGGATCACGCGACCGTCGGTGATAAGAGGATCCGCCGCAATCGCCTGAGCGCAGATGGGCACTAACGAGAGTTGGCAAACCCTCGTTAGTAACCAAGTCAACATGTGTCTTCGCGGCTTCATCTTAACAACGATCCTGAACGAAAATCCTGGGAAATCAAACCCCATGACTCGCATTTCCTGAGACCAGGACTTTCCATAATAGCTGGGAAACACCGTTATTCAACTATACATTTCCTTAACCATCAACACCATACATCTTCAGCAGAAAGCATTTAGAAGGACCGATCTAACCGTTATCGTTATCGACAAAAGATTATTTCAACTTGAGCCCGAAGCTGTCCGGTTTTCGTGATCAAACCCATCGCAAGTGCATAGCAGTCGCTACCCCCTGCCCCATTTCGTAAGTCAAATCGATATTTAATCCCAATCGTAATCCCTAACGTCGCCGACCCGACCTTCATCCACCGGAAGTTGATTGGGCTGATGAAATTGAGATCCCCCTGACGGCAAAGTGAGCATGGAAGGAATCCAGATCAGGATGAACGTTTCAAAGAATCCACCAGGCCCAAAAACGTGAAAACGGCAGTTGCCCCTGTTAAATTTTCGCAACATCCTGGCGATAAAGTTTTTCTAAATCACTCACCAGATTCGTAAAGAATACGCCTCCATCTTCGTCAAAACCTTTCTCATCGAGGCTTTTGCGAAACTGCACGATGTTTAACTGCCGTTTTAAGGATGCAAATTGCCGGGCCCAGCGTTCGTGCGCCGATATTTCTATTTGACAGAAGATCCAGCACCTATCATCTTATCAAGATCCGTTGATATAACGGTCTCATTTAGAGTGGTGGAGGGACTTGGCCCTGAGAAACCACGGCAACCGGCGAGGAATGCTACCCCGCGACCAGGTGCCAATACCAGCCCCGAGCATCGAAAGGCTCGGAACCGATGAGAAGAGCGCGGTTGTTTCACCCCTTCTCAAACCCTGGGCTGGGGATTTTTTTTGTCGAACAACACACATCGAATTATGGACAAGAACACAGGGTTCATGAAAGCACTCAAATGCCGCGAGTGCGGACGAGAATACCCCCTCGAAGCCACCCACGTTTGCGAATTCGACTTCGGTCCGCTGGAAGTCGTTTATGATTACGATCGAATCAAGCCAGCTCTCACACGAGCCGTCATCAAGAACCGGGCTCAATCGATGTGGCGCTATCGCGAACTCCTCCCCGTTGCCAATGACCCCACGGTCGGATGCCAAGTTGGCTTCACACCACTCGTAAAGGCCGACCGCTTGGCAAAGCGGCTCGGGGTTCGAGAACTCTGGATTAAGAATGACACGGTGAATTATCCAACGTTGTCTTTCAAAGACCGAGTGGTGAGCGTCGCTCTGAGCCGAGCGCGTGAGCTCGGATTCAGCACAGTCGCCTGTGCTTCCACAGGGAACTTGGCCAACTCGGTGGCCGCCAACGCCGCCGCCGCGGGCCTCAAGGCTTACGTGTTCATCCCTACCGACCTCGAGCAGGGAAAGGTCGTCAATTCTCTGATCTACGGTGCCAACGTCATCGGAATTCGTGGGCACTACGACGAAGTAAATCGTTTGTGCGCGGAAATAGCGGGTAAATACGGCTGGGCCTTTGTCAACGTCAATATGCGCCCTTATTATGCCGAGGGATCCAAAAGCATGGGGTTTGAGATCATTGAACAACTGGGTTGGAATGTGCCCACTCACACCGTCGTTTGCATGGCCTCTGGCTCACTCCTGACCAAAATACACAAAAGTTATCAAGAATTCATGAAACTTGGACTCGTCCCCGAGTCCAAATATAAGATCCATGGCGCTCAAGCGACCGGTTGCTCGCCCATCTCTTCGGCTCAAAAATCTGGCCTGGACTTTTTCAAACCAGTCAAACCGAACACAATCGCCAAATCTCTCGCCATCGGAACTCCAGCAGATGGATTCTACGCTCTGAAAGTCATGAAAGAAACGGGCGGAAGCGCCGAAGACGTCACCGATGAAGAAATTCGAGAAAGCATCAAACTCTTAGCCGAAACAGAAGGGATTTTCGCGGAAACCGCGGGAGGCGTCACCGTGGGTGTCGCCAAGAAATTGATTGCCTCCGGCGATATTCCTCAGGATGCTTCGGCGGTCTTGTGCATCACCGGAAACGGCCTAAAAACGCTCGACGCCGTCGTCGGCCATGTCGGCCACACACGCGAAATCAAGCCTAGTCTGCGTGAATTCGAATCTCTCCTCGAAAGAGAAAACAAATTGCTCAATGCCTAGCTGCGCTCCAAGAACAACTCGGCGCTGAATCCATTATGGCCAAGAAAGTACGAATACCGACTCCATTGAGAAAACTCACCAATGACGAAGAAGTCGTTGAAGTCACAGCCGACACCATTCGCGGAGCCGTGGCGGAACTTCAGAGTAAGTTCCCTGGCATCCAGGAAAGACTCTTGGATGAGTCCGGGGCGATGAGACGCTTCGTCAATGTGTATGTAAACGAGGAAGACATCCGTTTCCTCCAGAACCAGGAGACCCCACTGAAAGACGGTGACGAGATCAGCATCATTCCGGCTATCGCGGGAGGTTGAAATGGTTTGTTGTCGATTCAAGCCGGGAGTCGCTGCCTGCGAGGGACCCACTAACCTTCTCTATCGGCAGAGTTCCATCACGAGGTGAGGCGGTCGGCTGTAATGGGCCAGCGGGTCTTCCGTTCGATAGATAGGCCTGGCCTAAGGGCACCCGCATTTTCGAATGCCAAAACTGAAGAGTCGGAATGACACGCCATTCAGGCATCACTGCCCCATTTCCTCCGGCCAACCGGAAACTTTCCCGACACGTCATGTCCTGCGATCAACAGATGCAGTCGCGCACTCTTTGAATTCCAAAACCCAATCCAGACCGACGCATGAAGACGACCAAGGGCGAACCCTCCAAGAACCCAGACCAATCTCCGCGAAACACCCAGAAGTCCAGACTTTGGTTGATGTACCCTCCCCGATTGATCACCACTCCGGTCATCTGGCAACTTGGTCAAAAATTCAAAGTGATCACCAACGTACGACAGGCCAGCGTCACGGATGAAATAGGCATCGTGTGCCTCGAGCTTGAAGGCCAAAGGAACGACATCAAAGCAGCCATCAAATGGATGACCGGCCTGGGAATCAGCGTTGAACCCGTGGAAATCAACGTCATCGAGAGCTGACCTTTTCCCACGATTCCACTCCACTCTCCCATCTTGATCCCAGGCCGCCATTGTCCTCGACCATATGCAAACGTCCCTCCAAAGAAATTCCCGACCATGACTTCCACGAGCGCGATCTGGACCAAAAAAATTGGCCAGACTACGTTCTTGACCATTATTGCCCAGAGCTTTATAGCTAAACGTTAATTGGCAGTTCGGCATAAACTCTCAGAACCCATTTGGTTATGACAAAGCGAGACTTGGTGGTCCGGATCAGTAGTGAAACCGGCCAAATTCAGCATGATGTCTTAGCCGTGGTTCAAAAGACCCTCGATTATATCTCCGAAGCCCTCGCTCAAGGACACACAGTAGAGTTGCGCAACTTCGGTGTGTTTGAGGTCAAATTGAGAAAAGCCAGGATTGGCCGCAACCCGAATGCTCCAGAAACCGATGTCCCCATTCCTCCTCGAGCCGTGGTAAAATTTAAGCCTGGCAAAGAAATGCGAGAATCGGTGATTCGTCTGACGACTTCGTCGCCACCGTCGAGCGATGATTCGAATGAAGCCTCGTGAGCGATTTCTCGAAAGTTAGCGACATCGCCTTTGATGGGGAGAGTTCTTGCTTTTCCCGCAATTGATCGCGTCATGGACCGATTACCCGGTTTTAGGGATTTCTACCCTCCTCCAACACCAAACGTGGATGTTTGGAATCTTGAGCTCCGGAACCATATTTTCCAACATTGGCGCCGAACTGCCAAAAGATATGGATTCCAAGAGTACGACGGCCCGCCAGTGGAGCCTTTGGAGCTTTACACGATTAAGAGCGGTCCGGAAATAGTCGGCCAACTTTATAATTTCACTGACAAAGGGGGGAGAGAGGTCGCGCTAAGACCAGAAATGACTCCAACCCTTGCCCGAATGGTGGCGACCCACGAGCGAGGCTACAAGAAGCCCCTTAAGTGGTTTTCGATACCCCAGCTGTTTCGTTACGAACGCCAGCAAAAAGGCCGCCTGCGCGAGCATTTCCAATTGAATGCGGACATGTTCGGAGAAATCGACCCTGCTGCGGACGCGGAGTTGATCGCGCTCCTGATCGACACGCTGCGCGCATTTGGATTAACCTCCGACGATTTCGTTATACGCCTCAGCAGCCGGCATGCTTGGAGAAGCTTTCTCCAATCCAGGGACCGCAATGGAGACCGCGAGCATGAGTTCTTCCAGATCATTGACAAATTGGAGCGGGATACAGAGGAGTCCACTTCAAAAAAACTCGCAGCACTCGGCCTCAGCCTGGACGAAGTCACCCGGTTCATCTCCGAGGCGCATCCAACCGCGGACTTGGAAAGGATTATCGACCAACTCCGGGCACGGGGGCTTTCAGACTTCGTGAAAATTGATTACTCAATCATAAGAGGCCTTGCTTACTACAGCGGCACGGTCTTCGAGGCGTTCGACAAGAAAGGGGAATTCAGAGCGATCGCTGGAGGCGGGCGCTACGACGGGTTGGTGAAGCTCATCACCGCCGGAAAGTCAGACATGCCAGGCCTGGGGTTTGGCATGGGCGATGTCGTTCTCACAGAACTCCTAAAATCTCGCGGATTGGCCCAAATCACCGAATCCGGTCCAGACGTCTTTCTCCTGATCGAGGAAGAGTCTCTCAGGTCCCTCTCGCTGAATTTGATTCAACGCCTCCGAGACGATGGCCGGCAGGTTGAGTTCAGCCTGACCCCAGCGAGGGGCGATAAACAATTCAAGCGCGCCATGGAATTGAAGGCGCGAAATGTTCTCAGAATTGAGCGCAATTCCGAGAATCAGGAGATGGTGTGGATGAAAAATCTAGAATCTCGAATGGAAAAACGGCTCGCTCTGCACGAAGCTGTAGCGGCACTATGAGCGCTGTTGTCATTGGCATCGATAGCGGCACCCAGTCAACTAAGGTCTTGGCTGTGGATGCAAGAACGGGGTCAGTCAAGGGAGTGGGGATCGCAAATCATTCCATGATCGAAGGATTGGCTCCCGGCGTGAAGGAGCAGCATCCTCAAGAATGGCTCGATGCCGCCAGAATCGCGATCAAAAGGGCTATGGCAGCAGCGAGGCTCAAGCCGGGCGACGTCATGGCCATCGGTGTCAGCGGACAGCAGCACGGGTTCGTGCCCCTCGACGAAGCCGGCAAGGTGATTCGCCCCGCAAAGCTTTGGTGCGATACTTCGACGACCACCGAATGCGAAGCCATCACCCATTCTCTTGGAGGGATGAAGAAAGCGATCAAAGCGGTCGGCAACGCCATCCTCCCCGGCTTCACCGCAAGCAAAATCCTGTGGCTCAAGAACCACGAGCCCCATCATTACAGAAAACTAGCCACGGTCTTGCTTCCCCACGACTACATCAACTTCTGGCTCACGGGCAACCGCGCCATGGAATACGGAGATGCCAGTGGGACAGCCCTCCTCGACATCCGCAGAAGAACATGGTCCGACGAGGCCATACGCTCAATCGACCATGAATTGAGGGAAAAACTCCCCCCTCTGAATCCAAGCCATCAACCGATCGGCGTCTTGGCGGACACCACCGCTAAATCGCTTGGATTGACACCAGGCATCCTCGTCAGCGCGGGAGGCGGGGATAACATGATGGGGGCTATCGGAACCGGAAATACCAAGCCCGGCTGCGTGACAGCCAGTTTTGGCACCAGTGGAACGATCTACGCCTGCGCCCCCAAACCAGTGATCGATCCCCAGGGAGAAATCGCCGCATTTTGCGACTCAACGAATCGCTGGCTCCCTCTCCTATGCACGATGAATGTGACGGTAGCCACGGAAATGGTTCGAGAAGATTTCGGCTTGTCACACGCGGGCTTTGAAGCCGCCGCCAAGAAAGCTCCACCGGGCTCGGATGGCCTGGTCCTGCTGCCCTATTTGGAAGGGGAGCGCACGCCGAATGTTCCCTCCGGCACCGGTGTGTTCTTCGGCGTCAATCGGCGCACTTTTGACGCCCCGCACTTCGCGAGAGCCGCTATCGAGGGCGTCACTTTGGGGATGAATTACGGATTGAAAAGATTGGCGGCACTGGGCTTGAAACCAACTCAGATCCGCGCGACGGGCGGCGGCTCCAAATCAAGATTGTGGCGCCAGATCATGGCCGATGTTTTCAACACGCCAGTCGTCACACTCAAAGTGGCGGAAGGCGCGGCTTTTGGAGCCGCCATCCAAGCGCTGTGGTGCTGGCGGCTTCATCGAGGAGAAAGGATCTCCGTGGAAACATTGACCGATCAATTCGTGCGGCTCAACTCTTCCGAAGCAGCAGAACCAAATCCGAAAAATGCCGCCGTCTACGAAGAGCTTCAGGCTATTCAAAATGAACTCTCCGTAGGAGCGCGCCATACGTTTGAAAAGCACCGTCGATTCATCCTCAAATCGTCATGAAGTAGCCGCTCACGAAACAACTCCCTTCTCGAACCCAATCAAGATCTGGAAAGCAACATAGCCGACACATGAAGTTCATCCTCTCGACACATAACGTCACTCTCACAAAAGCCATCGAGGATCATATCCTCTCGCGGATCGATAAACTCGAGCATCTCGACCGATGGGCCGTTGATGCGCGCGTCACGCTGGAACACGACCACACCAAAGTCCCTGAAAAGCAGTTCAAGTGCTCCATGCGCCTGGGAGTCAGGGGACCGGACCTTTTCGCGGAAGATGTCGAAAGCGACCTCTACACTTCCATAGATAAGGTCACAAAAAAAATCGAGCAGCAGATCCGCAAACGCCACAGCAAATTCAAGACCCGCACCCACACTCAGCCAGCTCGAAGCAAGAGGGCTAGACAGGAATCCCAGTTATAGCCCACGTCGCGGTCAAACGCTCATCGACGAGGCCTGTGGGACCGCCGTGGCGGTGCACGGGCCTTTTTTGCGCCCCGGAAACCCATGGATAGCCCGGTGTTCTTGCAGTCCCGATACGTCGTTCCGATCTCTCGCGACGTCGTCCGGGACGGCATCGTGGAAATCCGCGGCAACCGCATCGCCGCAATTCATCCACCAACCCAGAAACCGAGGCTTCCCAAGGATGGATTCGTCGACTTGGGTGATCGGATCCTGATTCCAGGTCTCGTCAACGCCCATTGCCATCTTGATTATACTTCAATGGCTGGAATGATCCCTCCGCCATCAAGCTTCACCGGGTGGATACACGCCATCCAAGGAGCGAAATGCGAGTGGACTGTCGAAGACTTTAAGCAGTCCTGGAGGCGAGGAGCCGGAATGCTGCTGAAGTCCGGCGTCACCACGGTTTGCGACATTGAGTCAGTGTGGGACCTTGTCCCCGAAATCGCCCGATCAACCCCCCTCCGCGTGATCTCGTGCCTCGAGTTCATCTCACTCTCAAAGGATGGCGAAGCAAAACCGCTGCTTCAAAAACTGGCTCAATTGCAAAAACTCGAGACTCCCCACAGATGGACGGCGGCCCTATCTCCTCACGCCCCTTACTCCACAACGCCCTTGCTGTTGGAGAATCTGTCGAAAGCGCTCGACTCAGCCAACACGATCGTCGCGATGCATGTCGCCGAATCCATGGAAGAATGGGACATGTTCAAGAATCAATCCGGGCTCATGCACGAGTGGCTGGCCCCCCAGCGCACGCCAGGCGCCGCCGCAGGCAAGAGCCCTGTTCAAACGGTGAGTGAAAGCGGCCTGTTGTCCCGCTCGTTCCTCGGAATTCACATGAATTACATGGATGACCAGGATGCGCTAACCTTCGCGCGAACCGGAGCTTCGATCGTGCATTGCCCAAGAAGCCACGCCTACTTCGATCATGGAGAGTTCCCAATACCATTGGCTCGGAAGCACGGGATTCGCATCTGCCTCGGAACCGATAGTCTGGCAACCGTCCGCAGTTCCAAATCAACCGAGACAAAACTTTGCCTGTTCACCGAAATGAGGGAGTTTTTCCGCAAAATGCCTGGCATGTCTCCCAGGGAAATCCTCGCCATGACGACGGCAGCACCAGCCGCCGCCTTGGGTCTCTCGGGCTTGGTCGGCACCCTGGATGCCGGAACATTCGCCGACTTGGTCCTGATCGATATCGAAGAACCAACTGCGGATCCCTATGAAGCGATCCTCTTGAACGACACTCCGCCAGCCGGTGTCATGATCGACGGCTCCTGGGTGACACGACCAAGCGACCTTATCTCGTGACCATGGTTCCACTGGAAACCCAATTGACCAATGATCTAATGGAATTGGAGAAGAGGGCGCTCTCGCGCTCGCTTTCCAACATCTCTTCCGCGCCCGGCACCATCATCGAGTCGGAGGGCCGCCAATATGTCAATTTTTCCTCGAACGATTATCTGGGTCTAGCGACTCATCCCGTCCTGAAACAAGCCGCTCAAGAAGCAATCTCGAATTACGGCACCGGAACCGGCTCATCGCGCTTGATATCTGGTTCGAACACCCTGTTTCACGAGCTTGAAGCAACTCTCGCCCTGTTCAAGGGCACGGACTCCGCCCTGGTTTTCTCCACAGGTTACGCGGCGACGATGGGAGCCATCCCGTGCCTGTTCACAACGGGTGATGTGATACTTGTTGACCGCTTGGCCCACGCGTCGATCGTGGACGCCTCACGCTTCTCTGGAGCGTGCTTGCGCGTTTTTAGGCACAACGATGTCGGGCACCTCAATCAATTGTTGCAATGGGCTTCCCTTCGGGCGAAATCTTCGGATGAAAACCAGGGGGATTCGAACATCGAAGGAGAAAAGTCCCGTCCCCTATCGAGGGCACCCCGGATCCTCATCGCTACCGAGTCCGTTTTTTCAATGGACGGAGACACGGCGCCCTTGGCGGACATCGTCGAACTCAAGGAAAAGTATAAAGCCTCGCTCTTCCTCGACGAAGCCCATGCCACCGGAGTCTGCGGGGCTCATGGCAAAGGATTGGCGGATGCTTGCGGCGTCTCCAAACACGTCGACATCGCGATGGGAACTTTGGGCAAAGCGCTCGGGTCTTCAGGAGGATTCGTTTGCGGATCTTCCAACTTAATCAAATTCTTGGTCAACCGAGCCCGGACATTCCTTTTTTCGACCGCTCCAATACCAGCCTCGGCCGCGGCGTCTCGAGTCGCTTTAAACCTGGTCAGTTCCGACGAGGGCGAGTCCAGGCGAACTGTCCTTTGGAAAAATATCAACCTGTTGTCATCCGCCCTAAACCGCGCCGAGAATTCGCGTAGCGCGATTTGCCCTGTGTTCATCGGATTGGAAGAGAAGGCCTTAGCCATTTCTCGAAAACTTCGCGACGACGGGTTTTTCGTGCCCGCGATACGCTACCCCACCGTGGCCCGAGGAAAAGCCCGCTTGAGGATCAGCTTGTCCTCGGAACATACAGCCGAACAAATTCACGGCCTTGTCTCGTCACTGAATCGTGCTTTGACCCAAAACGGTTCGGCTCCCTGAACTTTGAACCTTAAACGGCAGCTAAACATGGTGCAAATTAGCAACAACTTGGATGAGAAAAGCTCGACGGGGGGGGGCGAGGCATATTCTTTATGGATCTGAAGAGTGATTTGGAAAAACTATATCACCAGGATCTTGCGAAGAGTCGCAAGGGGCAACAGCCGTTCTAAGGTGTGAATCACGATTCCTTCCCCTTCGCACCCATGGATCCAATAGCAAAACTGGATCATCAATTCGTTTGGCATCCCTTCACTCAAATGAAGGACTGGCTAAAACAGGAGCCCATCGTGATTCGGTCGGGCCGGGGCTCGATACTGA
>SXGS01470186.1_pt1 | contig 13355 bp, 16 predicted proteins | sample 3174681 | NCBI WGS metagenome assembly SXGS01 (sample SAMN11356861, study PRJNA531348) | freshwater metagenome | isolation source: freshwater sample F1-80 | place: China: Fuxian Lake, Yuxi | collected 2017-12-25
ACAGCTTCACGGGGATCGTAACCGGCCTGGGCCATCAGCCGGAGCCCGATCAAATCCGCTTCTGATTCCTGGCTCCGCCCGAACGGCAGCGATACCCCGACTCCGTAGGCGCTCATCGCCGCCATCGCCGCATCCGGACGTCCCGCAGCGGCTCCGGCAGCCAGCGCCCCGACCTGGGCGATGGTTTCCAGAATCCCGCGGCTATACCGTTCCGCTCCATGACGCTGCAGCGCATGCGCCACTTCATGCCCCATTACCGTGGCCAATCCATCTTCAGTCTTCGTGAATTTGAGAATGCCGGTGAACACTGCGACCTTGCCGCCCGGCAGGGCAAAGGCGTTGACCATCTTGTCGTCGTCGATGACGGCGAATTCCCATTGATACTCGGGCTTTGCGGCAGCAGCGGCAATTCGATTGCCGACCCGATGGACCATTTCATTGATTTCCAGATTCTGGCTCAGCCGGGCTTTGCGCAAGACCTCGTGGAATGCGCTGACACCCATGGCCATTTCTTTTTCTTCAGAGATGTAGATGAATTGATCGCGGGACGTACCAGGCGCGCGATAACAACCAGCCAGCATGGATGCAAGCCCGACAGCGGCCCCCATATTTAAGAATCCATACAGCCCCATTGCTCCTTGGATGCCATACCCAATCAGCGCGCGGCGCCCGATCGACGCAGAAAACGCATGATCGACGGAATGGTCGAATGACCGTGCCATGAGGAATTCCGGAGATTGCCTATGCACGTCCGATCGGCTCATGCGTGGTTAGGGCATCCAGAGATACATGAACTGTGGGGTGCCTCCGCGCGCAAGCGCCATGACATCGAGATCGGCAAATCCCGCCAGCGGACCGGGCGCGAGAAGCTTGGAATAGATATTGTTCGAATACTCACCGGGACGCTGATAGGTAACCACTCGCGCTTCCGGAAGCTTCGCCTTTTTCTTCGCCAGCTCGATGGCATCTTCCAGATAGCCGAGATCGTCTACAAGGCCCGCCGCCTTCGCCTGATCTCCCGTATAGATCCGTCCATCGGCCAGATTTTTAATCTGCTCCATCTGCAGCTGCGGACGGCCCTCCTGCACAATGGTCAAAAACCGCTGATAGAACGAATCGATCAGGCCTTGAAAGATCGCCCGCTCCTCGGGTGTCATCACGCGAAACGGCGACCCCATATCCTTGCGGGGACCGGACGTGACCGCAGTCGCTTCGACGCCCACCTTTTCCAGCAATCCTCTGGCATTGATCGTCAGCATGATGACACCGATGCTTCCCGTGACCGAGGAAGGATGCGCCAATACTGTATCGGCGGCCGCAGCGATATAGTATCCCCCGGACGTGCCCAGATCCATAATCGAGGCGACGATCGGAATTTTCTTGGATGCTTTGAACGCTTTGAGTTCGTGATGAATGATGTCCGACGCCGTCACCGTACCGCCGGGCGAATTGATCCGGAGGACGACGGCTTTGACCTGGTCATCCTGCGTGGCTTTCGCCAACTGCTCCTTGATTCTGGCAAGAAGACTCGGCGCGGGGATCAAGCCGTCTTTCTCCTGTGAACTGATCATGCCGGAGACCTCGATCAGCAGCACCTTGCCCGCTCCCGTGCCGCCGACCTGCGTCTCTTGGAGGGGCCCTTGGCCTGGAAGCAGCGTGAAATTGAAGGTGCAGCCTGACACCGACAACCCGACGAACAACAATGCAAGGAACTGATTACGCATGGTGGAGCTCCATAAGCCGGACGAATTCCTCGAACAGATAGGCCGAATCATGAGGCCCCGGAGAGGCTTCCGGATGATACTGAACCGAAAATACCGGCTGATCCATACAGACCATGCCCTCGATCGAATGATCGTTCAAGCTGAGATGCGTGATCGACAATCTTCCATGCTTGGTATCGACCGTCGGCGGACTATTCGGCGCCTCATTGAACGACACAGAGCTCTTGACGGCAAAGTTATGGTTCTGCGACGTGATCTCGACCTTCCGGCTCCGCAGATCGATCACCGGATGATTCGCACCATGATGTCCGAACTTGAGCTTATAGGTTTCAAGCCCGAGCGCAAGTCCCAAAATCTGATGCCCCAAGCAAATGCCGAAGATCGGATAGCGGCCGATCAGTGTTCGCACTGCTTCCACGGCATAGGGAACGCCTTCCGGATCGCCGGGCCCGTTGGAGAGAAAAATCCCGTCAGGCTTGCGCGCGTCGATCTCGGCGGCCGTTGTCGACGCCGGCACGACTGTGACATGGCAACCGACATCGACCAGCCGATTCAGGATATTCTGTTTGACTCCAAAATCATAGGCGACGACCTGCCAGGGTCGGCGGTGCTGTCTGTCCGATCTGCTCCCGCCTCCGTCCGGTGTCCAGGTTCCAGATCCGGCCTTCCATTCATACGGCCGCTCACATGTGACTTCCGCCGCTAAGTTGCGTCCGACGATTCCGGGCGCTTCCCGCGCTTTGGCCACAGCCTGTGCCGCATCGAGCTTTCCGTGCGTAATGACCCCTTGCTGCGATCCATATTCGCGCAAATGTCTCGTCAACGCTCTGGTATCGAGCCCTTCGATCGCCACAACCTTCGCCTGCGTCAAATACTCGTGAATCGTGTGCGTGCCCCGCCAATTACTGGCCAGGCGGCTGGCGTCCATCACCACGAACCCCTCCGCCCACAGGCGGCGGGACTCACTGTCTTCCGCTGTCGTTCCGTAATTCCCAATATGGGGGCAGGTCATCGTGATGATCTGCCCCTTATAGGAGGGATCGGTCAACACCTCCTGATAGCCGGTCATGGCCGTGTTAAACACGACTTCCCCAACCGTCTCGCCTTCGTACCCGAGCGCGCGCCCCTCGAAACATGCGCCGTCCGCCAATGCCAACAGAGCTTTTTTCATAGGACCTGCCCGTTCGGACAGAGCGTCCGTTTTGACTTCATTCCAATCAACAGCACCCCCAGCAGCAAATTGACGATGTCGAGCACCCGAATGGGCATCAAAACACGAAACAACGACTCGAAGGCCGCCTTTTTAGCCGTTTCCTCTTGTGCCGCAAAGGCCTGCGCTTGAAGCGTTACAGCCTGCGGATGCAGCGCCAGGATCACGACTGCGGCGCTCACCACCATCAGAGCCAACAGGATCATCTCTCCTTGGCCAACCGCCGCAGCAGGCTCTCCGCTCCACCAGCGATAGAGGGCAGCGGCACACAACACCGCCATAGCCCCGATCACGAACCGATGATACCTCTCGAACACCCCTGTCAGAAACAGCCCGCCTGAATCCTGTCCGCCGAACGTATTGAACACCGCCGGGATCACCGCTCCGACCAGCACCACCATCCCGCCGATCCACACCGCCAGCGCCAACCATTCAAGCGTGAAGCAGCAGAGTAATCCCCAATAGGTCACGCGCCGCACTATTTTACGATTCCAATGGTCCGGCCTCGAACACCACCCGCCCCCCTACGATCGTCGTCAGGACCAGCCCCTTGACCTTCCATCCGACAAACGGCGTATTGCGGCTTTTCGATCGGAACTTGCCGGGATCGACCACCCACTGAGCCTGTTGATCGACAATCGTCACATCAGCATCCGCGCCGACCGCCAACGTTCCCTTCTTCAGCCCAAACACAGCCGCCGGAGCCGACGTCAACTTCTCAACTGCCTGCTCCAACGACAAGACTCCCTCCTCGACCAATCCCAGCGTCAAGGATAGCGCGGTCTCCAGCCCGACGATTCCGAACGGGGCTTCGGTAAAATCCTGCTGCTTCTCCTGCGTGGCATGCGGCGCATGGTCGGTTGCAATCACATCGATCGTGCCGTCGCGCAATCCTTCTTTGATCGCGCGGACGTCGTCCCAGGTGCGCAACGGAGGATTCATCTTCGCATGCGTGTTGTACCCGCGAACCACTTCTTCGGTCAGGGTGAAGTGATGGGGACAGGCTTCTGCCGTGACCTTGATGCCGCGGGCCTTCGCCTCGCGAACCATGCGAACCGATCCGGCCGTACTGATATGCGCAAGATGAAGCCGCGCGCCCGTCAGCTCAGACAGAGACAAGTTGCGCGCGACCATCACATCTTCCGCCGCTGAGGGAATACCGGGCAGGCCCAGCTCCGTGGAGACCAGGCCTTCGTTCATGCAGCCGCCTTCCGCCAAATGCAAATCCTCGCAATGGTCGACCACCGTCAGATCGAACGCCAGCGCATATTCCATCGCCCGGCGCATCACCAGGCTGTTCATGACCGGCCGGCCGTCGTCTGAAATCGCGACGCAGCCGGACCGCCGAAGATCGCCGATTTCCGCCAGTTCTTTCCCTTCCGAGCCTTTCGTAATCGCGCCGACCGGCCACACATTGGCCAAACCGGCCAATCGGGCCCGCTCCAGGATGAATTCCGTCACCGCTTGGTTGTCGTTCACCGGATTCGTATTGGGCATGCAACAGACCGTCGTAAATCCACCGGCTACGGCTGCGGCGCTGCCGCTCTGAATCGTTTCCTTATATTCAAACCCCGGCTCTCTAAAATGGACGTGCAAATCGACGAATCCCGGCAGCACGAGACGTCCCTTCGCTTCGATCGTCGTACTTCCCGCAGGCGCTTGCAGATTGGCATCCACCGCTGAAATTCTTCCTTGATCGATCAGCACATCGCCCACACCGACGAAGCGGCCCGGATCAACCACCTTTCCACCCTTGATAAGAATCGCCATAATCTCCTTATCCTCGCACAATGCGCGATACCATTATCCAGCTTCCGACATGAGATACAAAATACCCATGCGCACCGCTACGCCGTTTGCAACTTGGTCCAGAATCACGGACGAGAGGCTGTCTGCCACATCCGGTGCAATCTCCACTCCGCGATTGATCGGCCCAGGATGCATGACGATCGCGCCGGCATCGGCCAATTTGACTCGTTCCGCCGTCAGTCCATACAGCCGCGCATATTCGCGGATAGTCGGAAAAAGCGCGCGCCCCTGCCGTTCCAATTGAAGACGAAGCATCATGATGACGTTGACTCCGCGCAAACCCTCATCCATATCGGAATAGACCTTCGCGCCAAGCTTCTCAACCCCCCACGGCATCATCGTAGGCGGCCCCACCAGACGCACTTCGGCGCCCAACTTATTCAGCGCATAGATATTCGAGCGGGCTACCCGGCTGTGCGACACGTCTCCGACGATCGCCACCCGCAACCCCCCAAAACCCATTCCACGCCCCCGGATGGTATAGAGATCGAGCAGCGCCTGCGTGGGATGCTCGTGCCACCCGTCGCCAGCGTTGATGACCGAGGACTTGACCCCACGCGCCAGCGTTTCGGCAGCCCCGGCGGACGAATGCCGCAGAACAATGATATCCGCCTGCATCGCTTCGATATTGCGCGCGGTATCGAGGAGCGTTTCACCTTTTACGACGCTGCTCGACGAAGGCGAGAAGTTGATGACATCCGCGCTCAGCCGTTTCGCCGCCAGCTCGAACGACGTGCGGGTTCTCGTGCTCGGCTCAAAAAACAGATTAACAACGGTCTTGCCTCGCAGCGCCGGCACCTTTTTGATTTCGCGGCCCGTCACTTCCTTGAAGGAATCCGCCGTCTCAAGAATGAGCGCGATCTCATCCACCGACAAAGACGCCAGGCTCAGCAAATCTTTGCGTTTGAGACTCATGGCCTCCTCCGCATCATGTCTTCAAGATGACCACCCGGTCATCCTCCCCGCCTTCTTCCAACAACACCTGGACTTTTTCTTCTCGTGACGTGGGAAGGTTCTTCCCGATGTAATTGGCTTTGATCGGTAGCTGCCGATGGCCGCGATCCACCAACACCGCCAGCTGAATCTCTCCCGGCCGTCCCAAATCCATCAACCCATCCATCGCCGCACGTATCGTCCGTCCGGTGAACAGCACATCGTCCACCAGCACTATCACCTTGTCCGCCATATCGAACGGAACAGATGTTTTTCTCAACACCGGCTGATTTTTGCGAAGCGCGAGGTCGTCCCGATAGAGTGTGATGTCCAACTCGCCGATGGGAATCTGCGCCCCTTCGATATTCTGGATGTGCTTCACCAGCCGATGGGCCAGATGCACGCCACCCGTACGGATGCCGACCAACGCCAAATCGTTCACGCCTTTATTACGCTCCACGATTTCATGGGCGATGCGGGCCAGCGCGCGGGCAATGTCGCCGGCGTCCATCACAACTCGCACATCGTCCCGTTGTGTATGGTTCCCAATGGTCACGTTATGTTTGCTTTCTATCCTGTACCGACCCAGCCTCGGCGAATCGGCATAAAAAAACCTCCCCACCGTATCTTGGTGAGAAGGTTGCGTTACACAACCCGGCACAGGCCGGAGCACTTGTCATAACAAACTCCTTACTCACCTCACAGGATGAGCGTTAAAGGTAGCCGTATACTACGGAATCACCCTGTCGCTGTCAAGCGCACGAGACCATGTTCCTCGTGAAGCGTGACGATAGTCACGCTCACTGTTTGATCGAGCGCTTAAGCGTTTTTTCGATGGTCGCCACTTTACTCTGCAAACGGCCCTTATGGCCCTTGCGATAGTCCACCTTGATCGTGCAGGAAATGCGCGTGCAGTCCTTTCTCATCCGTTCATAACATTGTTTTACGACACCGAACACGTCGTCCCATTCCCCTTCCAACACCGTCCCCATCGAATTCAACCGATAGGGCACTCCGCTCTTATCGATGATATCGAGTGAGCGGGCTACATACTTCCCGACACTCTCGCCCTTTCCCAGCGGTGACATACTGAACTCCAGTAGAACCATGAGCTGTTCCTCCAAGCTATCAGCTGACAGCTGTCAACTACTCATTACACCGTAGGTTTCACGTCTGGCACCTTCGCCGCTCGTTGCTCCGTCCAGACCTTGGGATATTGGACTTTGCCCAAGAGACGAAAGCCGTCCAAGGCTTCACGCAGGAGCGCCCGGCGCTTCTCGGCATCCGGCTCATGTGTCTTGGCCTGTTCCCGCAATTCCCCCAGCCACTCGACAAAGGCGGCAAACTCAGCGTCCAGAATTCGTTCCAAATCTTCCTTCATAAAGCCGGATAAGGCCGGCGCGACTCCGCTGGTGCTGATGGCCACTCGCGCATGGCCCGAAGCTGCCACCGCGGGCATCGTGACGCTGGAAGCTTCCGGAAAATCTACCGACCAGACCAACACACCCTTCTCCTTTGCCTTAGCCAGTAAGACCCTCGCAAAGTCACGGTCGCCGCGCAGGGTGTTCAAAATTAAAATGGCATGCTCAAGATCCGTGTCCCGGAAATGCCGTCCACGATGAATCACCTTGGCCGAAGCCGCCAAGGTCCGCAATGTTTCGTTGAGCGTCGGGCTGATGACCGTGACACGCGCGCCGGATTCGAGCAACCGTTGCGTTTTGTCGGACGCCTCGTCATCCCCGCCGATCACCAACACCGTCCAACCCTTTACATCGAGAACCAATGGGAAACCCGGATTTACAGCCATCGTCGACGCTCCTAGTAGGTAAGTATTGCACGCATCATACAATAGGCGGTTTTAGACCGTAAACCACGCGCACCCCTTTTTCTCGATCGGGACTGCCGTTATAATGCGGCGTGACCAATTGTACAACGCGAGTTTGAGAGTTGAGAGATGAACGCTGGTAGGTCCGACCTACTTACAATGAAGAGCGACGAACTAACAACTAGGTTTCAGCCGGATCCGCGTCCAACTCCATATTCCAGTAGAGGTAATCGCGCCAGCTTTCCGGCGTATTGCGGATACCGATGGTGATCGTGATCACAGGACTCCACCGCGGCTTCACCGGCCGCTTCTTCAACTTCATACCGGCTTCATCCGGTGTGCGGCCGCTCTTCCGGTTATTGCACCGCCAGCAAGCGGTCACAATATTTTCCCACGTCTTCTTTCCTCCTTTGGCGATAGGCACGACATGGTCGAAGGTAAGCTCTTCCGTCCGGAACCGATGAGTGCAGTATTGGCAGGTGTAACTATCTCGCGTAAAAATATTGATACGAGAAAACTTGACGGCGCGATGGCTGTCCTTCAGTCGCACCAACTTAAGCAGTCGCATCACCGCAGGGAGCTTGATCGAGAGGGAGACACCGTGGATCTCACGGTCGTAGACTTCGAGAACTTCGACTTTGCCTTGCCAAAGGAGGGCGATCGCTTTCTGCCAATGGACGACCCGCAGCGGTTCATACGTCGAATTGAGCAGAAGAGTCATTTCCATGCAACAACCTCATTCCCAATCAAGCCCCCTGTGCGAGAGCGGAGATCGTTCGATGGGCCGGGATATGCTCCTGTATGTCTATGCCATATGCCTACAGTGAAATCAAGTAATCGCCCCTCTCCCACAGAACCCATAACCACGCAACAGGGGCGGATCTCCCCATGATGGGCAACTTCACCACCGTCGCACAGCTTCAGGACATCCCGCCGGGAACCGGACGCACCGTGGAGGTCAAAGGAGTCTGGATCGCCGTCTTCAACATAGAGGGAACGTTCTACGCCATCGATAACGCTTGCCCCCACGCTGGCGGTCCGCTGGGGGAGGGAAAACTATGTGGGTCCGTCGTTGAATGTCCCTGGCACGGTTGGAAGTTCAACGTCGTCACCGGACAACGAGAGAATAATCCAAACTTCGAAGTACCCTGCTGCCAGGTGCGCGTAGTCGGCGACCAGATCCAACTCTCATTGCCGCCCGGCTTGGTTGCGCCCTCGCCTACATAGAGTCGCGTTCCTCATGAAGCATATCTCGCAAGCGACAATCAGACGTACTCTTTCTGTCATGCGCTCACGCTTCACGAGATACGAGAGCCTACGATAGCGGCCCTGTCGGCTGTTCCGCATCCGGGTCTTTGGGCGTGACGCCATCCGCCGGCAGCGACGCAGCATTCACTTTCTTGAGCTTGATATGCGCGTGCCAGATGAATTCCCGCTCAAACCACTGGCCGCGCACGCTTTGATCCCGCAGTTGCACGCGGATTTCGTACACATCTCCCTCGACATGCTTCACCCGCCACTCCCCAAGCCGCACCCCCTGCCCGCGCTCCTTCATGGACCGGACATGCTGATTCATCGCATCCATGATCGTGCCGGAGCCGATCGCGCGGGAGGACTGCACCAACGCCAGTGCTTCAGCCTCGCGCTGGTCCTGAGTAGGAGGGGAAGAAGACAGTTGGTTCCAGGAATAATAACCCACCCCCAGCAACAGTACGAGAATCACCGTAAGACGAATCAGCCTGATGACGACAGGCGATGAGGACGACGACTTGGTATCGGGACTATCCTCAGCCATTGATTGAGTGGAGGCCCTGCGCGGCAAAACCGTCATGATAGACGCCGTAACCCAGACTGTTATTATCTTACCCGCATCATTCATGACAGTTCGTCGCGCAATCGTCAAGCCTGGTTGTGAGGCAGGCGCAGCGCTTGTTTGACGAAAAGCCGGTGTGCTACAAGTACCGTCAGTCATCGAGAGAGCATGAGCGCATCGAATGAAGTTTTTCCTGTACGCCGACCATCTGAACCCTGCCCAGCTCAAGCGGCGCGCCCCGGAGCATCGGTTCCTCTACCTTGCCGCACTGGCGGACCACACAATCAAGTTCTGCCGCTGGTCATCTCAATGGCGTTGCGGCCTCGCGAGCGTCGTTCCGTCGCCGGGTGAGAAAGTCTGGGGTGGCATCTTCGAGATGACCGATGAAGATGTGAAGATCATGGATGAGTTCGAGCAGGATGTCCCCCAGGGGGCCTATCGTCACCTGCAAGTGACGGTGCTCAACGAAACCGGATCGAAGGAACTCGTCACCACCTACGCTGCCAATCCGATCGGCAAATTCAAAGCCAAAGACCACTATCTCGACTGGGTCATGAAAGGGCTCACACAGTGGAAACTTCCCAAAGAAGCAGTTCAACAGTGGAAATCGTATCGGCCGCGATAAATCTAAAGAGCGTATAGCTTATGGCACAAAACGGAGACGAAGAGTTTTTGCCACACACTATGAACTACAGGCTCTTCACTCTGTGCACGCTCTAGACTAATATGCTATAAGTTGCCGCTCGGATCTCATGAGAGGTTCGTTCTATTAATTGAGGAGACTATGCCGAAACCTACATATCACATTCTCGTCTGCACCAACTCACGTCCCCCGGGCCATCCAAAACCTTCATGCGGAAGCGCCGGCGCCGGACAACTGCTCATGGCCTTCAACATGGGATTGATGCAACGTGCTGTGCCCCCAGGCCAAGTACTGGTAAGCGCCACCGGCTGCCTCGGTCCCTGCGAACAGGGTCCGACCGTTGTCGTCTACCCCGACAATATATGGTACTCGAAAGTCACTGAGGCGGATGTCGCCACGATCCTCGACGAACACATTGCCAAGGGAACCCCGGTCGCGAAACTCAACCCAGATGCAGCATGGAGATAGGTTAGGGCATGAGGAACCCGGCGTACGACATGACAAACTCACCAGCCCATGAACACAAGCACGATGCGCCACGATCACTGAACTGTATGGTGATCACGTGCAGCGATACGAGAACGCCGGAGACCGATACGAGCGGACAGCTCATCCTAAAACTGCTTGAGAGACAGGGTCACAAGATTGTCGCCTACCATGTTGTAAAAGACGACCCGGGGCAAATTACGCACTGTATTTCGCTGGGAACGTTTAAGCATGCCGCCCAAATCCTCATCGTCAACGGCGGGACCGGCATTTCCCGGCGAGATTCGACGTTTGAAGCGATCGATTCGATGTTGGAAAAGCGTCTGGATGGATTCGGCGAGATCTTTCGCTACCTCACCTATCAGGAAATCGGCTCACCGGCCATGATGAGCCGCGCCACCGCTGGCGTTGTCGACGGGTGTGTCATATTCTCAGTCCCCGGTTCCGAACATGCCGTCCGCCTGGCGATGGAAAAGCTCATCCTGCCGGAACTGGGCCACCTTGTGAAAGAGCTCACCAAGTAACCATAGCTGGTTAGTGGTAAGGGGATCGCCAGAAACTGCTGTTCACACCTAACTCCTTACCCCTCACCGTACCTAGTCCTGCGAGATCTTCGGTTCCGAGTACATCCCTCCTGCTGGAATCACCGACTGCGCGTACCGCTTATAATGCAACAGCAGATCGCGCACCGAGATTACGCCCACAATCGCGCCGCCAGAGCTGCGCCGAGATGCCGTACGCCAAAGTCCGCCATCATATCCTGGGCATCGTCGATCGTACTGTTCTCCTCGATCGTGCAAACCGGGCTGGTCATGATCTTCTCAACCGTCAACTTGCCCAAGGGCTTGCCGATCGCCACAGCGCGCCGCACGATGTCCGTATCCGTGAGGACACCGACCAACTTTTTCCCCTTCTTCACGAATAACGACCCCACCCGCGCCGTCCGCATGGTTTTCGCGGCGCTGGCAATCGACGTTTTCGGTCCCACACTCTTGGGTTTCTTGTTCATCACCTTCGACACTGTGGACATGCTGTCCTCCCTTCGACAATGGTTTCGAATAACTGTCGATGCTTTTCACTCAACTGTAAGCACAATCTTACCGAAAAACTTTCGGCTCAACATGAGTTCTTGCGCCGCACGCGCCTCCCGAAGCGGATAGGTCCGGTCGATCACCGCTATCAATCGCTTCTGGCCGACTAACTCTGCTGCCTTCGCCAATTCTGCGCGAGTGCCCATGTAGGAGCCTTTGATCGTGAATTGACGGGAATAGACATAGCGAAGGTCCAGCTTGACTTCCGATCCGGTCGTCGCGCCACAGGTGATCAATCGGCCGCCCTTCGCCAGGGAGGCCAGGCACGTCTCCCAGACTTCCGGGCCGATGTGCTCGATGACCACGTCGACGCCGTTCCCTTCGGTCAACAGCTTCACGCGCTCCGCCACCTTTTCTTTGCTGTGATTGATGACCGCATCGGCGCCAAGCACCGCGGCCTTGGGAATTTTCTCGTCGGAACCGACCGTTGTAATGACCCGCGCCCCGGCCAACTTTGCCAATTGAACGGCCATGCTCCCCACCCCGCTTCCCGCCCCCATAATCAGCACAGTCTCCCCATGCTGCAAGCCGGCCAGAGCAAACAGCATGTGCGAAGCCGTCACGGAGACGAGAGGAAAAGCCGCGGCCTGTTCAAACGTCAGGTTCTCCGGCATCGGCAGGACATTGCGAAACGGCACCTTTACATACTCGGCATAGCCGCCATGCGTCATGGCGCCGAGCAACGAATAGGTGCGGCAAAAATTATCCCGGCCGGCCAGACACGATTCACAACGCCAACAACTGATCCCAGGGGAAACAAACACCCGCTCTCCGACGGCCACACCCTCGGCTTGTGCTCCGACCTGCTCCACAACCCCCGCAACATCCGACCCGGACACATGGGGCAGCGGGATCGGATAGGCAGGATTCCACTGCCTGATCCAAATGTCGAGATGGTTCAACGCGCAAGCCTTGACCCGAACGAGCACCTCTCCAACACCGATCGTCGGCATCGGCAAGTCCTCATGGGACAATTTTTCCAGCCCGCCATGTTCCTTAAATACCACGGCGTTCATGCCATTCCACCTTTCTCATATCTCTTCCTCACACACCTCTCACAACGAATTTTTGAACGAGTGGGTGGCAGCGAGGTGGCGCCTGACCGCCCGCAGCGGGGTCCCTACACCGGGCGGGGTGCGAGGACGGTCAGGCTCCTCGCTGACAGAACCTGCGAGTTCAAAAATTCAATACTCCCTCCAACACCCTTACACACTGCCCCCCGACCTTGACCGATTGAATGATGTCGTCATCGGAATCCACCCGGATATATACGCGCGAAGGCCGATCAATTTCATAGCCCTGTTCGGCGATAATTTCAGTGACAGGCCCCACATCGACGACGCCGTTCTGGACCAGGTAGGCGCCCAAGGCGCCGCTTGCGCTGCCTGTCGCAGGATCTTCCAGAATCCCGATCGACGGGGCGAACATCCTGGTATGCACCGTGGAGGAGAGTTCTACGGTGACCGTGGTAAAGACCATGATGCCGTTCGCGCCGAACCTGCGGCACACATCCGCAATGGCCGAGGCATCGGGACGGATCGACCGGACCGCCGTCAATGTCCGCACCGGCACGATCATGACCGGCAATCCGGTGGAGACTGTTTCAATCGGCCACTTGGTATCGGCAATCACGTGCTTCGACAAGCCCAGCGCCGCGGCGACTTTGTAGAGATCCTCCGTCTCTTCGACCGGCCCAAGAAATTCCGGCTTGGGTTGTGTCATCACCACCTGCTCCACCTGCCCATCGTCCGCATGCAGTTCGACGGGAAACAATCCGATATTGCACTCCTGCATCAGCCGCGTCACCGGTTCTTTCAGGGA
>SXGS01021346.1_pt1 | contig 13349 bp, 13 predicted proteins | sample 3174681 | NCBI WGS metagenome assembly SXGS01 (sample SAMN11356861, study PRJNA531348) | freshwater metagenome | isolation source: freshwater sample F1-80 | place: China: Fuxian Lake, Yuxi | collected 2017-12-25
ACCCGACCATAGAACTCCCGCTCCCCAGTGATGTAGGCAACAGGCTCCCCTCCTCTTCTTCGCACTGTGCAATCATCCCACCTTTTCTCTACATCTTTCGATAGCACACGCTCTGGATGCGCAATGATATGCGCTCGATCGCAATCGAGGATGTATGCCAAAAGGACTTCGGCGTCCGAACGCGACACTCCGGCCGATGCTATAGCTACAGCGATATCCATGTTTTCAATACAACGGAACAATGAAACAATGGATGCGTGAAGACAATAGGAATCGATTGCCGGTTTGCAGGAGGAAAAAGCGGTCTTGGTCGTTATACACGATCCATAGTGACGGAGCTCGTAAAGCGGGGTGATCCTATCCGGTACATACTATTTGTCCGCTCTCCTCGTGAGGAATGGTTACAGCATCTCGTCGTCAGTGATCGCTGCATGCTGCAGGTAGCAGACATTGCCCATTATTCCTTTGCGGAGCAGTCACGCTTTCCCCGCATGATCGCACAGAGTGGGATCGATATGCTCTTCTCCCCGCATTTCAATGTGCCGATCCGGTGCCCGGTGCCGTTTGTCGTGACCATTCATGATCTTATCTTGCATCGCTACCCCGGTGCGTCCTTCCTCCGGCAGTGTGCTTACCGCTTTCAAATGCAGCATTCCATACTCAATGCAAAAGCAATTTGTGCTGTGAGCTCTTTCACTGCTCTTGAAATTGGAGGTGCGTACGGATCAGCAGCTTTTGCAAAGTGCAACGTAACCGGCGAGGGGGTCGATGCTGCGTTTACGCCACTCTCGTCTGCATCCATACAGCGCGTATTGGAGAAGTACGAATTACATCAACCGTTCTTTCTGTATGTGGGCTCAGATAAACCTCACAAAAATGTGGCGAAGCTCATTCAGGCATTTCGTAGTCATGAACTATCTGCAAAGAGGCTTGTCCTTGTTGTGCCGCCACAACAGCGCGCCACTCCCCTTCCAGAAGGTATTATTCATCTTTCTGATGTCAATGATGCAGATCTGCCTGCGCTCTACTCAGCAGCGGAGTGTTTTGTCACTGCATCTCTGTATGAAGGATACGGTCTTCCAGTCGCCGAGGCTCTCTCCTGCGGATGCCCGGTTATTGCAGGAAATCATTCGGCAATTCCTGAAGCAGCCGGCGGCGCGGCTCTACTTATAGGTTCTTCACCCACTGAGCTTTCTGCCGCTCTGCAGAGCCCTCCGTCTCGCCCAGTATCGTATACTCGACCTCTCTGGAGTGCTGCTGCCGCTCGTACAGCATATGTACTGCAGAAGGCTCTTGGCTGAGGACCAGATACTGCCATATGGTTAAGAAGTTATAGGATTTCGCTTGCGCGGAGCGCGGCGATTGGTAAACTTCATCAGCGCTTTTGCGTATTCGTATACATATGCTCATCATTCGTCTACAACGTACCGGCAGAGAAAACCTCCCTACATACCGACTTGTTGTCGCAGAGAAAGCCAGACCGGTGAAGGGCGGCATTCTTGAGCTCCTTGGTCATTATCTTCCAGCAGCCAATCCTCCTGTTCTTGAAATCAAGAAGGAGCGGATCGTTCACTGGATCTCCAAGGGGGCAACGGCAAGCGAGACTGCAGCTCGGCTTCTTACAAAGCAGGGTATCAAGGGATTGGATAAATACATCACCCGCTATACGAAAAAGAGATCAAAGAATGAGGAGCCTGCGCAGGAAGTTGCTGCGGCACCTACTCCTGCTCCAGAAACTGCTCCAGCCCCGGCGGCAGAGACTCCGGCAGCTTAAGGAGGGATCTAGAAGATTGTCTTTCGTCACCACCACGTTTTGGTATAGCATCGTACGGTCATGACAACTGTAGACCAACCAGGCCTTTCCTTTCTGCGCTACGTGCTCGAGAGCATCGTAGAAGATAAGAGTGAACTGGAAATCACCTCAACGGTTGATGATCTTGGCGTGCTCCACACCGTAAAAGTGAGTGAGCGTGATATGGGTAAGCTCATTGGTAAGGGCGGTCAGACGGTAAAGGCACTTCGTACGCTACTGCGGATCATTGGTGGAAACGCTAAGCAGCGCATTAACCTCAAGATTCTTGAACCGGTTTCATAGCCTTCCCCCATTTGTATGTTGAGAGAACTTCTCGAAAATGCCAGTCTTGTTGAGGTGGTGGCGACCTTTGTTGCTATTTCCCTGATCTTTGCAACGATCCTTTGTCTCATTTTCATCATCGTTGGAGGTATTACATTCATTCTGTCCGCTGGTAATGAAGAGAAAATCCGCAAGGCGGTTCACACGATTCGCTACTCCATTATCGGATTGTTTGTTTCGTTTATTGCGTATTTCATTGTCTCATTTATTGCCCGTCTCCTGGACATTCCCTTCGATCTGAATTTCTCAACGATTGTCGACATCATGACGCAAATCTTTGATTCTATGAAATAACAGACGCCGGAGTGCGGCGTCTGTATTTGCAGGCGTATTATCAAGCGTTTAGACGATGCTCTTGCGTCGTAGAGCAACGGGAACCGCAGCGCCCAGTCCGCTGAGAGTCAGAAAGAGGAGATCAACAAGTGGTGCTCCGGTCGGGGGCATGCGTCGCACGACGTTGATGTGGTTCGTGAACACACGCTGTGTCAGAGACATAGCTTCCATACCGTCTCCGCTCACACTCACAACGTTCAGGAGAGCTTCTCCATGGGGAGTGTCCTCCGCAATGGAAACGGTGTACTTTGCCTCCCAGCTTTGTCCTGCTGAAAGCTTATCTAGTGTCCAGACGATACGGTCGCCCTGCAGAGCACCTGCATCACCGGATGTCACTCGCATGTAACGCTGATCGAGACGGTCCTCAATGCGAACGTTGCGGATATCACCACCTGTCGTATTACGGAGGTACACAGTGTACGTAACCGTTTCGCCGGGACGTACTTCGGTACGATCAGCGCTCTTGCGGAGAACAACCTGCGATCCCCGAATTTCCTTGGGCTTCGTATCGGACTCTGTTCCGACTACTGTGCGATCAACGCCCTGATGCCCTTTCGTGCTGGCTACAAATTGGATTGAGGTTCCAATGGGAGCATCGCTGCGTACTCGGAGTCGTACATGAAGGTTGCGCTCACCCTTTGGGCTTACGGTCATACCCTTCCAGTAAATACTTTTTCCCGTCCAGCTTCCGCCTTCATCTGCACCCACAAATTCCGTGTACTGTGGAAGAGCTGCATGGACATCAACTTCCGTAGCAAGCTTCGTTTCATGGTTTTGAACGGTAATGGCATAGGTGAGCTCGTCTCCGGGCATAGCCATGCTAATGCCGTCTGAGGCAGAAATGGCAAATGCTGCTGGAACAACACCTCTGTAGACACTCGTTGTGTCCGTTCCAATGGATTCACCTGTATAGGCACGGACGCGTATAGCTTGAAGATCAGGCGTTCCCTCTGCAATGCGTGCGGCAAGGCCAAATGTTTCAGATTCACCGGCTGCCAGTCGAATTTCTGGCCAGAGCAGTGCGCGCACATCTATGACAGGGTTTCCTGTAGCGGCTTCAAGCGTAAGCTCTGATGGAATCTGAGTGCGCAAAGCAACGACACGATCAAAAGCTGAGGGATTCTGAATGGTAATGTCGTAGTGGAGCACTTCCTGCGGCTCTGCAAAATCGCGACCGTCTGTTACGGTAACAACCAGCGAAGGATGGTACATCGTTTCGATCTGATTTGCCGGATCGCGGTCAGCGTAAATGCCAGGACCTTCATCTTCATCAAGGGCACCCTCACACCCACCGTCTGCAGGGTAGTCTGCCTGGCCATCGTGATCGTTATCTATGCCGTCATTGCAGGCGAGGGACGAAGCTATGGATGTGGCCATGGAAGACTCCGCTCCGATAGACAGCATCTGTAGTGTCGATACAGACACTGCAGCAACTGCGAGAATCGCGAGGGTTTGTATACGAGGGGAAAGAGTCATCCGTGGTTGGGGAATGTAAATCGGGAAGTGAATATACGTGTAGTTTAGTATTATGTCAAGTACGCAGTTATTTACGATAAATAGCTACAAATGCCAAAATAGTACAATATTTGGGCAAGTGTTGTGAATCTGTGGTGCGTGCTTGAACCAAGGTTACTATTTGTTTGGGTTTGGAATGAGGGTTGGGTTCCGGGGGAGGAATCAGTGGAGGGAGAAATTGACAAATACTTCTTATTAGTTAAAATAATATTATAATGGCTCCGTCAAACATAAGGGTAGTTTTGGGTGAAAACCTTGAACTGCTTCAATATTCAGCTCAGGCGAGACGCTCAAATCAAGTCGTAGAGGTTAATCGTCCACACGGCTTCTCAGAAGCTTGGGATGAAGGGCGTATTGCTCAACTGTGCGAACTAGTTAGACAACGTTTTGAGCAAATCTTAGCAACGATGCCTAATGAGCTACTCAAACATGTAGCTGAGGGACGCGCACGAATTCCACTCTATGCTTTATTTTGCCCCAATAGTTCATTTGAAGCCTGTGTAATGGGTGTAGTTAGAACTGGGCGACCAAAGAATAGCATTCCTGAATTTGGAGGAATTCTTTTCAATTCCGCAAAAGTACAACCTCAAGATCTTGATAATGGAGATCATTCAATTCACGAAAACATATGGCATGAATTGGGACATATAACTACATCAGAAGCAGTAAATTCCTCAGAGACAATATCTGAAGCTTTTGCAAACGGCGTATCAGGAAAATTTATTGATCCATCACTTACAACAAATTTGGACGCACAGTCTGTTAAAACTACGACTGGTCTACGATTACCTGATGATATGAGTCAACACCCACAATCTGCTGGCTACACACAAGCATTGTATTTGGCATCCCCATTAGCGCTACGTGACATCGACATTCAAAGAATCTGGGAAATTGTGATTCAACTAACGAAAGATCAAAGTTCAGAATTGATGCCTGGATCATCAGATATTCTTCGGGCAATTCGCAACGTATTAGGCGGTGATGCCGATAAAATTCTACAAAGACCAGTCTTTGATACTATCAAAGTCGGTAATCATCAATTGATGTTCCCAGAAAGTAATAGAGGAGCTGTATTCACTACAGCGTTCAAAGCAGAGGCAAGCGCAAGTGGAATTCAAATTTCTGACAAAACTATAGATATAAGTATCGAAGCAATTGGTGGAAATGGCGCTATGGTAGAAAATCCAAGCATGGCTGGGGTTAAGCGGATTCAATACGATGGTCTAATAAAAATCTTTGATGGAATACAGGGAGTCGATACCAGAAATATAACTGGATTTAAATGCAAGCTTGGAAGTTTCAGTTTTGAACTAAGAGAAAATCAAGTACTCTTCAATGAAGATGAGTAGTTTCAAAACTTGGATTTGTTCACTCCTGAAACATCCCCCAATCCCTCATCATCGGATAGATGGAAAAAGTAATTCTTAACCTTGAGGAAAGAATGGTGGGCGCCAAGGGATTCGAACCCCTGACCCTCTCGGTGTAAACGAGATGCTCTAACCAACTGAGCTAGGCGCCCATTGAACGATGATGTAAAGAGTGAATTGCATTCGAGCATAAGCTCTTATTTCTGGCTCGTCCGCCTGAGCGGACTCGACCCAACTGAGCTAGGCGCCCGCACTACGATGATTGTATTACAAAATCGTAGAGCGAGCATATGTTTTTAGTATGGCTCGTTCGCTAGAGCTACGCGACCCAGCTGCCTGCTCCACGCAGCTCCGCAAAGCATAGTGGGGAGATGGGCCTACAGCGCTATCCCCTCTTTTCTCTGGCTGAACATCCGGAGATTTGCTATAAAGCTCTTATGAACGCTATCACTATCATCCACACTGGAGTCGCTATTCTCCTTTCCATCAGCATTCTTCTACAGCACAGGGCATCTGGCCTATCAGCTACTTTCGGTGGATCCGGCTCTACCTATGTCCAACGTCGCGGAGCGGAGAAGTTGCTCTATCAGGCAAGTATCTGGCTATCTGTAGCCTTCTTTGCTCTTGCGATCATCCGCTGGTACGTTTAGCAGGAATATCCTCTCGTGATGTTCGCGCATCCATAGAGTTCCAGTATACTTCCGCGGTCGTTTTATTGTGGAACAGCTTTACCGATTCTATTCACTGGCCAGAAGGCACGAGCGCACTGTTCTGGTGAGTCTCGGGGTATTGTTTGTTGTAAGTTTGCTGCTGCTTGGTCGAAGATTTTCTCTAGTACATTCGGAGTTGGCACCCACAAAAGGGGGGACGTATATCGAGGGATCCGTTGGTGAATACCAGCCCCTCAATCCATGGTTTACCGTTCAAAATGACGTAAATCGCGACATTGTCTCACTCGTATTCTCTGGTCTTTTGCGCTACAACCCAGAGACAAAACTCATCGAGCCGGATCTTGCCAACATGCGCGTAAGTCCCGACTCTCGTATCTATACTTTGACCCTGAAAGATGGGCTTTTGTGGCACGACTCCACACCCGAACACCCGCACCCCGTAACTCCAGAAGATGTGCTGTTCACCTTTAAAACCATTCAGGATCCCGATTTTCCAAATCCGATTCTTCGTCAGAACTTTGAAGGTGTTACCGTGGAGAAGATCGACGCGCGCACGGTCCGGTTTCACCTCGAGCAATCGTATAGTTTCTTTCCCAGCAACCTTACGATCGGCATTGTTCCACGGCGCTCATTTGAGGGCATTCCGGTGTCCAGACTCAGGGAAACTACCGACTTCGGGCTTCAGCCTGTTGGCGCGGGTCCCTATGCATTTAAAAGCTTTGTACAGACCGAGCGCAGTTCGGAAGTCACACTGCAGCGCTTTCCCAGGCCGGGAGATTATGAGTACTTCCTTGAGAGGATCATTCTCCGGATCTTTCCAGACTACAGCACACTTCTCACGGATGTACGCAATCTTGATGGAATACGCAGCGTTCCTCGTAACGATCAGGGTGACCCCATTATTCCCCAAAAATTTGTCCTTCATCGTTACACACTTCCCCAGTATGTTGCAGTGTTTTTCAACTTGGATAGGCCAATGCTCCAAGACCGTAATCTACGACTGGGATTGCAACTTGGAACCAACAAGCAACGTATTGCTGAGGGGGTTAAGGAACGTGTGATTATTGACACTCCCCTATTGGAAATCGACACTTCAGATTGGCGTTATCAGTTCGACGCTTCATCTGCACAGGGCGCACTGTTTGAATCGAATTGGAACATGCCGGAAAAGGTTCGGCTGCAGAGGCTTTTAGAGCATCGCGAGGCAAGTGCAGTTGGACCTCTTCATATTGCTCCCGTCGTGCTTCTTGATACAGGTGCAGTACTTACGGTCACAGGATCCCTTTCTATTGCAGGTACCGGTGCACTACTGAATGGCGCGCCTCTCCTTCGTCACCCAACGGAGACTGGTTCCTGGATTGTTTCCCTTCATGCGGACAATTCCACGGGATCTCTAGCGATCGGAATGAACCTTGTGCGTTTGACCAAGCGCGCAGGAGATGTCATTGATTCAACGTATGTCTGGAGAACATCCAATGTTACCCAATACCGTAAAGCTGTAGAGGAACAACGGCTTGTCGATCAATTTCTGAAATCCAAGTCTGCTGATGCGCCTGCTGATATGCACCTTGGTATCAGTGATCTCACACTTGATTCAGGAATGCTGCGCCGCCGCATTCCAACAGATGCACGCGACATACGCGTCAATGACCAAGGAGAGCAACTCTCTCTCCGGTTACTTACAAGCCCGAGCCCATCTTCCTACAGGGACGTTGCTCATGATATTGCCGATCAATGGCGCGATCTCGGTGTTCTAGTATCCGTAGATATTCCTGGAAGTGCTGAGGAGTTTGAACAGCGAATGCTCAAACGGGATTATGATGTTCTCCTTTTTGGTCAATCGCTGCTCGATAACTTGGATAGCTATCCGTATTGGCACAGTTCAGGCGTACAGCGCATGAGAGGTGGCACGGTGAATCTCCGACTCGATGCCTATAATCTCTCACAGTACACATCACAGAAAAGTGATCAGCTTCTGGAGACCATTCGCGAAACGACAAATGACAGTGAAAGGATGAGAGCGCTCGAAGATCTCCGAAGTACACTTTCTGCCGATGTTCCTTCTATTTTCCTCTACTCCCCTCTCTATACCTTTGCGGTTAGTCCGGATGTATCCGGAGTATCTTTGGGAACACTCTCCCTCCATTCAGACCGTTTCCTTACTCTACAAAAATGGTTCGTTCGTAAAGAGAGAAGATTGCGTGAAGGGATTTCGTGGTGGTCGTTTATTCCTTGGTTGCTACATGGTGCTCGATAAAGTCCTAATATGCCGACATTGAGCGAATAGAGATCAAATTCCGCATTAGGTAAAGTGGGGTTGACTGCGACGCATTTGCCATCTAAACTCTTTCGGCTTTTTGATTGACATATGGAAGTGATCCTCCTTCAAGACATCCCCGGCATTGGAAAGAAGAATGACGTCCTCGTCGTGGGAGATGGATATGCGCTGAACTGCCTGCTTCCTCACAGGAAGGCACTGGTGGCTACGCCGACTGTTCGCAAGCGCTATGCCGAGGTTATCCGCCGTCGTGCAGAGGAGAAGGCACTGGAGCGTGCTGCTGCGACATCCGCAGCTTCTGTCCTTCAAGGCAAGAAGATTTCGTTAAGCCGAAAGACTACGAAGACCGGCAAATTGTATGCGGCTATTACGGAGAAGCAGATTGTAGAAGCTATGCTTCAGCAGCTGAAAATTGAGTCGAAGGATTCTGCTATCACTATCAGCTCACCGATCAAGGCACTTGGAAGCTTCACAGTTCAGGTTGACCTCTCCGGTGTGAGTGCAGATCTTGCAGTGGAGGTAGGAGCGGAGAAGTAGGAAGGATGTATCATTTCGTTTATGATTCGTATTCATGATTGATCTTCTTCTATTGATTGTAGGATTTGTTATTGCTTCGGGTTCACTTGCAATGATTGATGCTGCTGTTCTGAACGTCACGCCTGCAGAAGTTGAGGTGCTTATCAGTAAAAAAAGGTGGGGTGCAAGGGAATTAAAAAAACTTCTACAGCATACGACGAGAGCCATCATCGTCATTGTGATCCTCACGAATGTTACAAACATACTCGGGCCCATTCTTGCTGCAAGAAAAGCCGTTGAGCTTTATGGAACAGAGGCTATCGGTTATATAACCGGAATTCTCACATTTGCAACGATCATCTTTTCCGAAATTATTCCGAAGTCGCTCGGTGCATATAATGCTCCACGTATTAGTCGAAGAGTGGCCCCATTGCTGCTACTCCTGATCACACTGTTTTATCCAGTGGTCATCGCACTGGAGCGCTTTGTGCGCTTGTTTAAGTCCGGTAAACGAAAAGTTGGTACAGAAGATCAGATACGGGCTTTAGCGAATTTAGGTGGTGGAGAGGGGCATATTGATGTTGATGAACGCGAATGGATTCATCGTGCATTTAAGTTAAATGATAAAAAGGCTCAGGAAATTATGACTCCACGAGACCGAGTAGTGTGCATTGCAAGCCATAGTACTATCAGACAGGCAGCATCGGTGGTCTTTGCAAATCATTTTTCCCGTTATCCTGTTAGTGTTTCTTCGCATAATGACATCCGAGGATATGTGGCTAGCATGGACATTCTAGAGGCTTTAGCTAACGGAAAAGGCGAACAGCCGGTTACGGCTTTGCTTCGTAAACTTCTCTCTGTGGATGCTGAATTTCCTTGTGATGAGTTACTCAATGTTCTGCGCAAAAGCACTGCGCAAATTGCTATGGTGACCAAGCAAAATAGAATTATAGGGCTCGTCACCCTAGAGGATGTCCTCTCGGAGCTTGTCGGAGAATTTGCAGATGAAGAAGCGGATTGTTAGCATTTCGCTACAATAGATCATAGTTGTTCCTTATAGCTGTGGGCCGGTAGCTCAGTTGGTTAGAGCGCGGGACTTATAAGCCCGTGGTCGATGGTTCAAATCCATCCCGGCCCACCATTCATCACTGGATCCATCACACCTATCTTTAAAAACGCTTCGCCTCTTTCCTGGCATGAACCACATTTACCGCATGCTTTTTCAAGTCCCTTGTAGCACGTCCACGTTTTAGCGTAATCCACCGGAGGAGAAAGCTGAAAGCCGATCTCAAGAATCTCCGTCTTTGTCATACGCTGGAATGGTGCGTAGATGGTGAAGGGGTTCCAGTCTGCAAGCTCCACAGCATCTCTAAGAGCATCGATAAATTCCTCACGACAATCAGGGTAGATCGTGTGATCACCTGCATGTACACCGAGGGCGAGAAAGGAAGCACCTGTACTCTGCCCGTAGCCCACCGCTATTGAGCTCATGATCATGTTGCGGTTCGGGACGACCGTCTGTTTCATATTTTCCTCTTTATAGTGTCCTTCGGGAATAGCGGATCCACCACCCAGTAAAGCGCTGGAAAAAAGTGTGCCAACGAAAGGAAGGTCAATAACATGATGCTCGATACCGAGCTCTTCACATTGTGTCTTTGCGTAGTTGATTTCCCTTTTATGTTTCTGTCCGTAATCAAAGGAAACTGCCTTCATGGAGCACTGCAAATGTTTTACGAGAAAATGCAGTAACGTTACGGAATCCATGCCACCAGAAAGAATGATGACTCCCCTGCTTCCCTTCTCCGGTAACAGGCATGCATCGGTATACTGCGCGAGAATGGCATCAATGGAACGCATCAAAGAGAGGAAAATGTATCACACCCCCCGCTTCGATCCCCATAAAATACTCTGTAAACGGATGCAGAGCGAAAGCCCTTCGCGCTTACACACTTCGGCAATAACGGGACTGCGCTCATACATCTCCTGTGCTGTTGTTCCTAGAACCATGAAAAAGCAGCGGTCACGCGGAATTTTCTGGCGATCTATCTCGGCTAATGCTTCTTTGCAATCTTGCTCATTCCCAACCACATATTTGTAGGTCGTTTTGGAAAAGTCCTTCAACCGAACCGAGTATGGATCATTGCCCGACATTACTGTCTTTGGTGAACAGTTGTAGCGGTTGATGCGGGAATCAAATTCTTTCTGGGCAACGATGGTTCCGTTTGTCTCGACTTCATGCTCTAGTGTGCGATCGCCCAAACGTTCATGCAGGTAATCGATGGCAGCGACAATGTCTCTCTGTTGCATCATCGGTTCTCCGCCTGTCCATACTATGATGTTTGTGTGTGGATGATTTTCAAGCAACTTCGCAATCGTCTCGACGACACGCTCATTTGCCTCATCGCTGTAGTCCTCCTTTCCTGGCTGCCATGTATACGGCGTATCACAAAACGTACACTTCAAGTTGCACATGCCAAGTCGCACGAAGACCGCTGGTCTGCCTGCAGTCGGCCCTTCGCCCTGTATGGAGTGGAAGATTTCGGAAATGATCATCCTTGCCACTATCTCACGACTTGCCCATGCTTCGAAGAAATTCCTTCGCCTCTTTCTTTGTCGAAATCTCCCCACGTACCTGTGCATCGCCAAGAGCCTTTACGGCCTTCCCGACCTGTTCCCCTTGTCCTATTTCAAGAATCTCCATGATTTCCTCTCCACTCAGCAAGGCCTTATGTGGTCGTGGATGCTCGTCAAGGAATCGATTGTAATCGTCGACAATCTCATTATAGAGATCAAAATCTGCAGGATTCGTCCCCGCGATATCGAGCCACATGACTTGGAGAAGCTCTATGAACCACGGATGAAAGTACCAGTGGGCTTTACGCTCCGGAGTCATCGTGGAAAATCCACCCATCATCATATGATGGGCTGCAATCCAGGCAATTTTGTCGATGCGTGCTTTAGGGAACTGCAATCGCTGAAAGACGATGTGAATGATCTCTGCCGATGCTTCAGCGTGGTGATCGAAGTGGATACGATCGCTGATGCTAAAGGTTTTTGTTTTACCTACGTCATGAAACACTGCCGCCCAGCGTGTATCGGCTTTGTGATCAGCCATAAACGTTGCAGCACACTGGAGCGTATGATTCCAGACATCTCCTTCATGGTGGTAGTCCGCAGGTTGCGCGACGCCTTTGCAGGCCGCAAGCTCGGGGATGGTTGCCTGAAGAATCCCTGTTTCCCAAAGATCCTCAAGAGCCCTATCCGGATGAGGCCCCATTAACATCTTTTCCATTTCCATAGCTATGCGGCTTCCGGAAAGATCGTGTGCAAGCTCAGAAAGCAAACGCAGCGCTGCATAGGTTCCCGGATGGTATTGGCCATCGATGAGCGCCCGAAAGCGGATGGCGCGGAGCATACGAAGGGCGTCATGGCGTATACGCGTTTCAGGATCGCCGATGAAGCGGATCAACCCTTCTGCAAGATCCTTCTGCCCCTCAAATGGATCGAATATTCTCCCGTCGAGAGGATTCCAGTAGATCGCATTCACCGTGAAGTCGCGACGTATTGCATCAGCATCGAGGCTTCCGAACCTCACGCCTTCAGGATGACGGCCATCGGATGCAGAGTCATCTTCGCGAAAGGTGGTCACTTCAAACGTTGCACCGCGATGGGAAACGACAATGCTGCCGAATCTCCTCCCGATCTCGTCACATTTGGGAAACAATTTAATCACATCATCAGGCAATGCGGATGTGGCGATATCGATATCGTGTGGAAGATGGCCGCGGTGCATTTCACGGGTAGCGCCTCCCACCCACCAGGCATCAAAACCTGCGTTGATAAGAATTTCCGAAACTTGAAGGGCGCGCTCCCCTAGGCGACTTTGGAGTGTGCGATCGATGATGTCAGATGCTATTAGCATAGCTGTATACAGTATGCAGTATTCAGTATGAAGTATGTACTCCGTTTCGCATTCTGCTTCATACGTCATACGGCATACTGCATACTGCATTCATGCTCCGTTTTGCCGTCGCCGGTTGCCCTCACTCCACTCCCCCACCGGGAGGGACCGTTGAGGGATTGAAGCGTGCTCACGAACTCGGTATCCATGCCATGGAAATAGAGTGGGTTCAGAGCGTACCAAAAAGCCATGAAAGGATGGAGGAGATCCGGTCTACCGCGAAAAGTCTTGATATCACGCTTACGGTTCATGCACCGTACTATGTAAATCTCAATAGCCCTGAGCCTGTAAAACTTTCAGCAAGCATCACGCGCGTCGTTGCGGCTCTTTCCATGTCGCAGCTTGCCGGTGTGCGGTCTGTGTGCGTCCATCCTGCATTTTACCTCGGAATGCCTCCGGAGGTCGCCTATGACAATGTTCGCAGGGCAACAGAGAAGATTCTCAAGGATAAAGCCAAGCTCTTTCCTGATGTAAATCTGGCCTACGAGACGATGGGAAAACCCACGCAGTTCGGAACACTGGAAGAAGTACTGAAGCTCAGTAAAGAATTCGATCTCTACCCCACAGTCGA
>SXGS01090253.1_pt1 | contig 13348 bp, 8 predicted proteins | sample 3174681 | NCBI WGS metagenome assembly SXGS01 (sample SAMN11356861, study PRJNA531348) | freshwater metagenome | isolation source: freshwater sample F1-80 | place: China: Fuxian Lake, Yuxi | collected 2017-12-25
CGAACGCCTCCAAGTGTCCCCAGATCGCGGCTTCGACGCGCTCGTCGTCGGCGAACGCGTTGAGCGCCTCCACCAAGAGGTGCAGGCCTTTGTGTTCGCCGATCGTTCCGATGTAGCCGATGCGCAGCCGCGGTCCTCTGACGCGCGGCGGCATCCCGGCGAACCGACCCGTGTCGTGGCCGTTGTCGGACACCATGATCTTCGACGCGGGGATCATTCCGGATTCGACGTACAGATCCCGAAGGACGTTCGAGGGTGAAATGAACAGCGCGACGTCGGCGACGGCGTGACGCCATGCCGTCAACCGTTCGGCCGCGGCCGCGACGTAGACTTCGCGACCGGCCGCCTCCGATTGGTCGACGAGCGCGGGCAGGCCTGCGCGAACGCGCGAAAGCGCCTCGCGCACGAGAGCGGACCGCCCGTCGCCTTCGCCGAACGCGCGGAGTCGCGCGGGGACATGCCCCGGCGCCGGGCGGTGATGGGCGATGCAGTCCGCGCATTTCTCCGGGACGGCGGTCCGGCACAATTCGCCGTCCGCGCGTCGGAGTTGTCCGTCGCGGGCGCAAAGCAGGATGTAGTCGTGCAGCGTGTAGACGACCGGAATACCGCGTCGCGCCGCGATCTGCAGGAAGTTCGCGGAGAAGTAGTGCAGATGCTGGACGTGGAGGACGTCCGGCCGTTCTTCGTCGAGGACGCTCTCGAAGATCGCGTCCATGGGCGGGCAGTCGTAGGTCGACTCGAACGAGTCCCACTTGTAGTTCTGCACGACTTCGTGGACCGGGATGCTTTCGAACGTCCGACGCAGACGTTCGAACGGGCGGCGTTCGTGGTGCGCTTCGCAAGTCAAGAGCGCGACGCCGTGGCCTGCGTTCTTGAGCTCGCGCATCAGTCCCGCCGTATACACCTCCGTTCCCGCCACATGTTTCGGGAGGAACTGGTGGATGACGAAGAGCACCTTAAGCGCGGCGGGCGGCGGGCTGCGTTCCGGTCCGAACACCGCGCGTTTCAAGCGGTCGGCCAACGGAACGACCCGTTCGGCTCCGACCGCCGGCGCCGTAGGCGACGAGCGTCGGCGAAGCGTCGCCGTTTCGGCGTCCGATTCCTCGACCAGCTTCGTCAGCTCCGTCAGGAGGTCGTCCCGGCGTTGCAGCGCCTCGAGCAATCGGTTGCGCTCCTCGGTCGCGGCGGCCAAAGAGCGTGCGGCGTCGCGTTCGACCTCCCGCAATGCGGCGAAGACTTCATGCGCGTCGTCGGGTTCAGGCGCCGCGTCGTCCGCGCTGCGACCGGCGAGCACGGCCCGCACGGACTCCAACCGGCGCACGGCCGCGGAGCGACGGGCCGCCGCTCGCTCACGGTCGGCGACATGGCTCTCGCGCAGGTCTTCAAGGGAGACACCGAGCTCGGCCAATTGACACGCGTGCTCTTCGAGCCCGCCTTCGTAGTCCTCGATCAGCGCGTCCCGCGCGGCCAGTTCCACCCGTAGCGTAGCGATCTCGCGTTCGCGGGCGTCGGCGCGGTCGGACTCGCGCGCAAGCGACGTCTCCACGGCGAAGAGCCCGTCGCGCAGCGCCGCGACATCGGCCCGGTGCGCTTCGAGTTCCCGGCGGACGCTCGCGGCCGCGGCGGAGGTCGTCGCCGCTTCGAAGCTCAGGACGGCGACCGCACCGGAGCGTTCGGCGATCGCGCCTTCGCGTGCGGACAAGGTCGCCCGCAGTGCTTCGACCCGGCCTTGCAAGAGGGCGAGGGCCGCCGCCAGTTCCGTCTCCCGCCGTCCTGCCGCGATCGATTCGTCCCGCAAGCGGAGCACCGCGCCCGAGAGCGCTTCGGCTCGCTCGGCCGCGCGCGCCGAGTTTCCCTCATGATCCGCTCGGGCTTGCACCGCTCTGAATTCCGCTTGGCGCGCCAAGGCGAAGGCCGCGGCGAGCGCCGCGGCAAGCGCCGACGCTTCCGCATCGGTCCGATGCTTCTCCGCGGTGAGCGCCGACGCTTCGGCTTCGGTCCGATGCTTCTCCGCGTCGAGCCACGCGATGTGCTTGTCTTTGTCGCGGTGGGACCGGTCCATCTCGGCCATCGTCGCCGCGGCCCGTTGCCGATCCTCCCGGAGTTGCAGCACTTCGCCCTCCAAGTGATCGAGCCTGCGCGTCCGCGATTCGACTTGGCGCGAGCGAAAGCGATCTCGTCTCGAACGGAGTTCGCGGGCCGTCGTCAGGAGCGGCGCGTGCATGCCGGTCACTTCGCGGTAGACGTCGGCGACGGCGGCCGCGTGTGAAGAGAACGAACGGAGCGGCGGAATCGCGGCGCGCCAACGTTCCACCTGAGTGCGATCCTCGATCGCGCGGGTAAGCACTCGACGGAGGTCCGCCGCGTCGTCGGCCCGGAACACGGATCCCGCCGCGCCGATGCGCTCGGCCGGTGCGCCGCGGTCGGAGACGATCGACGGGATCCCGAGTTGGAACGCCTCGTCGAGGACGAAGCTCCACGTTTCGGCCGCACGGGAGGGGAAGACGGCCAAGTCGGCGGGCTCGCGTTCGAGGTCCGCGTGGACGTACGAAGCCTCCGTCAGTACGGCGCCCGCTGCGGCGGACAAACGGCGGAATTCCTCCAGTTCGCCCGGATAGACCACGGTGCCGAGGATTTTTAGATCGAGCTGTGCACGAAGCGCGGGCGGGAGGTCGGCGACGGCCTGAAGCAGCAGGTCCGTCCCCTTGATCTTCGAGATGTGTCCCCAGTGCCTCACACGAAGTCTTCCGGCGGGGTCCGGGCGGCGTGCGGCGGGCGCCGCCGTCAGGCTGCCCGGCGCGGCGAAGGGCACGACCCGCGCTTTGCCGGCGATCTCCGGACGGTGGCGGACGACGGCGTCCTTGTGCGCACCGCTCGGAAACAGCACTCGCCTTGCGAGGTGGAGCTCGTTCTTGAAGTCTTCGCGGAAAAGCTCGAGCCCCTCGGCGTTTTCGACGTCGTCGGCCGCCGTCGCCTTCGGTGCGCAATCGTGGCAGGAGGTCGCGCCGACCGGCCGAGTGCAGAACTCCTGACCTCGGATGCGGAAGGCGAGGGGGCAAGTCGTCCAGAAGTCATGGAGGGTGCAGATCGCCGGAACGCCGCGTTCGTGGCAGGCTTCGATCAGGTGCCGTGAAAGGCGGATCCAGTGATGGACGTGGACTAGATCGGGCTTGAACGCCGAAAGCACCGCGTCCAATGCAGGGCCGATCTCCGGAGCGTAGGACTTGTCCCAAGCATCCACGAACAGCGCGTCGCGGTGGAGCCGGTGGACCTTCACGCCGTCCACGCGCGTCGTTTCGACCTCGACTTTCGTGCGGCCCTCGTGGGATCCGCACAGGACTTCGACGTCGTGACGCAGGGCGCGCAGCTCGGAGACGAGGCGTTGCACGTAAGTCTCGGTCCCGCCCCGGCATTCCGGGGCGTAACCGTGGACGACCATCAGGATCTTCATGGCGGAGCGGCGTCTCCTCGCGCGGCGGCGGCGGCGAAGCTTAACCGCGGATGAAGATCATTTCGGAGGAACGCCGGCCGGCCCTTTCGGACGGCTTGCCGGACGCGAGGCGGGTCGGGAGTCCGGGCGGGACGCCGGGCGACCGTCGAGGTCCGTGGTCGTCTCCGCGACATAAACCAGACCCTTTTCGCCGTAAGTCAGGCGATCGTTCTTGAAGACGAGCGCCAGCTTCCCGGCGAACTTCTGACGGGGACCGTATCCGAGCAGATGGACGTCGATCTCCTCGCCGGGCATCACGCCCGCCTCGGTGATGCGGTTGGTCAGATTCTTCTCGTCGACGGTCTCGTAGACGGTCCCGTCGGGTTGGACGAAGCGCAGGCCGATGTCCACCGAGCCTTTGGCGTATCCGCCCCACCACGGCTCCGTTCCGGTGTTCTTCAGGCGCGCGCGGACCGCGAAATACTGGGTCGATCTCACGATCGCAGGCGGCGAGACGCTTAAGGCTCGGCAGCCGAAGGCGTCGGCGCGCTGCATCAACGGGAAGGCGAGTTGCGCTATGCGGCGTTGCGCCAAGGCGCGGTCGACTTCGAGCGGCGCCTTCGCCGCGATCTCCTCGAGCGTCGCGCGGGCTTGCTCGGCGTTCTTCCCGAGATGAAACGCGCGGGCCATGCGGAAGCGCAAGGCCGCATTGAACACTCCGCCCTTCTCCAACGCCCGGCGATACGTCGGCGTCGCGGCTTCGGGCGTCATGTTGAGCAGCATGTTGTCGGCCGTCAGCTCCTCGTCCGCGGCTTCGAGCCGTCGGGCGAACTCGGCGGGGTCGGTGAAACGCTCCTTGAGCGCGGCCTGCGCCGCGTCGCGGACGTCGGAGACGGTATGTCTCGCCATGCGGAGGAGCAGGATGGTCGCGTCTTCGTCCTTCAAGTGTTTGAGCGCCTCGACGTACGCGAGCTCGATCTCGTTGTGCCGGTAGTCCTCCTCCGTCAGGCGGTCCCGCAACATGCGCGACGGAGGCGGAACGGCGCGCTCCGCCGCCGCCTGCGTCATGAGCGCGGCGATCTTCGGCGAGGCGAGGATCGAATCGCGATAGACCGAACCGAACCGCAGCGAGCTTAGATTGAGCACGAGCCAGTCCGCGCCGGTGAAATCGCCGAGCCGCGCCAAGCCGACGGCGATCGCGCCCTTGAACGGCATCGCCGGATCCGAATACGCCACTTGCAGAGGCAGCTTGACCGATTCGTCGCCGAAGGTCGTCAAGGCGATCAAGGCCTCCATGGCCCCGCCGCGGAGCTTCGCGAGTTCGCCGGTCCGCAGCGGCTCGATCTCCTTGCGATAGATCGATTCGAAGCGACGGTCGCGCCTACGCGCCAACGTGACGAGCGCTTCCGCCGCCGGGCCGTCCCCGAGCTCGGGGTAGAGGTCCGCCAACGCGGTGAACAGCCCGTCGAGTTCCTCCGGCGTCAACGTCAGGTTGACGTGCGTATAGACGTCGCCGTAGCCGGTCATCAACGCGTTGCGATACTCGATGATCGCCGTGCGGGCGGCGGCGCTCGCATCCCGCGCCGCACCGGCGTCCGTCTTGGCGAGCGCGACGGCTTCGGCGTTCTTGTCGCGCGCCTTCTTCAGGATCGCCTGAAAGGGCTCGACCGCCGACCTTCGTGAAGCGGCGTTGCCGCCGAAGTAGCCGTCGATCCGCTCGTCCCATTTGGCGAGCAAGGTCTTCAGCACCTCTTCGTCGCGGGCCTCGCCGATCAGCGAGGTCTTCTCGCCGGGATCGGCGGCGAGGTCGTACATCTCGTAGGACTTCTCGTTGACGCGATGGATGATCTTCCGGCGGCCCAAGACGAGAGCGCGCCGTTCCGTACTGCGGAAGTTGCCCGTCATCTGGAACCACTCGGCGTAGGCGACGCCTCCTTCCGGATTCTCCCCGCCGAAGATCAAAGGGAGGAGCGATTGTCCGAGACGCGGGAGCGGATCGTCGAGCTTCAAGAGGCGCGAAAGGGTCGGTTGCAGATCGAGCAACGACACGGTGGACGTGATGCGTTTGCCCTGCGAAGCGATGCTCGGGAGCCTGATCGTGAGCGGGACTTTGATCTGCTCTTCGTAGACGCTGCCGTTGTGGTCGCGCCCGCCTCGTTCGCCGAATTCTTCGCCGTGATCGGAGAAGACGACGACGATCGTGTCCTGCCACAGATTCAGCTTCTTCAAGTGCTCGATGAACTGCCCGACGTAGTAGTCGGAGTACGCGATGTCGCTGACGTACCAGTCGCGCGTCGTCGGACCGAAGGCGAATCCGGGGTTGTTCTGATAGGGCGCGTGCGGATCGAGGAAGTGCGCCCAAAAGAAGAACGGCGTGCGGTCCTCGGCGTTGATGCGCGTCGCGAGTTCGGACGCCGACGCCGCGATCTGTGCGCCGGAAGCCATGGATTCCCACGGATCCGGATTGAAGATCTGGAACCCGTCCTGCAGGTATTTGAAGAGGCGCGGATTCGCGAGGTCGACTTTATTGAAGGAGGCGACGGCCGACGTCTTCCAGCCTTGCTTCGCCGCGAGGGCGGGCAGAGGGTGCAGCGGATCATGTTTGATCGCGGGCTGGTACTTGTCCGTGTAGACCTTCGTGATGCGCGGCGCCAACGACATGAACATGCCGTTGTAGGCGTAGTTGCTGGTCGGGTAGGGCGTGTACGCGTTCTCGAACACGAACGACTCGGCCGCGAGCGCGTCGAGATTCGGCGTCGGCGAGCGTCCGTACTGTTTGACGAGCGCAGGGTTCAGGAAGCCGACGTGGTCCGAGCGCAGCGTGTCGACCGCGATCATTAGGACGTTCAGCTTCTTGCGATCGGGGTAGACGCCGTCCAGCGTTTTTTGGATCTCGGTGTCGTCGCCGGTCGACAGCGCCTTCATGAGGTCGGTGACGTCCACCGTCCGCGCCGCCGCCGGGGGCGTTTCGGCCAAGGCGTTGATCACCGGGCCGGAGACGAACGTGAGTTTGCCCACTCCGTAGGCGCGGTCGAGCGCCACGCCGCGCACGCTTGCGTAGCGGACGTGCGACTTGGCGGCGGTCGTGGCGCCGAGCACGGCCAGCATGGCCCCGACTAAGACGAACGTCCGCGCCCGGCTTCGTCCGAAATCGAAAGCGGTATCGGCCAGCAAGGCATGGGCGCCGGTCGCGAAGAACCCGAGGGCGAAGATCGCGAGTTGGGTGTGCAGGTCCGGATACTGCTGCCGGAACAGGTTGGCGTTCGCCCAAAGGCATGCGCCGCCTGCCGCGAAGAAGATCAGCCCCCAAATCGCGCGCCAAGGCCGCCGCGCCTCCGCCATGGCAGCGATCACCAACACTGCGATCGGCACGCCGGGGATGACGAGGATCCTGAAAGCGGTCTCGACGAGCGGCTTCCACGACTTTGCGGCGATGGACGGACCCTCGAACAGCCGCCAATTCAAGAATTGCACGACGGCCGCAGCCGCGGCCGCGATCACGACGGTGGTCATCGTGGGGCGGAAGAGCTTGAGCGGTACCCGCACGCGCCCGAACGCGAGATGCAGAGCGCCGAGCACGAGGCCTAAGCCGACCCCGACGACGGCGGCATGCGCAAGGATGATTTGGAAGAAGAGCGCCGTCCGTGTGCCGCCGGCGATGCGGCCGACGTCGAGACGGGCGCCGATGACCGCGTCTACGAGCGCGAACGCGACGGAACCAGCGACCACCGCGGCGACGCGGCTTCGCGCCGGACGGAATTCAGGCGATTCGTTCATGAGCGGATTCCCGCGCCGGCCTGTTTCGCCGCCGACCCCCGAGGGTCTATCGGCAACGGGGGAGGCACGGCCGGCGCCTCGCCTGAAGTTAGCCCCGCAAACGAGCCGGAAAAGATGCGTTCAAGGTTTGTGAAGCGATCGATGTCGCAGACGACGACGTCGCGCGGACACCCGATCCGCATGGGCACGGTTTCGCCGGCGCCTAGAGAAACGAAGAGTCGAACCCCGGGGGCTCGGAACGCGAGACCGTTGTAGGGCCAGATCCACGCTCCGGGGAAGAGTTTCCGCCCCCGGCGAAACCAGCACCACTGTGCACCGTGAAGGTGGCCTGCGAACGCGGCGCAATACCCCTCCGCGCGGGCGGCGACTTCCGGGCGGTGCGTGCAAAGAAGCGCAACCTCCGGTTCGCGGCCGGGGATCGGAGCCGGCTGTGGGACGGCTTCGACGCCGTCGTTCGTCCCGACGATGCGGATGTCCGGGCCGGTCGCGCGCACGAATCCGACGTCGCCGTCCGGCAACCACTTCCCGCCGGACTCCAAGATCGCGGCGCGGACGCGCTCGATGCCGGCGTACGTGTCGTGATTGCCCGGAGACACCAAGACCGGTGCGGTCCTTGCGAGCTCCGAAACGCAGCTTCGGAGCGCCGCGAGACCGTAGGACCCGTCGACGAGATCCCCGCCGAGCAGCACGGCTTCCGGGCGATGCGTATAGACGGCGGCGGAAAGATCCCGGGCCGTGGAGCGCGTCCAAGGCAGACCCAAGTGCAGGTCCGAGGCGAAGAGGACGCGGAACGGCGATCCGCCGTTCGGGCTGCCGACCGAAACGCGCCGGATGCGCAATGACGTCATAGGTCGTCGTCGCTGGGCGCGAACGCACGCAACGTCTCGTAGCGGACCCTGACGCAGAGGCAGCCCGTAAGCCAGGACCGTAGAAAGCCGCGGCCGAGGAAACCTCCGAACACCATACTCGCCCCGATCCTCGCGGTACGGATCGTCGTCCGCAGCAAGCCGCCGTCGCGTCGCATCAAAGCCCACGACGTCCGCCAGGGCCTGCGGTCGCCGTCGATCATCGCCGGGATGAGATAGACCGCGGGCGCTTCGGTCAAATAGAAGCCTGCGACGAAGCCGATCGCCGCTCCCGTCGCTTTCGGGAACGCCGAGGACGCGAGTCCGTACGGATCGAATCCGAAGGACGCGAGGGCATCCATCAGCGCGCCGACGACGAGCGCCCCCGCCGTCCCGCCGATGCCGCCGCCGATCGTCGCCGCGGCGTATTTGACGAAGCCTGCGAACACGAGTCTTGCGTAAGAGCTACGCACCGAGATGAGACCGCGCGAACACCCAGTGGAACCAAGCCAAGAACGCGGCGCCGTTCCCAAGCGTAAGGAGGCGATGAAAGAGCGTTTCGGCGCGTCCGCAAGCTTTCCGGTGGTAGACGAACTCGTCGTAGCAGACGAGCGCCACGGTGATCATGGCGAGCGCCGCGACCGGGAGGACGTAGATGCGCGGATCGGGCACGATCGAGGCCGCCGCCATCAACAGGAAGAGCGGCAGGCCGCCGCAGGCGAGGGCGAAGATCTCGCCGCGTTCTTCGCGCCGGGAGACGTCGCGGAAACCCCGGACGTGCCAGAAGAAGTCCGCGGTCCCGCCGATCAGCCCGAGCGTGCCGCCGAGGGCGATCGCCCAGAGTTCCCACGGCCAGAGCGCGGCGTGTTCGAGGAACGCGAACTCCGGCCGGCCGCGGACGACGAAAAGCCCGGCGATGAACCCCGCGCCGGGCAGGGCGAACACCAACAACCCGAAGAGACGGACCAGAGTCGTGCCCCGGCCTTTTAGGACGAACGGTCGATCGGATCCCGGAAGTGCGACGGTCGGCATGGTCGGCTCCTGTTCGGCGCGGCCGATCCGGCCCGCCTTTGTCTTTGCAATGCAAAGTTAATCGACCATGGGCGGCAAAAGCAAGCAGCGGATTTGATAATTCGTAGTCTCTCCAGTGAAAAGTGATCTGCGGGCCGCTTTTCGATGACGAAGCGATCGAGCTCTCGTAGGGGTTGGCGAGGGGGGAAGCCGTTGCGAACCTCCGAGTCTTAAGGAGCTCGCACCATGGGCGACGCATTCATCGTCTCGAACGTCCGGACCGCGGTGGGCAAGTTTCTAGGTTCGCTGAAAGACGTCCCGACGACGGAGCTCGGCGGTCTCGTCGTACGCGAAGCCGTTCGCCGGGCGGGCGTCGCCCCGGAAGCGGTCGAGGACGTGATCATGGGCTGCGTGCTTCCGGCCGGCCTCGGTCAGAACCCCGCCCGGCAAGCGGCCTTGAAGGGCGGCCTCCCGAACGCGGTCGGCGCGCTGACGATCAACAAGGTCTGCGGCTCCGGTCTTAAGGCCGTCGCGCTTGCGGCGCAGGCGATCCGCGCCGGCGATCTCGAGTGCGTCGTCGCGGGCGGCATGGAGAACATGAGCCGTTCGCCCCACCTCATCATCGGGTCGCGGGAGGGTTTCCGCCTCGGCCACGGCCAACTCACGGATTCCATGGTCCACGACGGCCTGTGGGATCACTTCAACAACATCCACATGGGCATCACGGCAGAGAAGGTCGCCGCCAAGTACGCCTTCTCCCGCGAAGCGCAGGACGAATACGCCGTCCTGAGCCACAAGAAAGCCGCCGCCGCCCTGGCCGCCGGCGCCTTCAAGGATGAAATCGTCGCGGTCGAGATCGCGCAGCGAAAGGGCCCCGCGCTCCGCTTCGAGACGGACGAATCCGTCCGCGCCGACACGAGCATGGCCGCCCTCTCGGCCTTGAAGCCCGCGTTTCAAAAGGACGGAACCGTCACGGCCGGGAACGCCCCCGGTTGCAACGACGGCGCCGGCGCTTCGCTCGTCTGCTCGGAGGCCTTCATGAAGCGCCACGGCCTGAAGCCCATGGCGCGGATCACGGGCTACGCGACCGGCGGCGTCGCTCCGGAATGGGTCATGATGGCCCCGGTCGAAGCGGTTCGGAAGCTGAACGCCAAGCTCGGCGTCGGCATCGGCCACTACGATCTCATCGAGTTGAACGAGGCCTTCAGCGTCCAAGCCTTGGGCGTCATGAAGGAACTCGAGCTCGATCCGGCGCGCGCATCTTCTCGACGCTGCTGCACTCCTTGAAGGCCCGCGGACAGAAGCGCGGCCTCGCCTCCCTGTGTCTCGGCGGCGGCAACGCCGTCGCTCTCGCCGTCGAGATGGTGTGATCCTCATGCAAAACACATTCCTTTCCGGCGTCGCACTCGTCTTGCTCGCTCTTTCCTCTGCCGGCTGCGGCGACGACGTCCAGCTCTCTGCGCCGCCGAAGCGCACGGCGGGCGATGAGGCGGCCAAGCTTCCGGCCGGCCACTCCGCGATGCCCGCGGGCCACCCGCCTACGGACGCCCCGGCTCCGAAGCCCGCCGATGCCGGTGCTGCGACGAACGTCGGCACGCACGGCGAGAAACCGGCCGCCGCGAAAACCGGAGCCGCCGAAGCCCCGGCCAAGTCCGGTTCGAGCGACCCGTTCGCGGACGAAGACGGCGGCGCGAAAGTCGAGGCTCCGAAGCAGGACCCGAAAGCGGTCGCCATCGCGGGCGAAATCGTTCTAGGCGAAGGCGTCGTCGCTCCGACCGGTCCGTTCTCTTTGTTCGTCAGCGTCGTCGAAGGCCCGCAAGGCCGCATGCCGGTCCTGACGAAGAAGATCGAATCGCCGACGTTCCCCGCGAAGTTCGAACTCAAGTACGGCGACAATCCGACGATGGCCGTCGTCGATCCGTCGAAGGCGCTGTACGTCCGCTCGTCCATCTCGACGACCGGCGACGTCATGCGCGCGACGAACAAGACGAACAGCCCCGAGCCCATCAAACTCGGCGCGACCGATTTCAAGCTCGTCCTGAAGCCGTGATCATTCCTCACCGGCGGAGCGAAGCCGCGGAACGGACTCGGAAGACCGGATGAACGACTACGGGGTGTTCGACGCGCGGCTGGCGAAAGTCTGGCGGAACCCGAGCGGGGAGGTCGGCGTGCGGGCGACCGCGGCGCCGGCGCCGACGCGCCTCTTGGCGCGGTTGCAATCGCCGGAGGATCTCCTCGCGCTGCTCCTCTACCTCGAAGCGGTGAAGGGCGGCGTCGCCGAAGTGTGCGTCCCGTATTTGGCGTACTCCCGCCAAGACCGCGTGGCGACGCCGGGCGATCCGGTGTCGATCGACGTGCTGGCGCGTTTGCTCGCCACCACGGGCGTGCGGCGGTTTTCGTCGATCGACGTCCATTCGCCGGCTTCGGCCGTAGCCTTCGCCAAAGCGGGCGTCGACTTCTTCGAGATCCCGTTGTTCCCGTGGCTCGCCCGGTTCGTCGACGCGCTAGCGGTTCCTCGGTCGCGGCCGCTGTGGTTCGTGGCGCCGGACCGCGGCGCTTTCGAGCGCACGCACGCGGCGGCGGCCGCGCTCGCGACGATCGATCGTCCGATCGGCGTGATCGCTTGCGACAAGTCCCGGGATCCGATCACACGCAAGCTAAGCGGGTTCGCGGTCGCCGCCGATGCGCCGGCGACGCTCGGTGCGGATCCGGCGTTGATCGTCGTCGACGACATTTGCGAAGGCGGGGATACGTTCCTGGGCGTCGTCCAAGCGCTGCAGTCCCGCTACGGAAGCCGGATCTCTCCCGATTTCTGGACGACCCACGGCATCTACAGCCGCGGCCTCGACGCGATCGCCGCCGACGGCCGGCGCATCGGCTCGACCGACTCTTATTTGCACGGCCTATCGCACCCGCGGCTCACGACCAGTCCGCTCGCGTCGGCCGTTCCGCCCGGCTGAGCGGGTTCGGCGTATGGCGCCGATTCGCCCGGGGCGTCCGCCGGCGAGCGGTCGAGTCTCGGCGCGGTGGCGGCATGTTCCGGATCCGCCGGCGGGCGCGCAGCCCGGATCAGCGCGTGAGGCGTGCGACCACGGCTTGGTGAAGCCTAAGGAGCCGACGTTCGGCGTCGTCGTAGGTCTCCGGCGATCCGGTGTTCTTGATCGCGACGAACGCGGAGCCGCCGCCGAATCCCGACCACGACGGATCGGCGTCCGAGAGCAGCGCGGACTTCAAGCCGCGGTCGAGGAACGCGGCGGCCGCAGATTCGTCGTCCGTATCGATGCGCAGCGCGTCTCCGAAGGCGGGATCGTCGGGGAACTTCATCCCGCCGCCGCCGAACCAACCGCCGATCGTGTCGGTGAAGCGTCGGGGCCGCACTTCTACGGTCGGCATGCGGCGACGTCCGTCTCCTGCGGCCGCGCCCTCCTCCGTCATCGCGCAGACGAAACGATGCGTGCGCTTGTTCTTGCCGCCCCCGGTGACGAAGACGAACCGGAAGATGCGGAAGCGGGGACCGCCGTTCGGAGCCGCGCGCTCGACGACGGACGCGACTTTCCGTCGTCGGCCGGTTTGAAAAAACGGCCAGCGGAACGCGGGCGCGTCGATCGCCGCGTCGACGACGAGTTTCGCCCCGCGCTTTGCCGCCCAATCCGCGATCGCCCGACGCCGCGCCTCTTCGCGCTTCTTGTCGTAGACGAAAGCGGCGCAGAAGATGAAGACGGCGAACCCGATCAATCCGATGAAGATCGCCGGATCGAGATCGGACTTGGCGAGCAACGCGATTCCCGGTGCTGCGGTCATGGAGGGGGTTCGGGCGAAAGTCGGGAGGTCAGCCGAGGCCCGCGACGTTCCAACCGTTGCGGTAGCGCGGCTTGACGAGCGCGTTCGCCGCGTCGGATCCTTTGATGGCGCAGGCCTCGGCGTCGAACTCGAGCTTCACGCCCGGGACGCGACCGGCGACCGCGCCGAGCAGCACGGCTTCCGTGACCGGCCCGGAGAAGTCGAACCCGGCCGCAGTCTTGCCCTTGCCGAGGCACGCGTCGACCCACGCCGCCCAGTGGTCGTAGCCCTTCGCGCCTTGGTCCTTCAGCGGGGCTTTTTTGCCGCCCTGAAAGAGCGTCGGACCGCCGTTGCAGGGGATGACGAACACCGCGTCTTCCCCGAAGTAGACGATGCCGCCGTCGGCGTGGAACTTCCCGCCGTCGAAGTCCGGCGGTAGATGCTTCGACATCTTGCCCGTCGGCACGCGGCCGCCGTCGGTCCAAGTCAGCTTGATCTTGTCGCC
>SXGS01341089.1_pt1 | contig 13348 bp, 12 predicted proteins | sample 3174681 | NCBI WGS metagenome assembly SXGS01 (sample SAMN11356861, study PRJNA531348) | freshwater metagenome | isolation source: freshwater sample F1-80 | place: China: Fuxian Lake, Yuxi | collected 2017-12-25
CAAGCCCGAAGCGCAAGCGAGTGCGTCACTCCAGGCGTATGTCAATCCAGGCTCTCACTCGCTTGCGCTTCGGGCTTGTACTGGTATATTCCCATCTGCCGCTCGCCTTATCGACTGTCGGAGGCCAAAATATTGGCATTCTAGGCTGATATTCCGTTGCGCACCGATTACCGCTGGATGGTAACATGTTGATCAACATGCGGGCAACAACAGAAAATTCCAATGCTGGGCAAAACTGTGACAACAAAACGAGAACGTCGGTTGGGGAAAGTCGAGTGGTTTGATCTCGCGGTAGACGATGCGGAATCCGTTAAGTCGTTTTACGAACAAGTGGTTGGATGGACCAGCAGTCCGTTTGATATGGGCGGCTACGACGACTACTGTTTGGTTTCCAAGGATCAGTCGACCGTGGCTGGGATTTGCCATGCACGAGGACCTAATGCTGATTTGCCGCCGCAATGGATGCTCTACATTTACGTCGATCGTCTGGACGAGAGTTTGCGGCTATGCCTGGAACTGGGCGGCCAGCAGGTTGGGAAAATTCGCCACATGAACGGGCAAGGCAAGTATTGCATAATCCGCGATCCAGCCGGAGCCGTTTGCGCGCTATTTGAACCAGTCGCCGACGAATCCGTTTAACGATCGCGAGATAGACTTGCAAAAACAGAAATGGTCCGGCAGAAAACTGCGGACCATTTCTGGGATACGACAAAAGCACATGCCAGCGCGGTTGTAATTGATGTTACAACTGCAGCGGCTGGCGTCTTAGTCTAATTTTACTTCAAGGTTGCTTTCGTTTTTTCCAACCAATGATCGATTTCGACTGTTCCGTAAATAGAAAAGTATTCGACGTTCCATCCGAGATGTCGCCCATCTTGTACCATGAATTCTTGTTGCCCAAACCGTTCGAAGCCGTTGCACGCGAAGGAGATAAATTACTAGAATTTGCGTGCACGCCCGTTTCAGACCGCAACTGGTGCGCTAATAGGAGCATGAGGCTGGTAGTCAATCAGCTCAAAGTCATCGAACTGAAATTCGAGAATCGACGATTGCTGGCCATGTAATACAATACTAGGCAGCGCGCGGGGATCACGGGAAAGCTGAATGGCCGCTTGCTCCGCGTGATTGTTGTACAGATGCACATCCCCGAATGTGTGAATGAACTCACCGGGTGATAATCCCGTAACATGCGCCATCATCAGAGTCAGCAGAGCGTAGGAAGCAATATTGAACGGGACACCCAGGAAAACGTCCGCACTGCGTTGGTAGAGCTGGCAGCTCAGCTTTCCATCGGCCACATAAAACTGAAATAAAAGGTGGCATGGAGGCAGTGCCATGCGGTCGATGTCCGCGACATTCCAAGCGCTAACGATCAATCGCCGCGAGTCTGGATTGCGCCGAATCTCGTTTTGTACCCAGCTAATCTGGTCGATGGTCCGGCCGTCAGGACATAACCAACTGCGCCATTGCTTGCCGTAGACCGGCCCAAGCTCGCCTTGTGCGTCGGCCCACTCGTCCCATATAGAAACTCGATGATCCCGTAAGAATTGAATGTTCGTATCACCGCGTAGAAACCACAACAATTCCACCAAAATACTGCGTAAATGAACGCGTTTGGTGGTCAGCAAGGGAAATCCGCTGGCCAAATCGAAACGCATTTGATAGCCGAACAAACTGCGAGTACCCGTGCCTGTTCGATCATGTTTCTCGCAACCATGGTCGACCAAGCAACGAAGTAATTCCAAATACTGTCGCATCGTATTGCGTTTCCTAGATCTTTCTGGCCAACCACGTCCAGTGTCGGTCGCTGGTCATTTCCACGGATTCTCGTTCGAAACCAATCGCTTGAACAATCTCGCGCATTTCCTCACAAGAAAGTGCGGCGCCCAGCGATTGTCGGAAAAGCTGCTGGGCCGCTGGGCTTTCTCCCGCCACGTATTGCAGTACGAGGGATTCGATATCCAATTCGCAACTGGGCCGACAAAGATCGCGCACAAAAATCAAAGCTCCAGGCCTGGCAATGCGTGCGAATTGACTAATCGCCAAACTGGGTTCAGGGATGTGATGGATCAAACTGTTCGACATGACGACATCGAACATATCGTCCACAAATCCAAGGTTCTTGGAATCTCCGTGATGCAATTGGATTCGATGCTCAAGACTCCTCGCGGCGACATTGTAGCGTGCAATTTCCAGCATACTTATGGCGGCATCGCTGGCCATCACGCGACAACTGTCGTGGTGTCGACACAATTCGATCGGGATTTGTGCCGTCCCTGTACCCAAATCGACCACGTCGTCTCCGAACGGGCCAGCCGCCAACAGGTCGCTGACAAACAACGAGTTGACATGCGAGTGATCCATCGCATCATATAGAGCCGCTTCTTCGTCGCTGTCCATCAGTTCAGGCTCGAGTACACGCTGCAACATTGCGCAACATCCTAGGGATACAGTTCGCGAAAGCCAAAGTCCACCGTCAACGGCATTTTAGCTCAAGAGGCCAACATCAGAGACGCTTCCCTTTACCCGCGGCGGCGCCCAAGGCGTTCTTTAGAAAGCTGCTCCAATAACACATCCAATTCCTGGTCGAGCTGAGCCGTATCGGGTCTTTCTTCTTCGTCGCGAACCGAACCGATGGAGGAACTACTCGCAAGTTTTTCTATCGCACTGGCATCTGGCGATTCACCCTCTCCCGACGATCTTGGAGCCGCAGCATTATTTAAGTGATTGATAATGATCAAAACGTCTATGGGGCTGATCGCGCCATCGTTATTAACATCGATAAATTGAGCAGGTTCGCCTTCTCCATTGTCCGGCTTGGGTCCCAGAACTTGCGGACCGTTTTGGTTGAGATAGTTCACCAAAATCAGCGCATCCATAGCCGTTACTTGGCCGTCGTTATTTACGTCCAGTGAGTTGTGAGTGTTATTGTGAGCGCTCGCTTTCTGCTTGACCGCGAGAGTAAAGTTCTCCGACACAAAATCGCCGTTCTGGGCCATCGCGTAAATGGTGATAAAGACGGTTTCGCCATCTAGAATGCTGATAAATTGATCGTCGCGCACCTTGAGAGTGCGACCGACAATTTCGAATCGTGGATCGGAAACGTAGATCTCGTACTGATCAGTGCCATCTTGGTCCAATACCGCCACTTGACCAATGACGTACCCAGTTTGCTCCGAAAGAACATCTCTGCCGGAAAGCGTGATTCCTGTGGGAGGATCATTCTGGTCGGTGACGATAATCGTAATGGTTGTCGAAACTTCGGGTGGGTCCGCTTCGGTTGGTCCACCGGCGACGACCAACGTTACCCGCGATTCGGTTTCATGGTCCAGTTCGACTCCAGCCCGAAGCCTTAATACGCCGCCAACGACTTCAAATCGTCCATCGGAAACCGTGTATTTTAGGTCGCTGCCTCCATCCGGGTCGTCGACAATGATCGGCCCAATAATGTTGCCTCGTAAATTCTCAACCGTTCGATTATTGCCGATACTCAAACCAAGCGGCGGTTCGTTAATATCAACCACGGAAACCGTGGTCGTCCGAGTGATCGTGAAGTCTGGATTCGTCACATCTGCGGCAGTGATTTCCAGCGGAATCGTGCGAGCCGACTCGTAATCGAGCGTTCTGCTTTCACTCAAGAATATTTCGCCATTCTCGACCACAAAGCGCGCGTCGGAAGTAGTGAAAACGTACTGCGCGTCTCGGTCAGGATCAAAGACCGTTACGAATCCGAGCGACGTGCGCGCGGTCGAATTTTCCGGAATCGGGACCAAGTTGGTGCTCATATCTCTTGGCGGATCGTTCACGCCAGATACCTCGATGGTTATTGTGGCAGGGCTGGATGCAATACCATCGTGAACGCGAACCGTAGCTGAATCTTGACCGCTAAAGTCAGGTGCTGGGACGTACCGCCAAGTTCCATCGGTGGTCAGTTCCAATTGACCATGACGCGGCGCGGCATCCAGTGTGAACCACAACGCATTTCCATCGGCGTCACGCACAAACTGCACCAGTTCGCCAGATCGGCTTTGGTCAACGGAATCCTCACGCACCCAGCGCTTGATATCTGCCGTCGCGACAGGTGCAGAGTTGGAACCAACTGAGCGGATACCAAACTCAACTCGCGCGACCGATTCGTTGGAAACTGTGACTTGCTGTGCCACCGGAGCAGCGATGTTTACTTCATGGGTACCCGACGAAGATGCTATGAGCAATCGCCTGCCATCGCGATCCATGGCAATCGATTGAACGTGCGATGGATTCGCGCTGTTGTTTCCATTAACTACCGCGCGGCCAGCGGGCTGCCAATTGCGCGCATCCCACACTATAACTTCTTCAGGACGCGCGCGATTGCCGGTGACGATACGTCCGTCGATGGCATTGACGGAAACCGGTTCACTGGCCTCCTGCAACTCTGCGACCAATTTTTGTCCGTCGGCGGCATCCACGATCAGCAAACCGCGACCCTCAACAGACGCGAGCAAGTATTTTCCGTTGCTGGTGAAATACAATCGTTGTACTCGCCCATCCACTTCGATCCGCGTGGGCTCTGCATTCGATTGCGACATATCCACCAGCGAAATGCTTGACTTCGTGGAGCCCAATCCATGTGCGGTCGCGAAAATATTCCCAGCAGGTGAACCGGCACTGATCGCGTCGGGAGCTAGGCCGAATGTCGAGTCGATGGAGACACCCGACTCGGATGGCTTGGTAATCGCAAGAATCCTTTCGCCGGATCGTTCGAATTCGATTGCAAGTTGCTGACCGATGCGAGTTACGCGCGAGAGCAAACTACCGGACGGCAAGTTTTCAACTTGAACTGCTTCGATCGATTCTTGGGTAAAGTCCAATCGAACCAAACGACTCGAACCATTGGACCTAACCAAGCCCCATCCAATATTCCTGATCGGTTCGACGACGCTGGCGAGCGTTCCATTGAGCGGCAATGTTCGCTGGACTTGCCCTGACGCATCGAGGACACTCACGAGTCCAGAGTCGGAAACCAACCAAACGCGAGCCAAATCTGTGGTTGCAATGATCTGATTGGCAGATTGTGAATTAACTGATTGAGAACGTCCGTTTACCGAAACGGGAAATGATTGGACCTGTGCCTGATTTGTGTTGACCAGCGCCACATGGTAGGTGCCTGGCTGCACGTTATTGAATACCGCTAAGCCTTCTCGGTTAGTCGCCGATACAGGTTCTTGCGGGTCGAGCAGTCCATCACGATCGACATCGAGATAAGCCAGTCGACTGGCTGCGGGCGAATCCATGCTCACTTCGTGGGTACGCGAACCGTTCAGGTCGCTATACACCCAGACGTTGAGACCGGCTAACAACTGTCGCGTTTCGAGTTGCTCAATTACCAGACGCATTGGCTGGCTAGGCGATTGTTTTCGGTTGAACCGTCGACTCATCATCCAACTCGATTTGCCTTTCGGCAGGTCTTTCCAATCTAGAATCGCTGCTACCGCTACGCTGCTGAGGCACAGGACACCCAATATCCGCAGCGGAGATCGCTTTCTAGTGTATCCGATTCACCCCTATTTGGGAAAGAATCCGGCACAAAGAGTTGCATGAATTCTAACGATCAATTCCAAATGTGTGTTCGCGACAACTGTAATTTGCATTGAGCGATCTAACTAAGGCGAGCGGCAGATGGGAATATGCCAGTACAAGCCCGAAGCGCAAGCGAGTGAGAGCCTGGATTGACATGCGCCTGGATTGACGCACTCGCTTGCGCTTCGGGCTTGTATTGGTAAATTTCCTTCTGCCGCTCGCCTAACTGCAAGTACCACTGCTAAACAATACGTAAGAATCCCCAAAATCAGGGCAGCATGGGGCACCCCTTCAATCAGGGTTTTAGCCGCGCGCCATTGACGTCTGGTGCTCAGATTTGATATTCCAAGCCTTGGAACGGACTCGAAGCATCCCGAAAGCGACCTGCCTGGAAGTGCAAAATTATGAGAGTTGTAACACGACTACAGAATCTTCGTGAGGAAGTTTGCTACGCGAATCAATCGCTGCCGGTACTGGGTTTGGTGGTCATGCATTCTGGCAATGCCAGTGGTTATGATCCAGATTCAAAGAAAATGGTGATCAAACCGTCTGGTATCGACTACGATCGATTGACGCCGGACATGTTGGTTGAGGTCGATGTCGCGACCGGTCAATACGAAAGTTCGTTGCGTCCAAGCGTCGATCTTCCGCATCACCTCTTTTTGTATCGCAATCTGCCCACTATACGCGGCGTTGTGCATACTCACAGCAATCATGCCACAGCCTTTGCCGCTTGTGGCCAGAGCATTCCAGTGTGCTTGACCGCTATCGCTGACGAATTTGGAGATGCGATTCCCTGCGCACCTTATGTCAGTAACGAAGGGGACAGCATCGGCCAGTCGATCATTCAGTACAAGACGAATGCACCGGCGATTTTGTTAGGCAAACATGGCGTGTTCTCGTGGGGCAATTCACCCACAGCGGCACTCAAGTCGGCTGCGATGGTTGAAGATGTGGCCAAGACGATCATACTTGCCAAGCAAATTGGTAAGGTCGAGAGCTTGCCACCCGAACAGATCTCGCTGTGGAACGATCGATATCAAAATCGATACGGCCAAAGAAAATCGGCTTAACATCGGGACTGGGGAATGACCTTCCAAAACCAATCTTAATTGGACAGCGCCGCTGTATTGTGGAATACAATCCCGAAGCGCAAGCGAGTGAATAACTTACGACGATTACGACCATTCACTCGCTTGCGCTTCGGGCTTGTATTCCGCAATAATAGTGTGGCGCTGCCCAAATAACCATCTTCGAAAATGATGCTAAGTTCCACAGGGTTTCGCGGCCAACCGTCTTTGAGCAAGTGCTTTGTGGGTGGCGCTGGTGCGGCCGTAGGTTACTTCGCAATCAACTTCGTAGTGTTCGCAGCCTGGGTACATTATTTCTATGCGGGGTCGTACTCCGGTCCGTTGTGGATATCGACGTTTTTTGGAATCAGCCAGCAGAGTCTCGCCGCCGGTGCTCGCCCAGTTTTTGAAGCACCAATGGCAGGCTGGGATGGCCAATTCTATTACACGCAAAGCAACGATCCATTCCTGCGAGACGACTACGCGAAATCCAGTTTGATCGACAACGTGTCGTACCGGTTTCAAAGGAATGCACTGCCACTGCTTGCGTGGAGTGCGGCCCAGCTTTGCGGTGCAGAATACACTTCACCCCTTGTGTACTATCTGACACAGTTTCTGATAACCAGCGCCGGACTGGGGACACTCGTCGCGTTTTTGATGTGGCGCGGGATTCACCCGGCTTGGGCTGGCGTATGGGGATTCTATGGCGGAATACTGCGTCCTCTAGTTCACGGGCTGCCTGATCCGACTGCGGATGCGTTATTCATCGCATGTATAGTTGCAGCGTCTTGTTCAAGAATTTGGCTATACGCTCTCTTTGCATCTTGGCTATGCCTATGTCGTGAGTCTTACGCAGCTCCTGCGGCGGCAGTTTGGGTGTTAACTGTACTCGGTCGAATAGACTGGGGAGATTGCAAAAACCAATTAGGCGAGCGGCAGATGGGAATTTACCAAGGCCTAAGCGAATACAAGCCCGATGCGCAAGCGAGTGCGCCAATCCTGGCATACACTCGCTTGCGCTTCGGGCTTGTATTGGTAAGAAGCTTTCTGCCGCTCGCATTAGTAAGAATAGTGGTAACCGCGACTCCGGGCATCGTCGTTCTGGGCTGGGCGTTTTACGTTTCACAGCAGACGGGTACCGAGTTCTTGGCCGGATCGCGCAGTATTCCTTGGGGAGGATTAATCGACTGGCCGTTCAAGGCTTATTTTGACTGCTTGAGGATCGATATTAGGGGCTCCGATGAGAATGATGTCATTTACTCAACCAGTTGCGCGATTTGCCTTTTCGTTGTTGGTCTAAATGTCGTCGCGCGCGTAAGGCAGCAACCACTGTTGCTCGCGGTTGTGCCTCACGTTGTCTTGATGACAATGACTGGCAGCATCGTCTGGGAAGCTGGCGTTGGTTTCTTCAAGAACACCAGTTCCATCGTGCTATTGGGAATCATGCTACTGCCCTTGCGCGGGAATTGGTTGTTGCGAGCGGCATTGATAGGGACCTTTGTCGCCAGTCTGCACTATCATTATCGCGCGGATTTTCGACATCAGAGTTTTCTGCCTCCTTTGGAACAGACCATGGCTGTGGTGAGTGCATATTCGCCAGGTCAACTCAAGGTTGTCCCTACAGATCTTGCGGCAGTTGGGCAGAGTGAACTGCGAATGATATCAAGTCGCCCATCAAGCCCGCCGTATGCGGGGCGGTTCTCTTATGTGCATCGCCAAGCGAAGACCTTTGTAGTTCGGGTAACGAATACATCCAGCGTTACCTGGCCCGCAAGTCTACCGGGTGCCGCAGCCATTACTTGTGGCCGAATGCTTCGAGATGGGGAAGTGGTGTTGCAGGAGGATCGATTGCCAATGTACAAGGATGTGGCACCTGGCCAGTGGATCGATTTTTTTGTCACAGTCCCAGTGAGTAATTCTCCAACTTCAACCAAATTTGTTCGGGTTGGTCTAGTACATGATGGAAAGAGTTGGTTTTATTGGGACGATGAAAAACAGAAACTCGACTTACCCTACTGACTTCTTTAGATAATTTCTTTGGATCTCGAGTAACAGTTATGGATGACTGGGTATTTACGATTCGACAACGACTTCGGCGATCCAAGCGTCGGCTCAAGTTCTCTGCAGCGGCATTGCTGTTTTTTCGATATCGCTATCTTATCGGATTTATCCTATTTGGTTTCCTTTCGATCATAGTCGAGCTAGTGCTGTTGGCGGCGGCGATTCCCAACACGTGGTCAGCCAATCTTAGAACGGTTACTGCCTTTGCCGCGGGGCTGCTGGTCAGTTACGTTCTAAACGCAAGTCTCAATTTCCAAGTTCCGCGGCAGCATTTCTGGGCTACTTTTTTTCGGTTCGCGGTTGTTTCCGTGGCATCCTTTCTGCTCAACATGAGCGTCCTGGGATTCGTACAAGCGGAACTCGATACCAGTTACGCAATATCGCGTCTGGTTACTTCCGGGATTTTGTTCTTGCTGGCTTACTACGTGCATCGCAAGCTGACATTCCGACTGGACCGAAATTTCGGCATCGCGGTCTACGCATCTCCGAAAGAACACGTTCGACGCGTTTTTCTGAAAGTGGGACGCAACTGCGACCATGTGCATGTGGACTTAGTCGACAAGTCGTTCGACAGTAATGCCGAAGTCGATTTGAAGAAGATTCAGCTCGCTCGATCATTGTGGCCCAGCGTTCCGTTTGCTCTCCATTTAATGACGCGCCGACCGCAGTGCTGGATTGAGGCGACACTACCCTATGTCGATTGGTACCTATTTTCATTGGCTAGCGATAATCCACTGGAACCACTCATAGCGCAATGTCATCTGGCCAATAAAAAGGTCGGCGTTGTTTGGCATGTGGCCGATCCTTTGCATCAGTTGTATGCGTACCTTGCCCACGTCGATTTCGTGATGGTGCTCGGTATCGCCAAACCGGGTTTTTCCGGACAGAAGATTGCTCCACTGGCGCTCGATGTGATCAACATGTTGGAGCGCATTCGCTCGCGATATCAATTCGAACTGATGTTTGACGGTAGCGTGAATAGCGAGACGGTGTCAGCCATTCCTGCTCGATATGTCGTCGCCGCCAGCAGCGTACTCAAAGCTGCACAACCGGCACGAGTCATTTACACATTGAAAACAGGTGCACGGCATGAACGGCGCGCGGCTTAAAGAAGACATCATGGATGCCCTTTGGCGCGTGGTGGATCGCCATGACTCCATTGTGTCAGCAACTCTGACAGGTAGCTTTGTAAATTCTCCCACCCTCGATGGATTGAGCGATATCGACTTTGTTGTCATCGCCGACCACCTCAATCAGACTCGATTCATGCAATATCAGCGAGATTTTGCCGCCGAATTGCAGCCCGTTCTCGAGAAATCAGGTTACCGCTTGCAGATCAATCCGACATTAGGGCCGTTGAAATTCAATGAGCCTGACTTAGCGGTGCTGCATTTGATGTTATATTCCGAGCAATCCCATAGCGAACATGTGATTAACAGTCCGTTCACTTGCTTGGATTGGCAATCATCCACGGTATTTCGCAAGCGATCCATGGCGGAAGTGTATCCCGCATTCGGTCTACAACCTCGTCACTTTGTTTCCGCCCGCCGCAGTATTTCAGATTATCTTCGCGATTTTCGTAATTCAGTCGTCTCCTATCGCGAGCTGGTTTGTGATCGCGATGGTTACCGCGAAAAGCTCTGTAGCAAGTCGATGGATAGTCGCGACCGGCACGAATTCGCTTATCATGTGATGCGATTTTTGATGCTGAACTTGGTGAAACTGGTCAGTCGCACGAACGAGAATTCTTGGCGGCTGGACGAACTGATGGATCGCTACTTTGAGATTTTTCCATTTGGGCAAGAGGATGCACGGACAGTGCTGGTGCAGCTTGCCGCGAAAAAGCGCCACATCGATTATGCTGTTTCGATCGACCAGCTTGATCGACGATTGGAACGATTCATTGCCGATTTCGAACAGCAGTTTCGTAGCGCGTTTATTGATGAAGCCACTCGCCACGTGGTATTTCGCCATGCTCCGACCCATGCCAATCTTGGTCCAACGCGATTTCTTGGCCGGTCCGACCTATCGATAGTGCCCGATGGCGACGACTCGGTCTCCGACTGGCGAGCCATCGGAGATATGCTGCAAGACTGGCGGCCCGAGAGAGTCTATGCCTCTCCTTTGTTGCGATGCCGAGAAACGTTTAGTCGATTGGGCATCGATCAAGAGCAGATCGTCACCGACAATCGGCTGATTGAAATGAACTACGGACTATGCGAATTGTTGACAACTGGCGAAGTGCGAGCACGCTACCCACAGTTGTTTGAAGACTGGCACCGAGCGATCGACTCGCGTTTTCCTGGTGGTGAGAACTCGTCCGATGTAATGAAACGCACTAGCGCGTTCGCGCAAGAACGATGGACGCACGGCAGTGCCAGTTCACTAACTTGCACACACAATGTCGTGCTGCGCAACTTGGTCGGAGATCTATTGAACGTGCCGCTACACCAGAGATACCGCATTCAGATTCCGCACCTGGCACCCATCGAGCTAGTATCGACACAGCGATTCGGGTTGTTCGTCAATCTTACGGAATCCGCCGAACGAGAACTCTTTCGTAATTTCTCGACCACGCCAACTTCCGTGCGCGTGGCAAGTTAAGGGTCACCGCCGGTGCAAATACTTATTCCAATGGCAGGAGCTGGACAGAGATTTCGCGACGCTGGATTCGAACTGCCGAAACCGCTGCTCGGAATCGACGGCCAGCCAATGATTGCACGGGTTGTGGCGGATCTTCCTGCGGCATCCAAGCTTGTGTTCGTTGTACACGGTCAACACATAGCTGAGCACAGAATCGATCGGCAGTTGCTCGACCGCTTTCCCGCGAGCGAAATTGTTATTGCTCCGGAATTAACGCAAGGTCAAGCGTGTACGGTACAACTTGGACTTCCGCGGTTAATACCCGACGAGGATGTCTTGGTTGCAGCCTGCGATAATACTCATCTTTACGATGAGCGCAATTTTCAGCAACTAACTAGTGACCGGTCAGTCGATGCAGTTATCTGGACTTATCGCCGCGAACCTCGCGTGCTGGTCAATCCAAACTGGTACGGCTGGGTAAGTGCCGACGAAGCTGGGCAAGTCAGACAAGTTTCCGTGAAGAAACCCATTTCACAAAGTCCGCTGAATGATCATGTTATCAGCGGCACATTTTGGTTCCGGTCGGCTGCCCTCTTGGGCAAGTCGATCGGCCAGTTGATATCGGCGAACGTGCGAGTCAACAACGAATTTTACCTTGACTCGGCTCTATCGCTGATGGTCGAATCCGGCAACCGGGTGCGAGTATTTGAAGTGGACAAATATATTGGCTGGGGCACTCCCGACGATTACAACGACTACCATTTATGGAGCAAGTATGTCCGCAGTCGGCGCTAATTCTGCAGTGATTCCAATCGATGACTTGAGACTGCGCAAACAAATCCAACGGTTTTTGGTTGTCGGTGGCAGTTCGGTAGCAGTGGACTTGCTGGCTTATTGCGTGCTGCTTAATTGCGTCGACCGAATGACCGCCAAAGGGCTTGCGTATCTTGCAGGAGTGCTGATCGGGTTTGCTGGGAACAAGTTGTGGACCTTTGAATCGCGGCAACTCTCTTTTTCCGAGCCCATTCTTTATATCGTGGTCTACGCGTCGACGCTGGTGATCAATATTGCGATCAACTCCTTGGTTTGCAGCTACTTGGAATCGATGATGCTGGCATCGTACACGGCACAGATCTGGGGATTCTTGTTCGCGACAGGAGTGACCACGGTGCTCAATTTCGTTGGTCTCAAATTCGTCGCTTTTCGACGAGCACAATTGGAAAGGACTTCCTATGCTGATGATCGCACATCGAATTAATACGACTAAGCAACTGCTGGCGGTACCGCCTGAGTACGGAATCGAAGTCGACTTGCGAGATCACGGTGACCGGATCGTGCTGCAGCACGATCCGTTTATCCAACCAGGCGCCGAAGATTTCGGAGACTTCCTACAATCGTACCACCATCGGCTCATTATTCTGAACATCAAGAGCGAACGGATCGAGCACAGAGTTCAGAAAATGATGCTCGAATTCGGAATCGAGAATTACTTTTTTCTCGATTCTTCATTTCCCATGATGCGTTTATTGGCCGATCAAGGCGAATCGCGCCAAGCGATTAGGTTTTCGGAATTTGAACCGATCGAGTATACTTTGGCCATGGCCGGAAAAGTCGCGTGGGCGTGGATCGACTGCTTTACACGCTTGCCGATCACGTCGATGAATTATGGCCTGCTAAAAAGGAATTTTCGCCTGTGCTTGGTCTCGCCGGAATTGCAGGGTCGATCTGTCGACACAATCCCCGAATTCATGCAACAATTGGGTCCCTACGAAATCGACGCTGTCTGCACAAAGCGACCCGATCTGTGGCTGTCAATCGAATCCAAACGACTTGCAGCATGATCTGCTTGTTTAGATGGACAGCGCCACTTTCATTTGCAGTGGAAAGAACAAGTCGTTGCAGCGAAATCGTTTAACCCGCAGCCGCTAGGCGAGGATTGGGTTGAGTTTTCGAACTTATTGCAAAGCCAAGCTCAACCCACTCCTCGCCTAGCGGCTGCGGGTTAAACGCAAGACCGTTCACCGAACGTGGGATAAGCTTCCAGCTTGTCAACCTGTAGCGGAGTTTCACCATTG
>SXGS01332475.1_pt1 | contig 13347 bp, 11 predicted proteins | sample 3174681 | NCBI WGS metagenome assembly SXGS01 (sample SAMN11356861, study PRJNA531348) | freshwater metagenome | isolation source: freshwater sample F1-80 | place: China: Fuxian Lake, Yuxi | collected 2017-12-25
CTGTCCGACGCGGTCAGCGAGGGTCTCGGTTCGATCGTCGATGCGGATCTGGCGAAAGAGTCCTCGCGTCTGCAGGCCCTCCAGGTCCAGCAGCAGCTTTCGGTCCAGACCCTCAACATCGCCAACCAGAAGCCGAGCGGCTTGCTCAGCCTGTTCAGGTAACGTACACTTGGGTCGTCGGGGTGGCATGGGTTCGGCCGCTCCGACTAACCCTCGGGTCTCATCATGGACTCTGAAGTCTCGGAATCCGAAGACGGCATGGCGCTCAAAATCAATATCAAGCCTGGTGAGAAGATCGTCGTTAATGGCGCTGTCATTACGATTGCCGAGGGCGGAAGCGCTCTGATCTTGCAAAATCATGCGGTTTTCCTGCGCGGCAAAGACATCATGCAGCAGGAAGACGCCACGACTCCGGCGCGCAAGATCTACCTTTATCTGATGCTGATGTATCTCGATGCGGAGAGTCAGGAAGCTTATTATGGGACGTTCATGGAGTACATGAACGACCTGATGAAGGCGACGACGCTTCGGGATGTTGCTGATTCGCTGATGATCATTTTCCGTCATGTGCAGCGGGGCGACTTCTACAAGGCGCTCAAGGTCTGCAAAGCTCTGGTCGATTTCGAAGCGGAGCTGATGAAGATTCCCCCGCCAGCGGCAGAGCAGGGCGCTGCGGCCCAGGCCCGGTAGGCCTCTCGATCGATGACTGGCTATAGCGCTTACCGCCGCGTCCAGAACGTCAGCGATTCTCCGCGCGCTATCGAGCGCCGCCTCATCGGCGAGGTCACTGCCGCCCTGATCGGCGCCAAGGACAACCCGACCGATATCCCCCGCCTGATCGATGCGCTCCTGTGGAACAAGCAGGTGTGGGACCATTTCATGATCGACCTCAACGACGAGGGCAACAAGCTGCCCGTCGAGCTGAAGAAGAACCTCATCGGGCTCGGCATCTGGGTCAACCGCGAGACTCAGCGCGTCATGGACGGCGATACGGACGCCGCGGCTCTCATCGAGATCAACCAGATCATCATGGACGGGCTCAAATAGCCCAGCGTCCGCTGGCGGCGGCAAAGGCCGCCGCAACCTTCGCGATTGCCTAGGAAGGACTTGCCCGCTCGGACGAACTTGCCGGGCGGCGCTGACGCGCTTTCTTACACCGTCAGAAGATAGTTCATGTACTTCAGATAGTTACGGCCATTGGCAGGCATGGCCCGGCGCTTGCTCCTAGCCCCGGCGCCGGAAGATCCCGGCGACACAGGTACGGGACTTACCGCCATGCCGCAGAATTCAATCAATACCAACGTCTCGGCGTTCGTCGCGCTGCAGAACCTCAACTCGGTCAACGACCGTCTGGACACCATCCAGAACCGCGTGTCGACCGGCCTCAAGGTCAACAGCCCGGTCGACGACGCGTCGAGCTTCGCGATCGCCCAAGGCATCCGCGGCAACCTCAAGGCCTACGAGGCGGTGAGCCAGGGCCTCGCCAACGCCCGCGGCGTCGCGACGGTGGCGATGGCCGGCGCGACCTCGATTTCCGATCTGCTGGGTGACATCCAGAAGAAGATCACCGAGGGTCAGAACGCCGGCAACACCACCGAGCAGCAGAACATCCTGAACTCAGACTTCGTCAACCTCGTCACGCAGATCAACACCTTCATCGTCAACGCGTCCTACAACGGCCGCAGCCTGCTCTCCAACGCCTCGGGCTCGCTCAACGTCATCGCCAACGTCGACGGCACCACGCTGACCATCCGCTCGAACAGCTCCTTCGCGCCCACCTCGGTCAACCTGGGTGCGCAGCAGATCAGCTCGACGGTGGCGGCGACCAAGGCCATTTCGGCCCTGTTCCTGGCGATGGCTTCGATCAACTCGGTGCTCGGCAACCTCGGCGCCGATACCCGCACGCTGAACAACCAGGACACCTTCATCTCCAACCTGGTGGACGCGACCAGGGAAGGCCTCGGCGCGATCGTCGATGCCGACATGGCCCAGGAATCGGCCAGGCTGCAGGCGCTCCAGGTGCAGCAGCAGCTCTCGGTCCAGACCCTCGGCATCGCCAACCAGCGGCCGCAGGTTCTGCTCAGCCTGTTCCGCGGCTAGTCCAGAGATCCGACGCCTAGCGTTCCGGCTCCTACGTCCAGATACCGGAGTTTTCCGTCATGAAGTCAGAGACCGCCGCCACCCCGAGCGTTCGCATCGCTGCCCGCGCCGGAGAGAAGTTCGTCGTCAACGGCGCCGTCGTCACCCTCGGCGAGGGCAATGTCGAGATCCAGAACCACGACCTGATCCTCATGGGCCGCGACGTGATGCTGCCCGAGGATGCCAATACGCCGGCAAAGCGCATCTACTATTGGTTGATGCTGATGTACCTCGATGGCCCCGGACAGGACGGCTACCGGATGCGGCTTCTCGACGACATGAACGATCTGCTCAACGCCACCACCCTCATCGACGTCGCCAAGTCGCTCGGGCTGATCGCGCAGCTGATGCAGCACGAGGACTATCCGAGGGCGATGGCCGCAGCGAAGGCGCTGATGGGGTTCGAATCCGAGCTCCTGGCGTTCGAGACAAAGGGAGCCGCGTAAGCCCATGCGCGGCTACGGCGCCTATCTCAAGGTCCAGAACACCTCGGAGCCGCCGCGCGCGGTCGAGCGCCGCCTGTTCGGAGCCGCCACCCCCGCGCTGATCGAGGCTCGAGACAATCCCTCGAAGCTGGCGGTCAAGTTCGACGCGATCCTGTGGAACAAGAAGATCTGGGATTCGCTCGTCTGCGAGATCGTCGAGGACGCGAACCGATTGCCGGCCGAGCTCAAGTCGACGCTGGTCCGCCTCGGCGCCTGGGTCACCTACGAGACCCAGATGGTCATGGACGGCACCTCGACGCCCGACATGCTGATCGAGGTGAACCAGCAGATCATCGAGGGCCTGGCCTAGCCACGCCTCGGTCCGCCGGCCTTGACCGTCCGTGGCGCCGCCTCCTCCTGTCCGGGAGGGGGCGTTTTCGTTTTCTCCCAGTGACTTGCAGGACGCTTTTTTCCCTTCTGCCGGCAACTACTGCCGGGGAGGGCCGTCACTGCCGGCCGGCCGGCGCCTTCAGGTGATCTGCCGGCGTAAAGAACATTAAATATCAATGGTTTGAAAAGAATCCGGTTCTGGCCCGGGGCTTGCTCCTAGAGGCGGCGCGGGGTCCTCGGACCCGCAGCGACCGATTGGAGTAGCCCACCGTGCCCATCAATTCGATCAACACCAACATCTCGGCACAGGTCGCCCTTCAGTTCCTGAACGGCACCAACCGCGAGATGGACACCGTCCAGAACCGGGTCTCGACCGGCCTCAAGGTCAATGGTGCGGTCGACGACGCGTCGAGCTTCGCCATCGCCCAGGGCCTCAGGGGCGACGTCAAGGCTTACAGCGCGGTGTCGCAGGGTCTCGCCAACGGCCGCGGCGTCGCCACCATCGCGCTGTCGGTCGCGACCTCGATCTCCGACCTCATCTCGGACGTGAAGAAGAAGATCATCGAGGGCATGAACGCGGCGAACACCACCGAGCAGCAGAACATCCTCAACGCCGACTTCTTCGCCCTGTCGACGCAGATCAACACCTTCATCGCCAACGCCGTCTACAACGGCCGGAATATCCTATCGGCCGCCTCGACCTCGGTGAACGTGATCGCCAACATCGATGGCACGACGCTGACGATCCGCTCGCAGAGCACCTTCTCGGCCACCTCGATCAACCTCGGTGCCCAGAACATCAGCTCGACCGTCGCCGCCTTCAAGGCGCTGTCGGCCCTCGCCCTCGCCCAGTCCTCGATCGCCATCGCCCTCGGCCAGATCGGCGCCGACGTCCGCGCGCTCAACTTCCAGGCCGACTTCATCGCCCAGCTCACCGATTCGACCAATGAAGGCCTCGGCGACATCGTCGACGCCGACATGGCTAAGGAGTCGGCGAGGCTGCAGGCGCTCCAAGTGAAGCAGCAGCTCGGCGTGCAGACGCTGAACATCGCCAACCAGCGGCCGACCATCCTCCAGCAGCTCTTCCGCTAGTCGCCGCGCCTCTCGACAGAGGCGTCGACCGGCCGCACCATGGCGCGGCCGTGACAGCCATTTCCGCAGCCGATCCCGATGCCTGACTGGTCCGCCGCCGCCGCCGCCGCCGCCGAGGCGCACCAGCGAGCCGGCAGGCATGCCGAGGCGACGATCGGATTTCGCGAGGCGGCCAGGCTCGCGCCGTCCCGCGCCGAAGGTCATTTTCGTCTCGCCCATGTGCTCTTGTCGGCGGGCGATGCGATGGGCGCGCTGCCGGCGCTCCAACGGACGCTTGCGCTGACGCCGTCCTTCACCGGCGCCTGGAACAACCTCGGCCTCGCGCTGTCGGCCAGGTCGCGGCTGCCGGCGGCCGCCATCGCCCTGAAGCGCGCCATCGCCACCCATCCGCCGGGCGGGGAGGGCTGGAACAATCTCGGCAACCTCCTCATGCAGGCCGCCGACCCCGAAGGCGCCGTCGCCTGCTATCGTCGAGCTGTCGAGCGCGATCCCTTGGATCCTATCGCGCATGCCAACCTCATCAACGGCATCCGCCTTGTCGATGGCGTCGGGCCCGAGGACGAGCTGGCCGAGTGCCGGCGCTTCGCCGAGCGCCACGCGGCCGTGCCCGCGGTGCCGCTGCCGGAGCGGTCGCGAGATCCGGATCGCCGGCTCATGATCGGCTATGTCGGGGGCGACTCCTTTCGCTTCCATACCGCCGCCATGTCGATCCTGCCCTTGGTTGAATCGCATGACCCGGGCGCGGTCGAGGTCGTCTGCTTTTCCGACGTGCCGCCCAGGGCCGAGGACGAGATCACCGCCCGGTTCCGTGCCGCCGCCCGGTTCGTCTCGACGCTCGGCCTCACCGACGCCGCAGCGGCGGAGGCCATCGCCGCCGAGGGCGTCGACATCGCCGTCGACGTCATCGGCTATCCCCGGGGCTCGCGGCTGCTCGCGCTCGCGCGGCGGCCGGCTCCGGTTCAGGCGAATCTGCTGCTGATGGGCTCGTTCGGGATGGAGGCGGTCGGCTGGGCCATCGGCGACGATCTGCTGACGCCACCCGGGAGCGAGCGCCACTTCACCGAGCGGCTCGCCCGCATCGACCTCGCCTTCGCCTATGCACCGCTGGGGCCGGTCGCGGAGATCTCCGCGGTGCCGGCCGCCGGCGGTCGCGGTGTCACCTTCGGCAGCTTGAACCAGCCTTCCAAGCTGTCGCCCCGATGCCTCGCCACCTGGGCGCGCATCCTGACGCGCCTGCCGAGTTCGCGTCTTCTGCTCAAGGGCCGCGCCTTTGGCGACGCGACGATCGCCGGACGCGTCCGTGCCGCCTTCGCCGGCCATGGCGTGGAGGCGCGGCGGCTCGATCTTCGGGCCTGGACGATGACCCAGGCGAGCCATCTCGATTCCTATCGGAAGATCGACATCGCGCTCGATCCGTTTCCCTATGGCGGCGTCATCACCACTTGCGAGGCCATGTCGATGGGCGTTCCCGTCGTCAGCCTGGAAGGCGAGCGCGTGCTTGGCCGCTACGGCAGCGCTTTCCTCAAGACCGTCGACCTCGCCGATCTGGCGGCGAAGGACGAGGGCGCCTATGTCGAGGCCGCCATCGGCCTCGCAAAGGACATCGGGCGGCTGTCCGGCCTTCGCCGGGGCCTGCGCGCACGGATGGCGGCATCGCGCCTTTGCGACGCCGCTGCCTTCGCCCGCGGCGTCGAGTCCGCCTATCGCCGGATGTGGCGGGACTGGTGCCGGGCCTCATGAGCGAGGCGGGGCTGGACCCAGGGCCGCTGCGCCGCGCGCTGGCGGAGGAGCCGCTGACGGCGCTCGCCTGGCAACGGCTCGGGCTGACGATCGCCGCCGGCGGCGATGTCGATGCGGCACTGGCGCCGCTCAGGCGGGCGACGATCGTGTCGCCGCGCCTGGCAGCGCCATGGGAGAGCCTCGGTCTTGCCCTTGCCGCGCTCGAGCGCTGGGCGGACTCCGCCGCCGCCTACCGATCGGCCCTGGCACTGAGCACCGGGCGGGCCGACCTCGCGGCGAGGCTCGCCGAGATCCTGGTCAAGGCCGGCCGGATGACGGACGCCGCCCAGGCGCTCGACCTCGCCATCCGGCTCTCCCCGACGGACCATCGTCTCCGGCACGATCGAGGCGTCGTCCGGGCGACGCTGGGGGATGCGGCCGGCGCCCTCGTCGACCTTCGGGCGGCGCTGGCGGTTGCGCCGGATGGGGCACGGACGCACTACCTCCTCGCCCAGTGCGTCGGGCGCGTGGAGGGCGCCATCGCCTCGGAAGCCTGGTTCGCGCGCGTGTCCGCGCTCGACGCGGGGGTGCTCGAGGCGCTGATCAACCGCGGCGTGATCGCCCAGGGTCGTTACGACATTCCGACCGCCCGGCGCTCGTTCCGCCGCGTGATCGCGCTTGCTCCCGGCGATGCCACGGCTCACGGCAACTTCGGCGCCCTCGACATGGGCCTCGGGCGGATCGGCGCCGCCATCCGGCGGACGCGCCGGGCCATGATCCTCGCCCCCGACTGGGTGGATGCGCACTCCAATCTGCTCCTGGCGCTTGGATATCTCGACATCGAGCCGGCCCGGTACTTCGCCGAGCACAGGCGCTGGGAAGCGCGTCACGCCGCGCCCGCCTATGCCTCGATCCGACCCTGCGACAACGACCCCGATCCCGACCGCCGGCTGCGCGTGGGATATCTTTCCGCCGATTTCTTCGACCATGCGCTCGGCACCAACATCGCCGGCGCGATCGAGCATCACGATCGCCGCGAGGTCGAAGTCCATTGCTATGCCCAGGTCGGGCGCGCCGACGACATGACCCGGCACATCAGCGCGCTTGCCGATCGGTTCGTCGAGACCCAGGGATTCGACGACGCGGCGCTGGCCGATCGCATCCGCGCCGACCGCATCGACATCCTGGTCGTGCTTGCCGGCCACACCGCCCGCAACCGCCTGATCGCCGCCGCCCGCAAGCCAGCGCCGATTCTGGTCAGCTATGCCGACTTCTCGACCACCGGCCTCTCGGTCATGGACTACTGGCTAACCGATCTGATCATCCATCCGGTTGGCGCCACCGAGGAGCTGTTCACCGAGTCGCTGATGCGCATCCCGATGATGGTGCTGCACCGTCCGATCGAGGTGGCGCCGCCGGTCTCGGCGCTGCCGGCGCCGTCCCGCGGGCACGTCACCTTCGGCTCGTTCAACAATCCGGCGAAGATCGGCGACGAGGTCGTCGCGCTCTGGTCGCGGCTACTGGCACGCGTGCCGGACGCCCGTCTGATGCTGAAGTACCGGACCGTCTACGAGGTGCCGGATGTGCGCAACCGGCTCGCCCGGCGCTTCGCCGAGCGGGGTATCGATCCCGTCCGCATCATCTTCGCCGGGGGCGACCTCAACCGGCCGGCGCATCTCGGGCTGGTCGGCGAGGTCGATATCGGGCTCGATCCGTTTCCTTTCAACGGCTGCACCACGACCTTCGAGGCCCTGTGGATGGGTGTGCCGGTGGTGACCCTGGCGGGGCGGCGCTTCCTCGGCCGCATGGGCGCCAGCTTCCTCACTCATCTCGGCCTCCCCGAGCTTGTCGCCGAGAATGCGGACGCATATGTGGCGATAGCGGCGGACCTCGCATCGGATCTCGATCGATTGTCGGCTCTCCGCCAGGGCCTGCGTCGACGCATTCTCGAGTCACCGCTTTGCGATGCCCCGGCCTACTCCCGGTCGATCGAGGCCGTGTTCCGTGCCGCTTGGCGTCGGTGGTGCGAGGGGCGGCGGTGACGCGCGCGGCCGAAGCAGCGCGGTTGTTCGCCGAGGGCATCGAGCGTAGTCGAACCGGCGACCTATTGGCGGCAGCGGCGCGCTTTCGCGACGCGATCCGCTGCGTGCCTGGCTTAGCCGAGGCTCATGCCAGTCTCGGCGCGACCCTGCTGGCTCTCGGCGAGCCGAAGGGGGCGGCGCAGAGCCTGGAGACGGCGATCGCGCTTAAACGAGTCCAACCGACGGCCTGGCTCGCTCTCGGCCTTGCGCGTGCCCTCCTCGGCGATCCGCGTTCGCGGGCCTCGCTCCGTTCGGCGATCAGCCTCGATCCGGCGCAGGCGGAGGCGCATCGGGCGCTGGGCGCGGTCACGCGCCTGCCGGCGCTCGATCCGGGCGCCGCCGACGGTTGGATCGCGCTCGCTTCGGCGCTGATCGCGTCCGGCAACCGGCTGGGCGCGTCGCGCGCGGCGCGGCGTGCGGTCGCCATCGCCCCGGACCGGCTGGAAGGGCATGGCAATCTCGGGGTCCTGCTGCAGGAGCAGGGTGACCTCGACCTCGCCGCCCGGATCTATCGCCGCGGGCTCGCCATCGACGACCGCCACGCCGGGCTCTGGAACAATCTCGGCAACGCGCTGACCGACATCCGCGAGATCGCCGCCGCCTATCGCCGCGCGCATGCGCTGGCGCCGGACGATCTGGCCGCTCATTCGAATCTGCTGTTCGCCCTCAACTACCTGCCCGACCTCGGGTCGGAGGCTCTTTTCGAGGAGTACCGGCGCTGGGAGAAGCGGCATGCGCAGCCGCTCTATGCGAAGGCGCGGCCTCACGGCAACGACCGCGATCCGGACCGTCCGCTCCGCATCGGCTATCTCTCCGCCGATTTTTGTTCCAATCCCATCGCTCACAACGTCGTCGGCCTGATCGAGCGGCGCGACCGCCGGCGGTTCCGGGCCGTCTGCTATGGCGAGGTCGCCCGCCCGGACGAGGTGACCGAGCGCTATCGCGCCGCCTCGGACGGCTATCGCTCGACGGTGGGACTGGACGACGACGCCGTCGCCGAGATGGTCCGCGCCGACCGCATCGACATCCTGGTCTGCATGGCCGGACACACCGCGAACAACCGGCTTCTCGTCTGCGCGCGGAAGCCGGCCCCGGTGCAGGTGAGCTATGGCGATCTCTCCACCACCGGACTCGCGACCATGGACTGGTGGCTGACGGATGCGGTGATCCATCCGGAGGAGACACGCGAGCGTTTCACCGAGCGGCTGCTACGCGTGCCTCTTCTGGTGCTGCATGAGCCGCCGGCGGAGTCGCCGCCGGTCGGCCCGTTGCCGGCGGAGGCGGCGGGGTGGGTCACCTTCGGCTCGTGCAACAACGCCGCCAAGCTCAACGACCGAGTCTTCGCGCTCTGGGCCCGGGTGCTCGCGGCCGTGCCGAGGTCCCGTCTCCTGCTGAAATACGTGAACTGGTTCGCCAACGCCTCGGCCCAAGGCCGCATCCTCGACGCCTTCGCCCGCCGGGGCATCGACCCGTCCCGCATCGTCTTCGATGGCGCCCGCGCCGTCCGGGCCCGCCACCTCGAGATCCTGAACCGTATCGACATCGCCCTCGACCCGTTCCCGTTCAACGGCTGCACCACCACCTTCGAGGCGCTATGGATGGGCGTCCCCGTGGTCACGCTCGCCGGCGAGCGCTGGCTCGGACGGATGGGGATCGGCACGCTGGCTCCGCTCGGCCTCGAACGGCTCGCGGCCGCCGACGAAGATGCGTATGTCGGGATCGCCCGCGCCCTCGCCGCCGACCTACCGGCGCTGGCGGCCTTGAGGGCGCAGCTCCGTCCGCTCGTGGCGGGATCGCCGCTGGTCGATGCCGAGCGCTATGCGCGCTCGGTCGAAAAAGCGTTCCGTGCCGCGTGGCGGGAATGGTGCCGGTCGTGACTCTCACCGTCGCCGATCTGCTGAAGGCGGGCCTGCTCAGCCAGCGCGCCGGCCGCTTGATCATCGCCGAGGACCTCTACCGCCGTGTTCTCGCCTTCGACCCTCGTCAGCCGGATGCGCTGCATCTGATGGCGACGCTGGAGGCCGACCGCGGACGTCCGGAGGCTGCCCTCGATCTTGTCGAACAGGCGATCGCCGCGGCACCGGGTCGCGGCGATCTCCAGCTCTTCCATGCCGGGGTCCTGGCGAAGCTGTCTCGCGCGGCGGAAGCGCTCGGGGCATTCGCGGCGGCGACGCGGCTGTCGCCCGATGCCGCGGCCGCGCATCATGGCCTCGGCCGGGCGCTGGCCGAGACCGGCGGCGGCGATCCGCGCCCGCATTATCGCCGCGGCCTGGCGCTCGCGCCGGACGGGGCGGTCGCGTGGAACGACTTTGGCGTCGCGGTGCAGCAGGCGGTCTCGATGCGGGCGGCGTATCCGGCCTATGCTCGGTCCGCAGCCATCGATGCAACCGACGAGCTGGCATTGCGCAACCTGGCGGGCAGTCTCGTTGCCTCGAACCGGGGAGAGGCGGCGCTCCGCCGCTATCGCCAGGCGCTGGCGCTCGCGCCGTCGGATTCCGACGCTCACGACGGGCTCGGCTCGCTGTTCAGCGCCTGGGGCGAGCTCGATGCGGCACACCTCGCCTTCGACCGGGCGATCGCCATCGAGAATCCGCCGGGCGATGCCTGGGCGCATCGCCTGTTCTTCCTCAACTTCCTGCCAGGGTTCGGCTTCGCCGAGCACTATCGCGAGAACCGCCGCTGGGGCGAGCGGGTCGAGGCGACCATCGTCGATCCGCCGCCTGTGTTCGCCAATGCGCGTGACCCCGACCGTCGCATCCGCATCGCCTATGTCTCGCCCGACCTGGTCGCTGGCCACAATCAGCTCGCCTGGCTGCTTCCCCTGCTCGCCCATCACGACCGCTCGCAGGTCGAGGTCTTCGTCTATGCCGACGTCGCGCGGCCGGACGCCGGCACCGCGGAAGTGGCGCGCACCGCTGATGCCGCCGTCTCGATCCATGGCCTCGGCCACGCGGCGCAGGCGGCCCGCGTCCGCGCCGACGGCATCGACATCGCGATCAATCTCTGCGGCTGGCAGCCGACCGAGCGGGTGGTCTTCGCCCATCGTCTGGCGCCGATCCAGGTGGCCTACTCCAATCACATCACCACGACCGGCCTCGGCAGCATCGGCTACCGGCTGACCGATTCCTACATCGATCCGCCGGGGATCGCCGATCCGTACTACACCGAGCGCCTAATCCGGCTCGAGACCGGCTATTCCAGCTATCTCCCGCCGCCCGAGGCACCGGAGGTCGCCGATCCTCCGTTCGCCCGCAACGGCTTCGTTACCCTGGGCTCGGCCAACCAGGTGCCGAAGCTGTCGGCACCGGCCGTCGCGCTGTGGTCGCGCATCCTGGCGGCGGTGCCGTCGAGCCGTCTGCTGCTGAAGGCGGTCAATCTCGCCGATCCGGCGACGCAGGCGCGGGTGAGGGATCGCTTCGCCGCGGCCGGTGTCGCCGCGGAACGCCTGGTCTTCGTCGGCGCCATGCCCGACCCGCGCGAGCACTACCGTGCCGTCGGCGACATGGACCTCGGCCTTGACCCGTTTCCGTTCGCAGGCGGCAAGAGCACCTGCGATGCGTTGTGGATGGGCGTCCCCGTGGTGACGCTCGCCGGCAATTCGATGATGGCGCGCGTCGGCGCCAGCATGGTCAGCCGTGCCGGGTTGCCCGAGCTGGTGACCGACGACGAGGAGGCATATTTCGATCTCGCGGTTGCGCTGGCGCGGGATCCCGCCCGGCTCGCGCGGCTTCGGCGGACGATGCGCGAGCGGCTATCGGGCTCGGCTCTGCTCGACGGACGCGGGCACACGCGGGAGCTCGAGACCGCTTATCGCCAGCTCTGGCGGGAGTGGTGTCAGCCGAGCTGAGCGACGACGACGTGGCCTTGGATCGCGGCGCCGTTCTCGGTGCGGACGGCCAGCGCCTCCTTGGCCTTGATCTGCCAGCCGGCGGCCGCCATGACCCTGGCGAGGTAGGGAAGCGAGTGCGCGTAGCGGCCGGTCGGCCTGAGCAGGAAGCCGTCGCCGTCCGCGTCCTCGACCGAGAGCGCGAACCAGGCGCCCGGGGCCGCGCGTGCCGCGGCCTTGGCGAAGACGCCGTCGAGGGCGCCGACATAGACGAAGACGTCGGCGGCGAACAAGAGGTCGAAGCGCTCGGCGGCATCCGCTAGGTACGGCTCGATCGCCGAGACCGACAGGGTGTCGTAGACGCCCCGGGCCTTGGCCTTGGCCACCATCCCCGGCGACAGGTCGACTCCGGCCAGGCGATCGACGAACGGGCGCAGCAGGCCCCCGATGAGGCCAGTGCCGCAGCCGAGGTCGACGGCCGAGGCGAAGCGCGTCGAGGGGCCGGCGGCCTCGCGAAGCACCGCGACGTAGCGCTCCGGATCGTAGCCCAGCGTCGCCGTCAGATGCGCGTCGAAGCGCTCGGCGTAGCCGTCGAAGAGCTGGCGGACGAAATCGTCGGGCGCGGTCGCCGGTGTTTCGCCGCTCATCGCCGCGATCATGTGGCGTGCGGTCGCGTGATCGGGTGACCGCACGAGTACCTGGCGATAGGCGAAGATCGCCTCCTCCCGCCGACCGAGGGCCTGCAGGACATGGCCCAGGTTGCTGAGCGCATCGACGCGACCGGGTTCGGAGTCGAGGGCGCCCTGATAGGCCTTCGTGGCCTCGTCCAGGCGATTGAGGCGCTGCAGCGCGTTGCCGAGGTTGTTGAGGGCGTCGGCGCGGCCGGGGCGAAGCCCGAGGGCACGCTGGAACGCCGCGGCCGCCTCCGCCGGGCGGTCGTCCAGCAGGAGGCAGTTGCCGAGGTTGTAGGGAATCTCCGGATCGGCGGGGGCGCGCCCTTCGGCCTCGGCGATCAGGCCGGCGGCTTCGCGGTTGCGCTCGGTCTGATGGCACACCAGCCCGAGGAGATGCAGGGCCTGGGGGTGGCCCGGCGTCAGCGCGAGGAACGCGCGGTAGCGGGACTCGGCCTCGGCCAGGGCGCCTGACCGGTGATGCTGGGCGGCGTCGTGCAGCAAGGCCTCCGGAGGCCCCTTTCGGCCGAGCTTTTCGAGGCGGCGGCGCTCGTTTCGGTTCATCGGAACAGTATACCAGCGGATCGGAACCCGGGCCTCTCCAAGCCTTTTTCGGGTAGGTCAGGGAAATTTTCATAGCATTTGACTAAATGTGTTGTCAGGAATGTCTCATCAGGTTATCGTTTCATTTAGCACAAAAGGGCGCGCCGGCCGTCGGCTAGAAGGAGCGGGTCTTAAATGGCCATTCAAAACTCCATAAGCACGAATATCGGCGCGTTCGTCGCGTTGCAGAACCTCAACCAGGTCAATGTCCGGCTGGACAAGGTCCAGGCTCGGGTTTCGACCGGCCTGAAGGTCAACAACGCGGTCGACGACGCCTCCAGCTTCTCGATCGCCCAGGGCGTGCGGGGGAACCTGAAGGCCTATGAGGCGGTGAGCCAGGGCCTGTCCAACGGCCGCGGCGTGGCGGCGGTGACGCTGGCCGGCGCGACCGCGATCTCGGA
>SXGS01179421.1_pt1 | contig 13344 bp, 17 predicted proteins | sample 3174681 | NCBI WGS metagenome assembly SXGS01 (sample SAMN11356861, study PRJNA531348) | freshwater metagenome | isolation source: freshwater sample F1-80 | place: China: Fuxian Lake, Yuxi | collected 2017-12-25
GCTCTACCAACTGAGCTACTGCCGCTTGGAAGCCGCGCATTTTACTGACTACGGGCGGAATGTCAACAACAACCCAACCAACTTTCCGCACAACCCTCAGCACAAATTGGCCGCCGCGCAGGTTCCGGTCGCAACCCAAGTAGTCGCGGTCGTGCCCGCCGTTGGGGTGAGGATATAGGTTTTGCTGTCGACGCTTGCGGTGCCCGTTGCCGTAATCACGCCATCAGCCACCGCAAGCGTCGTTACATAACCGACGGCGGTTGAAATAGCCGCTGGCACCCCATTACTACCCGCATCACAATCCGCCAAAGCAGCTGTCCGCATATAACAGTCTTCCACCCCCAGCTTGTAAGGTGCCGTCGCCGCAATAACCTCCGAAAATTTGGCCTTTTTGACATAACCGCTGTACTGCGGCACGGCCACGGCCGCAAGGATGCCGACGATCACCAGCACCATCAACAATTCAATCAAGGTAAAACCGCCCGTCTTGCGCATAAAACACCTCCTTTTTTGTGGACTCGTAATCAGTTTATCTCAGCGTCCGCACAGTACCCACGGGGTCAGCGCAACGCTATCCATGCCATGCGCAGATAATGCGCCATGGACCAAAGGGTCAGAACGGCGGCAATATCCAGCAACCAGCGGCCCAGGATTTGGGTGTGTGCGAACCCCAGCAAGGGTTCATGAAATAGCAGCAGGGCAATGGCCACCATCTGCACCGTGGTCTTCAACTTGCCGACAAAGGACACAGCCACGCTGTGATCCTTACCAATTCGCGCCATCCATTCCCGTAAAGCCGAGATCGCAATCTCGCGACCGATGATGATGAGGGCAACATAAACATTGGCGCGATCCAGATCGACCAGCACGATCAACGCCGCCGCCACCATCAACTTATCGGCGACCGGATCAAGAAAGGCTCCGAAGGCTGACATCTGATTGAAACGGCGCGCCAGATAACCATCCAGCCAATCCGTCAATGCCGCCAGGATGAAGATCGCCGTCGCAAGCAGATTGACCTGCCCCCTCTGCAACAGGCCATCCGGCAAATAAAACACCCCAACAAAGAGCGGGATCAGGGCGATGCGCAGCCAGGTCAGGGTGTTGGGCAGATTCATGGGCATCCGTGGAGCGCTCCGTAGATCTGTTCTGCCAGCGTCTGGCTGATGCCCTCCACCTGTGCAATCTCCTCGATTCCCGCCGACTGCACCCCACGCAAACCACCAAAGGTTTGCAATAGGCGCTGCCGCCGTTTGGCACCGACACCGGGAATCTCCTGCAAGCTGGAACTGACCCGCGCCTTGGCACGCCGGGCGCGGTGACCCGTAATGGCAAAGCGGTGCGCCTCATCGCGGATCTGCTGGATCAAGTGCAGGCCGGGATGATCGGGCGGCAGGCGCAAAGGTTCCGCTTCATCCGGCCAGATCAACTGCTCGAGGCCGGGTTTGCGGGCCTCGCCCTTGGCCACCCCCAAGATCCGCAAGTCACCCAAACCTAATTCATCCAGTACGGCCTGCGCTACATTCACTTGGCCCCGGCCGCCATCGATCAAGAGCAGATCCGGGCGTGCGGCTGGGCCATCAACCTCGGCCTCAATCCCACCCTCTTGCACGCCATAGCGGCGCAACAAGGCCTCGCGCAACGCGGCATAATCATCGCCCCCACGCGCAGGGCTGACATTAAATCGGCGGTATTGGGCATTCTGCATGGTCCCGTGATCGTACACCACGCACGACACAACCGCCGCCTCGCCCTGCGTATGACTGACATCGAAACATTCAATGCGGGCAATCATGCCACTCGCCCCACCTTCTAGGGCCGCATTTAAGGCGGCCAAACGCGTCTCTTGTCCAGCCTGCTGACCTTCGCGCGCCGCCAGCGCGAGCGTTGCGTTTTGCCGCGCTGTTTGAAGCCAGACCCGGCGTTCGCCGTTTACGCGCGTCAACACCTTGACGGAACGATCCGCCGCCTCGGCCAGCCAATCCGCCGCCTCACAGGGGAATTCCAGAATCAAGATCGGCGGGACCGGCTGGCTGGCGTAGTGCTGCGCGACAAAGGCATCCAGCACACCAGCGGCCTCGGCCCCCTCGACATGGCCTGGAAAAAAAGCCCGACCGCCCAAACTGCGCCCACCACGCACCATCGACAAATAGACGCAGGCCAAACCGCCCGCCATGGCCACCGCTAAAATATCCGCATCCTGCTGGCGACGACTCTCGACAAACTGTTTTTCGCGCACCTGATTCAAGGCCAGCAGCTGATCCCGTAACTGGGCTGCGTGCTCAAACTGCAGGGCCGTCGCGGCCGCCTGCATCTGCGCCTGCAAGCGACTGACCAGTTCACCATCGCGCCCGGATAAAAACAGGGCCGCATCGGCCACATCACGCGCATAATCCGCCGCGGCAATCAGGCCCACACAAGGCGCCGTACAGCGCTGGATCTGATGCAGCAAACAAGGGCGTGAGCGGTGCGCATAAACGCTGTCCTCACAGGTTCGTAAGCGAAAAACTTTCTGCAAGATCTGAATGCTGTCCCGCACCGCTAATGCGTGCGGGTAAGGTCCAAAGCGCTGACTACCTTCCGTAATCCCGCCTCGCTGATAGGCGAGTCGCGGAAAGGCATGCCCAGACAAGACCAGATAGGGATAGGACTTGTCATCGCGAAAGACGATGTTGTAGCGCGGCGCGAGCGCCTTGATGAGGTTGCTCTCCAGCAACAGCGCCTCAGACTCGGAGCGCGTCACCGTCACCTCGATGGCGCGCAACCGACTCAGCATCAAACGAATACGAGGGCTCTGATCAGTCTTCTGGAAATAGCTGGAAACGCGCCGCTTCAGGTCGCGCGCCTTGCCCACATAAAGTACATCGCCCGTCTCACTCAGATAACGATAAACACCGGGGAGATGCGGCAGTCCGGCCAGAATGGGGCCGGGGTCAAAGGGTTGGGGAGCGGCATCCGTCATGCAGGCAGGACAGGGACCTAGTCGTCCTCGTCCAGCAACCGGCCGCCGATCGCCCAGTCCTCAAAGGGCAGCGATTCGAAGGCAATGTAGGTGTACTGGCGCGGCTTCAGGGCGTGCCGCTCTAGGGTCGCCGTGATCTCTGCGGCGATCCTTTTCTTTTGCTCACGGCTTAATTCTCCGGCAAGCTTGATGCTGACAACGGGCATGGCGAAACCTCCAAAAAAGCACGGATGGCAACAAATACGGCCGCGAATGCCTCCGGCGTCAGGCGGCGCGTCTGCGTGTTGTAACGCGAACAATGGTAACTGTCGAACAGGGTCAGGCTGCCAGGCAGATCATGGCGTGCGGCATGAAAGAAAGATCGCGTTCCGGCCTTCAAGCCCAAGGCCCGCAACACGGCATTGTGGGCAATCAAGCCCAGCGCCAACACGGCCGTACCCGGTGCCAGGGCCTGTAATTCCGAGCGCAGGAAGGCATTACAGCGGACGATCTCCGCCGTCTCCGGCTTGTTTGCCGGCGGCAGACACTTGACCGCATTCGTAATGCGACAGTCGATCAACCGCAGCCCATCGTCAGACGCCACACTCACTGGGCCAGTTGCAAAGCCGAAGCGATGCAAGGTCTCATAGAGCAGAATGCCGGCATGGTCGCCGGTAAAGGGCCGACCGGTGCGATTAGCACCGTGCATGCCCGGGGCCAGACCGACAATAAGGAGACGAGCGGACGGGTCACCGAACGGCGCTACCGGCCGGCAAAAATAGGTTGGATACTGCACCTTGGTGGCGTCCAGAAATTCTGCCAGCCGCGGACAGGCCCGACACTCCGGATTAAACCCAACCATGCTGTCGGTCACGGCTGCATCTGCTCCGGCTGCAAGGTCGCGTGCCCGATGCCGAATGGACGCAATTGCGTTCGCGCCGCCTCCAGAATGCGCGCCCAATCATCCATCGCTTCCAGATCGAGATGCGCCGAGAGGGCCACCTGTCCGGACGACAGGGACCAGACATGCAAATCATGTACCGAATGAACGCCGGGGATTCGCGCCAAACCACGGGCGATCTCATCGAGGTCAATATGCCCTGGCACCGCCTCGAGCAAAACATGTAGCGCATCCCGCAACAAGCGCAAGGCCGAGACGAGGATCAACAGAGCCACCAGCAAAGACAGGACAGGATCTACCCATACCCAGCCCATCCAGTAAATGAGGACGCCCGAGACAAGCGCCGCCACCGAACCCAAAAGGTCGCCCAGTACATGCAGCAAGGCTGCACGGGTGTTGAGATCCGAGCCCCCATGATGCAGCTTCCAGGCCACCAGCAAGTTGACGAGCAGGCCGATCGCCGCCACCACCATCACCGTATCGCCCTGCACCGATGGCGGTGCCGCCAGCCGCTGCAGGGCCTCCAGCCCGATCCAGGCGATGAGCGCCAGCATCAAAAGACCGTTAAACAGGGCCGCCAGGATCTCCAGACGCACCAGCCCGTAGGTGTGCCGGCTGGACGGCGGACGACGCGCCAGCCAAGCCGCCAGCGCCGCCAAACCGAGCGCACTACTGTCTGTGACCATATGCCCCGCATCGGAGATCAAGGCCAGCGAACCGGACCACCAGCCCGCCACCGCCTCGACAATGGCAAATCCCAGAGTCAGCAGTACCGCAGATAAAAAATGGCTGTGCGTCCCGGCATGACCGAGGTGGTGCTCCAAATGACCCGTATCCGTATCCAGACTGAGCCCATCGCGGCCGCTTCTATTATTTCCCAAGGACCCCCTCCGTTGGATCAGCTAATTGCAAATCACCATCCCGTTCGCCTAGACCGGCCAGATGCCGAAGGGCGGCCGCGAAGCGCGGGCTCTCGTGCAAATGCCTCCGGCTCGGCGGATGGGGCCGGCCATGCATACGGGCAAAACGGATCAGCGAAGTCGCCGGCGTCTCGCGTTGTTTGCCGGGCAATGCATCATGTGCCAGCACCTCATCGACCCGATCGGGGCGGTTGCAGATCAGCGCCATATCGCAGCCCGCCGCCCAAGCCGCCTGCGTCCGTGCCACCACATCCCCCGCCACGCTGGCCCCCTCCATCGACAGATCATCGCTGAAGATGACCCCTTCAAATCCCATTTCGTGGCGCAGGATGTCGGTCAACCAGCGTGCCGAAAAACCCGCCGGGGCAGCATCCACCTCGGGATAAATCACATGCGCCGGCATCACGGCGGCCAGACCGTGGTCGATCATGTGCCGGAAGGGGCGGAGATCCGGCTCGATCTCGGCCAGCGGGCGGGGGTCGATCGGAATATCAACATGCGAATCGGCCGTCACAAAGCCATGTCCCGGAAAATGCTTGCCACAGGCCGACATCCCCGCATCATGCAGGCCCAGCATCAGGGCATGCGCCAGTTCAAAAACGGCCTTAGGCTCGGCATGAAAGGCCCGATCACCGATCACCCGACTGCCGCCATAATCCAGATCCAGGACCGGCGCAAAGCTGAAATCCACCCCTACGGCGCGCAGTTCGGCGCCCATGACATAGCCGGCATCTCGCGCCAGGAGGCGGGCCCGTTGCGGCTGCACATCCCACACCTCGCCTAAGGCGCGCATCGGAGGAATCGCGGTAAACCCAACCCGAAAACGCTGCACCCGGCCGCCCTCGTGATCCACCCCGACCAGCAACGCAGGATGACGCAAGGCGTGAATCTCGTGAATCAGAGCCTCGATCTGCGCGGCACTTTCAAAATTGCGCGTAAAAAGAATCACCCCGCCCACCAAGGGATGCAGCAGACGACGCCGCTCGGCATCGGTCAGAGCCTTGCCTTCCACATCCACCATCAGCCCACCCAAGGGCATGCGCAATGCCGAGAAATGCATGATTCAAGCCCCCGATTCAATCACCACAAAGGCCAAGGCCATGTCACGCTCGTCGGACAGACTCAAATGGATGCGATACATCCCGTTTTGTCGTAGCCAAGCCGCCAGACCCGCCTCAAATTCAAATACCGGTTTACCCAACGCATCGTGCCCCACCGCCATCGCCGTCAATGAGAGCGGGGGACGCAGTCCAGTTCCCGCCGCCTTGGCCATGGCCTCCTTAGCCGCAAAACGCTTGGCCAAAAAATGGGGCTTTGAAGCTGCCTGACCAAAATCAGCCCACTCCTTCTCAGCCAGCATCCGCCGCGCCAGACGCTCGCCATGACGCGCATAAGCCGCGGCCATCCGCGCCACCTGTACAAGATCACTACCAATGCCCTGAATCATGGGGCCGGATGGTCACCCAATGGGGCCAGAGTGTAAAGCGCCATGGGGCTGGAAAAGTGTTGGAAACGGCCCTCACACAAGAAGTATCGAGCCACCCAAAGCAAACGCAAGCGCAGAAATTACCGCCCACAATCTTGACCAAGATCAAGCAGATGGTACCAATTTACTATTCCCATTCCACTCTGCTTTTCTTGACCGCAGAAAGGAATAGCCGCACATTCCGCTCCGGCCTAAGCGCCACCGTAACAAATAAGCAACAGCCACTTTATAGAGGAGACTTGAAGATGAAAATGATTGAAGACGCCATGGGTTCGGTAGGCAACATTTTGCGTTCCACTATCTCGCTCGGCATGGCAATCGCCGTAGCATTCCTGATCGTTGACATCTTGTTTGGTGCGCAAACAAACATTGTTGCCAATCTGACCACCGTTATTAAGAGTTTTGTAACTCAAGGGGTCGTGGGCCTGATCGCACTCATCGTGTTCATTTCCATGTTCAACCGTAGCTAACGCCCATCGATCCGGGGACCCGCCCAGCGCGGTCTCCGGATGTTGCCGTTCTCTCTATCGGAGGAAATACCATGAATACAATGACTGAAGGCGTCACCACCCTGACCGGATGGTTGCGCAGTGCCATTGACCTTGGCTTGGCCATGGTGCTCACTTTTGTCGTCATCGACATCCTGTTCCCCGGCACCACAGGGGTTCTTACCAATCTTTCCAATGTTATCGGCAGCCTTGCAAAAGAAGGGGTCGCAGGCCTCATCGCCTTGCTGCTTTTCCTGGTACTCACCCGGAAATAAAAACTCATCTGATCGCCGTACCAAGCCCCGCCCCGTGCGGGGCTTTTTCTTTTGTCGCATCTAGGAGCCTCGCCGCCAATCCGTTAGAGTCACAAAACAAACGATTTTGCAGAGCCTCTCATGACCCGCCCACAAGACATACTCGAAGCCTTTCATTTCCGTCACGCCTGCAAGGCCTTCGACCCCGCGCGCAAGATCCCGGCAGAAGCATTCGACTGCATTCTTGAAACCGGCCGCCTCTCGCCCGCCTCGTTCGGTTTTGAGCCTTGGCGCTTTGTCGTCATTCAAGACCCAATCCTGCGTGAAAAGCTCAAGACCGTCACTTGGGGCGCACAAGGGCAGCTACCCACAGCGAGCCACTTCGTCGCCATACTCGCCCGTCGCTCGGCCGACATGCGCCATGATTCACCCTGGCTGTTGGACCTGATGCGCAATGTCCAGCATTTTGATGCCGACCGCATTGCCCAGCGTCTGGCACGCTACCGCAGCTTTCAGGAACACGATTTTCATCTGGCCGACAACCCGCGCGCCATGTTCGATTGGGCCTGCCGGCAGTGCTATATCGCGCTAGGCAACATGATGACCGCGGCCGCGCTGATCGGCGTGGATTCCTGCGCCATCGAGGGTTTCAATCAGACCGAAGCCGAGCAGGTGCTCAGCGAGGCTAATCTGCTTGAAGACGGTCGCTTTGGCCTCGCCGTCATGGTTGCCTTCGGATACCGCATTAAGCCCCAGACGCCCAAAGTACGCCAAGCCACGGCCGACATCGTGCGTTGGGTCTAAATGGTCTCAGGGCTTCCGTTTCGCCCGCGGATGCGCCCCGTCATAAACCTTGGCAAGGTGTTGAAAATCGAGGTGGGTATAAACCTGTGTCGTGGACAGGCTGGCATGGCCCAGCATCTCCTGCACCGCGCGCAGGTCGCCCGACGATTGCAAGACATGACTGGCAAAGGAATGCCGCAGGGCATGCGGATGCACCCGTTGCGTTACGCCATGGCGCAAGGCCAAGCGTCTCAACCGCTCGCGCACCACAGCGGGGTTGATGCGGGCCCCGCGTGCGCCAACAAAGAGCGATGCTGCCGCGGCCTCCTCCACCCGAACCACGCGATGCCGAACCGCCAGCCACGCCTGCACCGCCTGCAGGGCAACCCGTCCAACCGGGACCACACGCTCCTTGCGGCCCTTACCAAGCACCCGCATCTCGCCTCGCGCCGGATCCACGCTATGCAGACCCAAGCCAATCAGTTCGGCCAGGCGCAAGCCGGAGGAATACATCAACTCGAACATGGCACGATCCTGAATAGCCAGCGGATCCGCATTTGACTCGACCGGGGCCGCCCCGAGCAGGGCCGCCAGCTCGTCCGGGCTCAGGGTGTGAGGTAGGCGTTTTTCACCGCGTGGCGGCCGTATCCCTAGACAAGGGTTGTTCTTCAGCCCATGTTGCCGGGAAAGATAACGAAACAGACTGCGCCAGCCGGACAGCATGCGCGCCAGGCTGCTTGTGGCCATTCCCTTGGCGTGGAGCGTGGCCAGGGCACGGCGAATATCGTGCGGTTCGATGCTCTCTGGCGAGCGCTCGGGCATCAGCGCGGCCAAATGGGCGATGTCTTCCGCATAGGCCACAACCGTGTGCTCGCTATAGTTACGCGCCCGCAACTGGTTTAGAAAAGTCTGCGTCGCTGTTGCAAGGTTGTACCCCTCGACAGACATGGAGCCGACTCCGTAAGTCCGCTAAAAATGGCGCGCTATCGCGGCGCTTAGCTGACGCGCAATCCAGCCCAGGTAGAACGACCCCATCTCGGGGTAAAAGCGGTGGACATCTTCCGAACCCAACACCAAAAGACCGCGCACTCCACCCTGCGACTCGCCCGCCCCCAGAGGCAGGAGCGCGAACGAGCCCAACTGAGCCCCGACGCCGGCAAACCAGCCCCGCACTTCAGCGGGGATCTCTGCTCCACAGCGCGGCCCGCTCAAGGCGGCGACTTTCTCCTCAAGGTCCGGGCTGACCGGCACACACTCAGGCTGATCCGGACTCAGCACCGTCCCCCAGATACGCAGAACAACATGCGGCACCGCGAACCGTTCACGCAGTTCGTGGTACACCGTTTGCAAGACCGCTTCCAGATTACGCGCCGCATTCAACTTGGCCGCCAGGGCATAAACCTTGTCGCTGATCGCATCGTTATCCTCGGCATAACGGATCATCTCGCGCATCCGCTCCTCAAGGGCGCGCGATTTTTCGCGCAGGACCTGCAACTGCCGCTCCCCCAACGAGATCGCCTGGTCACCATGCGGATTAGGCACGGTCAACTGGCTCAGCAAGTCGCCCCGCTGGGCAAAAAATTCAGGATGATCTTGCAAATACCGCGCCACTTGTTCCTGGGAAACATTCATAGCTCTACCTCACCCTCAAAAACCGTTACCGCTGGGCCCGTCAACCAGACCGGCGCCATCGCCCCGTCTTTAGCACCAGCCCATTGTATGGATAGATCGCCGCCCTGGGTATGCACCACCACAGTGGAGTCCAGCAAACCCCGGCGAATCCCCGCCACCACCGCCGCACAAGCCCCCGTTCCGCACGCCAAAGTCTCGCCGCTGCCGCGCTCAAACACCCGCAAGCGAATCTCACGACGCTGGATAATCTGCATGAAGCCCACATTGACCCGCTCCGGGAAGCGGGGGTGACGCTCAATCTGCGCCCCCAGCGTCGGTACCGGGGCCGCGTCCAGATTGCAGACCAGCCGCACCGCATGCGGGTTACCCATAGACAACACAGATAGCTCGATCGGTTCGCCATCCACATCAATGACATGCACCACCGCCTCGGCATCGGCAACGAAAGGAATTTGCGGCGGCGCAAAACGCGGCGGCCCCATGTTGACGCTCACCATGGCATCAGCCTCCAAACGCGGCTCGATAATGCCACTCGCGGTCTCGACGCGAATGACCCTCTTGTCGGTCAAACCCTTGTCGTACACAAAGCGGGCGAAACAACGCGCCCCGTTCCCGCATTGCTGAACCTCGCCGCCATCGGCATTGAAAATGCGGTAACGAAAATCGACATCCGACTGGGTTGGCCGTTCCACCAAAAGGATCTGGTCGCAGCCAATGCCAAAATGGCGATCGGCAATAAAACGATACTGCGCGGCCGATAAGGCCACCGTCTGGTGGATGGCATCGAACACCACAAAATCGTTGCCGAGACCATGCATCTTGGTAAATCTGAGCTTCATGACAGGAATTGCCTATAGTCGCGATAAATGCAGCGGTCCATCACCACCGTCAACCCTGCGGCCTGTGCGCGGAGTGCCGCCTCTTCGTGCACCACGCCATCCTGCAACCAGAGCGCAGGGGCACCCATGGCAATCGCCTCTTCCACCACCGCCGGCACAAATTCGGGAGCGCGAAAAACATTAACCAAATCAACCGGAAATGGCAGGTCGCGCAAATGGGCGTAACAAGTTTCGCCCAGCACCGATGCCGTCGCTGGGCGCACCGGAACAATGCGATAGCCAAAACGCTGCAAAGCGCGGGCCACGCCAAAACTGGGCCGTTCGGGTTTGGGCGACAAACCCACCACGGCCACCGTTTTCACGCGCTGCAACAGCGCCCGGATGGCATCGGCCTCTGGATTGCGAAAGCTCGTCATGGCTCAATCATACAAGCTGGGCTGCCCTTCGGGGCGGGTCTTGAAGCGCTTGTGGAGCCAAAAATACTGCTCGGGCATTTCACGCACGCGGTCCTCGATAAAGGCATTCATGCGGCGCGTGTCTATCTCGGCATCCGCGCCTGGAAATCCTTCCCAAGCCGGATACAGCTGCACGACATAACGCCCCTTTTCCCAACGCGTCACGCAGGGCAGCACCACCGCACCGGCCGCTTTAGCCAAACGCGGCAGCGCCGTAATGGTGGCGGCCGGCACGCCAAAAAAGGGCACAAAAATGGCATCTTTGGGGCCGTAGTCCATATCCGGCAGATAATAAAAAGGTCGTCCCTTCTTCAAGGCGCGCAACACCGGCTTGATGCCATCGTGGCGCGAATACATCTCCGATGCTTCGCCCTCGCGACCGGCAAAGCGGGTCCGCGCCCGCAGCATTAACTGGTTGACCTGCGGATTTTTGATCGTTGCGTACAGCGATACGATAGGGGCCAGCCAAGCCGTCACCCGCACGCCCCCTAGGTTAAGGCCCACAAAGTGCGGCGCCAGCAGAATCACCGGGCGACCGGCAACGGCAGACCAATGTTCCTGGCCTTCGATGCGCACGGCCCGTTCAACTTCGCTACGACGGCCCCACCAGGACACCGACTCCAGCAGGGTGGCACGACCGAGGGCACGAAAATGGGCGCGCAGGAGGCGTCGAAGGGCAAGCTTGTCGCTCTCCGGAAAACACAACTGCAGATTGGCACGCCCGATGCGACGGCGACTGGCGGAGGCGTAATACAACAGCCCGCCGAATCCTTCCCCGAGCCACGCCAACACCGAAAACGGCAACATGGCATGCAATAGGCGCAGAAAGCCTAACCACAACCGGGTCATGCCGCGGCCTCCAGTAAATTTTCCGGCGGGGGCGGGGCGTTCCCGTGTAAGCGAAAAATCCGATAACTCCACAGGTAATGCGCCGGTCGTTGCCGGATATGCCATTCAATTCGCCGCTGCACCTTGGCGATGGCGACCTCGACCGGCTCTTTGGGCAAAGGATCCAGGCGTTCCAGGCGTAACCGGTAACCCCGCCCCCACGGCAAGCGCTCACACACGATCAACAGCACCGCCACCGTCTGGGTCGTCGCCAAACGATAGGGCAAGGACGGAAAATAGACCGGGCTCGAAAAGAAAGGGGCCCACACCCCGTCACCGCTGTTGGCCGACTGATCCGGCAAAATGAACGCCGTTTCACCGCGTTTAAGTGCCGCCAACAGAGCTTTCACGCCGGAACGGTCGGGCGGCACGGTCACAATATGACCGCGTTCGCGGCCCGCCTTCATTAATTGATGCGCCCAGCGTTGCTTGGGGGGGCGGTACAGCGCTGTCATCGGAAATTGCGCGCCGTACCAAATGCCGGCGATCTCCCAGCAGGCCTGATGCGGACACAGCAAAACCACGCCACGGCCCTCGGCGTGGGCCGCATGAAGGTGCTCGATGCCCTCCACCTCGCGCACCCAAGAAGTCACCGTCGCGAGTGGCCGCAACCAGATGGCCGCCAATTCCAGCATCCCTTGACCCAACCCAGCCCCAACGGCCGGCAACGAAACCTGATCACGCAAGCCCGCCTTATCTAGGTTCTCGCGCAAGAGCGCCGCATGGCGCGGGCGGAGCAAAGCCACCCAGCCAAACAGCGTGCCCAAGCCATGCAGGATTGGCAACGGAAGAAACGACAAGAGTTTGAATATCAAGGACACGAGTTGACTGCGTTTATCAAAAAGGTGCAAAATGGCATCGCCGCCGTGTTAATGCAGACAACTTGCGGGCGGGATACAAATACTGCTAAAGCGTCGACGCTCAGCAAGTCCCCCGAGCCGTTCGCGCCATTCAAATCATTGGGGACCTGCGAGCGCAACATGAGCAATTCCTATCTGTTTACTTCCGAATCAGTTTCTGAAGGCCACCCGGACAAGGTCGCTGACCAGATTTCTGATGCCGTTCTCGACGCCATCCTGACCGACGACCCGACCGCGCGCGTCGCCTGCGAAACCTTGGTCACCACCGGTCTGGTCATCATGGCCGGCGAGATTACCACCAAAGCGCAGGTTAATTACGCCGCCGTAGCTCGCGACACGATTCGCCGCATTGGCTATGCCGATCCGAACCTGCGTTTTGACGCCGATGGTTGTTCGGTGCAGGTCTGTTATGGCCAGCAAAGTTCCGACATCGCCCAAGGTGTAGACCGCGCCTCGGACGACTATCTGAACCAAGGAGCGGGGGACCAAGGCCTGATGTTTGGCTACGCCTGCGACGAAACCGACACCTACATGCCACTGCCGATCTACCTCGCCCACCGTTTGGTCGAGCGTCAGGCCTTGGTGCGCAAAGACGGCCGTCTGCCCTGGCTCCGCCCAGATGCCAAATCGCAGGTCACCATGCGCTATGTTGACGGCAAGCCCGACAGCATCGACACCGTGGTGCTGTCCACCCAGCATAGCCCCGAGTTCTCGCCGCCCGAAAAACAAAAAACCCTGCACGAAGCCGTGATCGAAGACATTATCAAGCCCATGCTACCCAAGGCACTGATCAAGGGCGAGATCAAATATCTGGTCAACCCCACCGGCTGTTTCGAGATTGGCGGCCCGCATGGCGATGCCGGGCTCACCGGCCGCAAAATCATTGTCGATACCTAC
>SXGS01130514.1_pt1 | contig 13343 bp, 11 predicted proteins | sample 3174681 | NCBI WGS metagenome assembly SXGS01 (sample SAMN11356861, study PRJNA531348) | freshwater metagenome | isolation source: freshwater sample F1-80 | place: China: Fuxian Lake, Yuxi | collected 2017-12-25
AACGTCTCGCCGACGATTTGGCAAAGCCGGGGCTCTCCGACGAAGAACGGCAGCGGAAGGCGCGGGAACTGCGCGACCTGGTGCGCACTCTGGTGCGTACCCGTTCCGGACGAGACCTCGGAGACGGAATCCGCACCCGTGTGGGCGAGAGGATTGCGATCACGCCCGGGCGGTCCCTCGACGCGAACCGCGCCCGAGCGGAATTGGAGGTCCGTCTCGCCGAGGAGGGGTTGCGGCGGGCTGCCGGCCTGGTAGAGTTCGAGCGTCGTCGTGCCCAGGAAGAAGCGCGGCGGGCGCCGTCCCCGGGTTCCGGCACCCCGGGTGCGGCGACCCGCGACGAGGGGCGCGGAACACGGCAGACCCGACGGCCCGCTGGCCCCGGCGCCGGCGCGCGCGACCCGGACGACGGCAGGGCCCTGGTCCGAGAGCACCTGCAGCGCCGGCTGGACGCTCTCGTGAAGCAGGGAGACGGAGATTCGCCGGCGGCAGCCATTCTGCGCCGGCGCCTCCAGGAACTCGACACCTCAGCACCGGGTCGCCGGCGCGGATCGCCCGCCGCTGGGATCGAACTCGACCCATCACGCCTCCCGACCGGCCGGGATACAGCCCGAGAGCTCCTGCGCCGCAGCCTGCAAAGTCTGCGCGGGCGCGGCGAACTGCTCGATCCGTCCCGGAGCATCGAGTTTCGCAAGCAAATGGAGAGACTGCAACGGCAGATGGAAGCGCTCTCGCAGCGGGAGGAGGAGCGCCGCCGGCGCTCCCCGCGACGTGCCCCGACTCCGCAGCCAGGGGATCCGGCGGCGCCGACCGGTCCGCGAGAGACCACCGGGTCCGGCCTGGAGGCGATCCCCGAAGCGGCTATGTCCGGGCTGCGGGAACTCTTGCCGCAGTTACTGGAACTCCGGCGCCTTTCGGAGGCGGGAGGGCGCCAGGGACTGGCCGCCCTGGAGCAACTGCTGCAGAGCGATGCCCTGGAACAGCTGATCCGCAGCGTGCGGACGCACGGTCTGCTCGACGAGGGGGATCGGAAGGAACTGGACTCCGTGTTGCGCGGCCTGACCACTCTCCGCGAGCGAGGAGGGGTCGCCCTCCTGCACCGCTTCCAGCAGGACCCGGCCTCCATCACAGATGCCGATCTCGAGAAGCTGCTCACAGCACTCCGTTCGTTTCCAGGGGTTGAGGAGAACGACATCCGGGAGATTCGGCGGGCGGTGGAGCAATCCCGCCGACAAGCGCCGTAGAAACAGGAGGGAGCCGGGCGGTAATGCCCGCCTCCTTTGACCCGGAGGGGGCGCAATGTCGGCAAGCCGCTGACCTTGCGCTCCCTTCTCCTTTTCCGAACGCCTCAGCGCACGGTGAGCAGCGGCGTGTTCTCCGTGGTGTTCGTCTCGTTGTCCTCCGCGATCTCATTTTTCCGGTCGAGGATCAGCAGGATTGGGCCCCGGCGATGTTCGTGCCGGGTGGCGGCGGAATCGTCAGCCTGATCGGGGCGGCAATCTGGGAAGCGCGGCCAGGATTGAAAGTGCCCGCGCCGGATTCGCCCGGTCCTCCACCGGCGAAACACGACCTATGTCGGAGTGCCCAACCCCAGGTCAGCCAGTGCGGTGTCCTCCAGCATGCGATCCAGGACCACACGGCAGAGTTCCAGATCCGCCGCCGCGATCGCCGCCACGACATTGCCGGGCAGCGGTCCGAACCGCTTCTCTGCCATCCGCTGTACCGTCCGGCGCAACTCCGTCACGGCGCCTTCTTGCTGACCTTCTTGCCGGCCCTCTTGCCGGCCCTCTTCTCGTCCCTCGGCACGCTGTTCGCGTAGGAGGGGGCTGCGGCGCAGCCAGCGTTCCTCGAAGCTCATTTTCTTCATGACAACCGTCTTTCCCATGTAGAAGGTGGCGATGGTGGCCGTGAGCGCCAGCAGGTCTTCCCGTTCCTGGCCGGTGAAGTCTCCGTCGTAGATCAGTTGTTGGACTTCGTCTAACCTGGCTTCATCCAGGTTATCTTCGCACACGAAGAGGACCGGCGCCAATCCCCGCAACGGCCCTCCGCGGATCAGGGGGACCCATTCCCACAGCCGCACCGCGGTGAACTCGAAGCCGTTGCGCAGGCTTCCCTCCTGCTCGAGCAGGGAGGTGGGGAAGGCAGCATAGTTGCCCCGGCGCAGATAAATCACCACCAGGAAGACGCGGCAGCCGAGTTGCTTGGCCAGGGCGGCGCGCTTGAGACACCAGGCCGCCAGGTTCCGGGTCTTGGGGCGGAATTCGAGTTCGAAGCAGATGGCAAACCGGCGAGGATCGTCCGGAGCACCGACCATCAACACGCGATCGGCCGTGAGTTCCGGCAGGTTGACGGTGACATCCTCCCAATGGAGGGGCTGGGGACCCGGGTCGTGCCCGAGAGCCTGGAGAATGGGACGCGGAAAGAGCCGCAGCAGGATCTTTCCCAACTTGTCGGCGTGTTTGTGGCGCACCGGGCTCCGCTCCGACACCCGGTCACCGCCGGGTTTGCAGCAACCTTATCACGTGTTCGGGGAGGCCTGACCACACAACCCACTCAACAGTTTGCGTCTGCAAGCGCCGCATCCACCTCGACCCGCGCGGGAGATCGCTCTTGGACGGTGTGGTTGTGGGTGCGCGAACCCGCAGGCGGGCTCCCCGGTTCATCTCCGGTCAATCGCGCGGGAGCCCGGTAAACTAAGGCCGGACCAGTTGCACCCCAGCGCCGGAGGACTTCCAACCATGAGCCAGGGACCAAACCCACAGCAGCGGATGACCCCGGAGCAGCGCCGCCGCCTTGAAGAACTGGAAGAGGCTCGGGAGGCGGAACGGCTCAACGACATGGCCCGCCAGCGCGAACTCCTCCAGCAGTGGGATGAGGATCGCTATGTCTCCCACCGGATGGAGCGCGAGAGGGAGAATATCGCCGACGATGTGCGGGCGGCCCACGAAGAGGACCTGCGACAACTCGGCGGAGTGCCCGCGTCCAACCCGGGCCGGCTACTCTTTCTCGGCGCCTGTCTCAGCGGGGCGCTGATCGCCCTGCTCTATTTCGTCGGCAAGCGCTGACACCGCACCCTGACCGGCAAAGCCGGCACGCGGGGCAATCAGCGCGGAGATGCGCGCGCGACGAAGGCGGGGGTGTCGAATACGTCCGGGTTCAGGGCCCCCGCCGGAACGTCGCCGCGCCGCACTGCCAGAATCTGCTGCGCCACCAACCGGTTCACCGCCGCCGCCGTTTCCTCGGTGTTGAAGGCACTGTGGGGAGTGCACAGGCAGTTGGGAAGACAGCGAAGCGGGTGATCCCCTGGAAGGGGTTCTGTGCAATACGCGTCGAGCGCCGCGCCGGCGATGCGACCCGCGGTTAACGCTTCCAAGAGCGCGGATTCATTCACAATAGGCCCGCGTGCCGCATTCACCAGGAACGCGGTTGGTTTCATCTGCGCCAGCAGCGGCGCGCTCACCAAGCCTGTCGTTTCCCGTGTGAGCGTCGCGTGCAGGGTGATGTAGTCTGAGCCGGCGAACAGTGTTTCGAGGTCGGTGAGCTCTACACCGAGATCGCGAGCGGCCGCAGGATCCAGGTAGGGATCATATGCCAGGATGCGACATTCGAAGCCGCGGGCGCGCCGTACCACCGCCTTGCCGATGGCGCCCAGTCCCACAATGCCGAGCGTCTTCTGGAACAGTTCGACGCCGCGCACCTCTTCCCAGCCTCCGGTCTGCATCACGTGCAACTGGTGCGGCAGCCGCCGGGCAAGCGCCAGCAGCATCAGGAACACGTAATCCGCCACCGCCTGTACGTTCTGGCCCGGAGCGTTGCAGGCCACCACGCCCGCCTGCGTGCAGGCCGCGACATCCACCTGGTCGTAACCGGTGCCCCACCGGGCGATGACCCGCAGGCGTGGGCAGGCGTCCAGCACCGAACGGATGTACGGGTCATTGGCGGCCACCACCGCGTCCGCCTGCTGCAGCCACGGCAGCAGTTCCTCTGCGGTGAGGGGCCCCATCCGAGTGGGGTAGAGAATCCGAGCCCCGGCCTCGACCAGGGGCCGCTCCGCTTCCGCCGCACTCGCCCGGAAGGCGTCGGCGGTGACAAGTACAGTGAAGTTGTCCATTCACCCTCGCGTTCGCGGCCCCGGACCGGTTCCCCTCCCTCACATGTCGCCGTTTGAGGTGGATGCAAGCACGGTGGCGGCCAGCGCCACTGCTTCCGATGAACTGAGCGCATCCGTTCGGTCAATGCGTATGATAGGGTGTAAGGAGTATTATCCCAGCCGCCCCCCCACCCAGCAAACGTGCTTTTCTTCCAGGTCAAGTCCGCAGCAGAGGCGCGTCGTCTCCTGGATCCGGAACCCCGGACCCCCGGAGCGGAAACAGTAGCACTGGCGCAAGCAGCCGGGCGGATCGTTTCCGCAGATGTGACGTCTCCCATCTCGCTGCCCGAATTCCGCCGGGCAGTCGTGGATGGCTACGCCGTGCAGGCAGCGGACACGTTTGGTGCATCGCCTGGACTCCCGGCCTACCTGCAACTCGTTGGTGAAGTACTGATGGGGCAGGGAGCGGCAACGCCGGTCGGCGCAGGGCAGGCAGTGAAGATCGCCACTGGTGGGATGCTCCCGGACGGTGCGGATGCAGTGGTGATGGTGGAATACACCGACCCGGTCGGGGAGGGCCTCGTCGAAATCACCCGTCCCGCGGCGCCGGGTGAGCAACTGGTGGAGATCGGCGATGATATACAGGCGGGGGCAGTCCTGGTGCCGCGCGGGCGGCGCCTCGGACCGGCGGAGATCGGCGCACTCGCCGGTGTCGGCATCCTCGCCCTCCCGGTGTACCGGCGACCCCGCGTCGCGGTCGTGCCCACCGGAGACGAGATCGTGGCTCCGACGGAGACGCCCGCCCCCGGCGAGGTGCGCGACATCAATACCAGCGCGCTCTGCGCCGCGGTTCAACTGCACGGCGCGGAACCGCTCCCGTACCCGATAGTGCGCGATGACCCGGGGGCCCTGCGCACCATCCTCACCGATGCGCTGCACCAAGCTGACCTGGTTCTGATCGCCGGCGGATCCTCGGTGGGAACACGCGATTGGACGCTCGAAGTTCTACTGGAGCTTCCCGGGGCGGAGCTGTTGCTGCACGGCGTGTCTATCCGACCGGGAAAGCCGGTGATCGGCGTCCAGTTGGGTGACCGGTTGCTGGTGGGGCTACCCGGCAACCCGGTGTCGGCACTGGTTGTCTTCGACCAGTTTGTCCGACCGCACCTGCGCCGGTTGACCGGAGAACTCAGTTCCCTGCCGACGGGTTCCCGGGTGCAGGCCCGCCTGACCCGCAGCTACCGATCGGACCCCGGTAAGGAAGACTATGTGCGGGTGCGCGTGTCACGCCGTGCCGATGGGACCTACGATGCAGAACCACTCCTCGGGAAGAGCACGCTGCTGCGCACGCTCGTGGAGGCCGACGGGTTCCTGGTAGTGCCGGAGCAGGTAGAGGGCCTGGAAGAAGGGGAGAGCGTCGAGGTCCGCGTTGTAGATTAGTCTCGCCTCCCCCCGGCCTGATTTGCGGGTATCACTCGCCATGAAGTGACGAGTGGATCATCTGGCGCCCACGGAACTCCAGGGTGCCCGCGACTCCCTCCCTATCGGAGGCCACGCCACACGAGCGCCCATTCGCCAGTACCTCCACTCGCATCGGAGTTGTGGTCTTCGCGAGACTCACTACCCGGAATTCCAGCCTCTGGGCGGCAATGGGGAACCGGCAGGGGACGACCCCGTCGCTCGTGGTGGCCCGCCCGTCCACCGTCAGGGTGACGCGTACTCGGGCGCCGTTCGCCCCGCTGACGTTGAGAACCAGTGCCGGTGGAAGTGCCTGGGTACGTCCGTACTGTACCGCGAACCCGATTGCACTGCGGCAGACAAGAGCAATCACAATCATCATAACACTATTGGTTCTCTTGTTGTTCGGTACGAGTGTTGTTCTCCCAGGGTATGGTGTCACTGCGGAGGGCTACTGAGTCCGTCACCGGGGAACAGGCAGAGAAACGCAAGGGCCTGTGCGCCGGTCGCCGGGCTCAATTGTTTCTCCGACGCATCAGGCGCACGATCCCCACGCCGAGCATCCCCAGGGCGGTAAGGAATCCTGCCGCACCAAGAAACATGTCTCCCTTGTTCCGGAACAGTACGCTGCTCACCACGCCCAGCGCAGCGCCAAGGACGAGGAGGATTGCCCCACTCGCCTGGTGACTCATGCGGGGAGAGGACGTGACCGAACCTGGCAGAGACCGCGCAAGACCCATGACGATCAGCACGATCCCGATCGTCATGGCAATGTGCTTGCCGTCATCGTATGGGTCCGACCACGGCCAGACGCGAGGGGCGATGACGAAACCGACTCCCGCGAGGATGATCACCGGCGGGTGCCAGCGCCTCGGGGCGCCGGGGGTTGAATCAGTCTCCACGTTCCGTTTCCTCCGCGGGTCCAGGCGACAGGTACGGACTTATCGCAAACGCGTCAGCGCGACACCGGCAAGCAGCAGCAGGATACCGGCAACGCGGATCAGGGAGATTCGGTGGACGGGGACTCCCAGCCACCCAAAGTGGTCAAGCAGAGTCGCAATGGCAAGCTGCCCCGCGACCACACCGCTCAGCGTCACGGCCACCCCCAGGCGTGGCACCGCCTGGATCACGAGCGACACGAAGAAGGCGCCGAACACGCCCCCAAGCCAACCCCACCAGGGAATCCGCGCGATGGTGCTCGCCACCGGAATGGGAGCACGGATGGCCCACACCGCCAGCAGCAGCACCAGCGTCCCGACAAGGAAGGAGATGAGCGCAGCAATCAGCGGACTACCCACGTCCCGCCCGAGGCGCGCGTTCACGGCGGCCTGGACCGCAACCAGTCCCCCGGCGAGCACGACAAGAATCAGGAGACCCAGCATGGGATGTCGCCCTCTTCCGCGAACAGCGTGCGGCATCGCACCGGTGTCGTCCTCACTCCTGACTTCGCCGGGTATCTGCACAGCGTTCCTCCGCACTGCTCCTCTTCGCCCCATCGCCTGCCGCGATGCACAGGGGCCGGCACAGGTCAGGCGTCCCCTCGGCTACGTCCGCGCACGACCACCCGAGGAAGAAATCGCCGCCTCAACAACCTTCCCGGCCACATCGGTCAGGCGCATGTTTCGTCCGCCGGAGAAGTAGGTCAGCATCGTGTGGTCGAGACCCATCAGATGCAGGATGGTGGCGTGCAGATCATGCACATGGACCGGGTTCTCGACGGCGGCGTAGCCGAAGTCGTCTGTGGCGCCGATCGCCTGCCCCCCCTTGACTCCGCCTCCAGCCATCCAGGTGCTGAATCCGCGTGGGCTGTGGTCCCTCCCCTTGCCTCCCTGGTTTGTGGGGGTTCGCCCAAACTCGCCTGCCCAGACCACCACCGTGTCATCCAGCAGGCCGCGCTGCTTCAAGTCCGTGAGGAGCGCGTACATCGGCCGGTCCGTCTCGGCGCAGTGTAACTCGTGATTCTTGTTGACATCGCCGTGGGCGTCCCAGTTCTCGTCGCTGTGGCCACCCCCGGAGTAGACCTGGACGAAGCGGACGCCGCGCTCAATCAGACGTCGAGCCAGCAAGCACCGGCGCCCGAACCGCTCGGTCATGGGATCGTCCAACCCGTACAGCCGGGTGGTGGCCTCAGACTCCTGACGCAGGTCCACGGCCTCCGGGGCATGCGCCTGCATCCGGAACGCAAGCTCATAGCTGGCAATCCGGGACGCGAGTTCAGAAGCAGCCGGCCCGCCCGCCGGACCGCGCCCCAGGCGCGCCAGCAGGTCCAGTTCATCCCGGCGGCGCTCCGGGGTCACACCCGCCGCCGGATTCAGGTTCAGAATGGGGTCGCCGGAGGTGCGGAACTGCGTGCCCTGGTACGAAGCCGGCATGAACCCCGCACCCCAATTCGGAGAACCGGCGATCGGCCCGCCGCGGTGATCCAGCAGTACCACATAGCCGGGCAGGTTCTGATTTGCCGATCCCAGGCCGTAGTTGACCCATGAACCGAGGCTCGGATACCCCTGGCGCAGGAAGCCCGTGTTCATCTGGAGCAGGCCGGATCCGTGCGCGAAGCTGTCCGCATAGGTACTGCGGATCACAGCGATATCGTCCATGCGGCGCGCCAGGTGCGGGTACAGGTCGGAGACTTCCACCCCGCAGGTACCGCCGCGAAGCCACCGCCGGCTGCTTCCCAGCAGCACGCCGGGATTCCTCACTTTGAACAGCGGGTCGTTGTCCAGATTCGGGAGCGGCTGCCCATGCCGTTTGGTGAGTTCCGGCTTGGGATCGAACAAGTCCACCTGACTGGGACCGCCATACATGAAGAGCACAATGCACGCCTTCGCGCGGGGCGTAAAGTGGGGGGACTTCGGCGCGAGAGATGACGCCGGCGCCGACTGCGACCCGGGCGATGCCGCCGCGGCAGGAGTAAGCAGACCCTCCTGGGCCAGCAGCCATGTGAGGGCGGTGCCGACGAACCCGCCTCCCATTTCCCAGAGGAACTCGCGCCGGCTCCGCCCGCAGCGAGTGCGGCCAGGGCCGCCGGAGGGGGGTGCTGAATGGTTTCGCATATCTGGTGGCTCAGTTCCGGTGCGCGGGCGTCCCGCGTGAAATCAGAAGGTGTAGAAGAATTCGTTGGTGTTGAACAACACGAGACAGAGGCTTTCCAGTGCGGCGGCGGTCGTATCGGCGCCGGCGGCTGCAGGGAGCACGGCCGTGCTTTGCCGGCTTTGCGCCTCTGTGAGCGATCCGCCCGCTCCTCCGGGGGGCGGCGCCGGGAGGCGCACGCCGCGGCGGAGATACCCCACTGCGTGGTCGCGCTCCGCGGCGTTGGGGAGCCGCCCCAGCGCCAGGCGAAAGGCCAGTTCGACCTGCCGCACCGGGTCGGCGCTCAAGCGACGCACCCGAGCCGCGAATCGGCGCGCCTGCTCGGTCGCAAACTCGCCATTGAGGAAGGTCAATGCCTGCGGGGCGGTGGTGGACACCAATCGCTGCTCACAACTGGATGTACTGTCGGGAGAGTCGAGTGCCTCCAGTTCCGGAACCGCCAGCGTGCGTTTGCTGAAAATGTACACACTCCGGCGGGACGCCTCAGCCGGCCCTGACTTCCCCCAACCATTGCCGGGCCGCGACTGCCCTTCCAGGACAGCTCGGGGCAAGACAGGATACACGCTCGGACCACCACGGGCGGAATTCAACTGCCCGCTTACCGCGAGCATCGCGTCTCGCACTACCTCCGCCTCCAGCCGGCGCGGGCGCCACCCGTTGAGGTGCTCGACGGCAGGGGAACCCGCCACGGGCGACGCGGCCCGGTACGTGCTCGACGTGACGAGCAGGCGATGCAATTTCTTGAGGGACCAGGCGAGCGGGCCGGATGAAACCGCCTCGCCCTGCGCTTTCCGTCGCGTGCCTGCTCCCACCGGCTGCGCCCCCGTCCCGGCATCCGACCGATCCGACCCACCGCGCCGATCCGACCGTCTCCCGTCCCGCGCGGTCCGCCTCTCGTCACTCGCCTCAGGGCTACTGAAGGTCGCCGCAAGCCAGTCGAGTAGCTCCGGGTGGGTCGGGCGCTGGCCGGCAACACCGAAGTCGTTCTCGCTGGGAGCCAGCCCCTCGCCGAAGTGACCCTGCCAGATGCGGTTGACGAGCACGCGGGCGGTCAGAGGGTGATCGGGAGACGCGAGCCAGTGGGCCAGAGCCAGGCGTCGCCCGGAAGTCTTGCCGGTGGGGCGAATGGGGGGCAGGGGGCGCCGCGCCAGCACGGCCGGGACTCCCGGTTCCACTGCTTCGCGCGGATGCTTCGGGTCGCCGCGGAACAACAACGGTGTGGCCGGGATGGATCCCTGTTCTTCCTGCCAGATGTACCCGCGCGCCGGAGGCGTGGGCTGCGCCGCCTGGATCCGGGCGTCAAAGTCGCGGTGCCGGCCCGCTTCATCCGGAGTTTCCGCGGCGCGTAGTTCGCGCTCCAGAGCACCCCCGCGGTCCGTAAGCAGCTTCGCTTCCGCTGCCGAGCGACGGTCCGGCGCGATCTGGAACGCGGCCAGAATCTCCTTGGGCTGCTGCGTGCCACTGGCGACCAGGCGCGCGAGAACGCCGAGTTGGAGTTCCCACATTGCAGCTCGGTCCGGCGCGGTCCGGCGTTGTGCCTCTGCGACCGCAATGTTGTAGGCGCCGACCTCCGCATCGGGGGCCACAGTCACGTCGAGATCCTCGCGTCCATTCTGCGGGCGCTTCAGAGGAGAAAAAATCGCCAGGGTGCGGTAGTAATCCCGCTGGGTGAACGGTTCGAACTTGTGGTCGTGGCAGCGCGCGCAGCGGAGAGTGACACCCAGGAACGTGGACGCCGTCACTCCGAGCACATCATCCAACTGGTCGCAGCGGTCCACCGCGGGGTCCGCCGGCTCATCGTCCCAGGTCCCCAGCCGCAAGAACGTGGTGGCAACCCGAGAATCCGGCGTGGCGTCCGGCAATTCGTCCCCGGCCAGTTGCTCGATCAGGAAGCGGTCATACGGTTTGTCGTCGTTCAAAGACCCGATCACGTAGTCCCTGTACCGCCAGGCACTCGGTTTGGCGCCATCCCGCTCGTAACCATTCGACTCCGCATAGCGCACAACATCAAGCCACCGCCGGGCCCAGCGTTCGCCATACTCCGGCCGGGACAAGAGATGATCCACCCACCGCTCGTACGCGCCGGGCCGACGATCAGCGAGGAAAGCATCCTGCTCCTGCGGCGTGGGCGGCAGCCCGATCAGATCCAGGGTCACACGCCGCAGGAGCGTCCGCCGGTCCGCTTCCGGGGGAGCGGCCAGCCCGCGCGCCTCCAGACGCCTGAGCACAAAAGCGTCTACGGGGTTGCGCACCCACTCCCGGTTGCGGACCGCAGGCACACGGGGGACCTGGACTGCCTGGAAGGCCCAGTGATCGGCGGGCGCTGCGGCGGCATCCTTCTCAGCAAGCGCTCCGGTCGCAATCCAGGCGCGAATCTGCTCGCGCTCGGCGGGAGTCAGCTTGCGCGCGTTTCCGGGCGGCATGCTCCCATCCACGATCCGCTGCAGCAGGCGACTTCGTTCCGGATGCCCGAGATCGAGCACGGCTCCTCCCCGCCCCCCACGACGGATCGCCTCGGGCGTGCGCAGGTCGAGACGACCCTGTCGCACACTGTCTGCGTGGCAGGCAACACAATTCGCCTGCAGAATCGGCAGCACATCCGCTCGAAAGCGCGGTGCGGGAGCCGCACCCGCAGCCAGCGCCAATATCCCCAGCACTCCCAGGCCGGCCACTGGACCACAAACTCTACCCCGGGACAGGGCTACCGGATTGCCGTCACGCTCGCCTCTCATCGCCCGGTTGTCTCCTGCGCTCTCGTACCCCAACGCTTCAATGCTGTTTCCTCAGCCTGTTCGTTCCGCACCGACGGCGCTATCGGTGAGACGGCAGCAACCGGCTGGAATCCGGTAGTAAGCGGGTCGCACCTATGCATTGGCTCATCCGATTTCGGAATCATTTTCCCCGGTGGGGTGCGAACCGGCAGTTCGCGACGGCAAGCCAGATCTGTCGCCCAGCGCGCAAGCGGCGCCGGACAATCGAGATCCGGGCGATCAGCCAGCCCCAGCGCGTGGCGACGCAAAAGCGGCCCGTGCCGGCGCAGATTGTCGAAAAGCCGGCCGAGTCCGAGATCATTGAACTCCCGGATCACGCGATCCGGCAGCGTTCCCCGACCACCGCGACACCGCGGTCGCGGAAGCCCCTGAAGTTGGGATGTAGAAAGCACACAAGGCCTCGCGCTGGGAGGGACGGCACACACCCGCGGATCCAAGACAGGAGCGCTGCGAACGGAGAAAGAAGCCTGCTCCTGATGTCCAGCCACCGCCCGTCGCGAACCTGTCTTCTCCCCGGATACCCCATGGGAAATTCTAGCCGAAGGAGCCGGCCCCCTGGTAGTGCCGGGCCACGCACGAGGGCATACCGGGTGCTCCGTTCCCTGCAATTTGCCCGCATGATGTCCCATGGTGCTGACCGGCACGCGCTTGAAGAGCCTCCGAGCTCCGACTCAGAGATGCCGGGCAATTTTCCCATCACATAGCTGGATGCAAAGTCCGGGCGACAGAGAGCGCCGACGGGCAACCCTCCCGCCCCGTGAACGGACGCTGTTCCGGGAACGCATTCTGGATTCCCCGCGGTTCAGGATGAGGTGGCCGGAATTCAGAAGAATCGAGGCAAGTCCGCGCTCGTTGCCCGCTTCCCGCCGGCGGATCTCCGGCGCCCGCGCGAACCGAGCTTGAGGTTGCTCAGGATCGCATCGAGTTGCTCGGAGCCGGGGCGATGGCCGCCGGCGGTATCTAGTCGCGCGTCAAGCATCCGCCGCGCGTCCGGCAGGGGGCCGCGCGCGTAGAAGGGGATCCAGTTACCCCTCGGCGCATGCCAGGCGGCGAGACCTCCGTTATGAAGCGCAGGGAACACAGCATACAGCGAAAGGGCGATACTCAAGGCGTTCCACCGGTATCGGCTTGCCGCACCGCGCGCAATACCCGAAAGTGCCGTCGTTCACGCGATGAACCGCCTGCTCGATCTCGTGGAGTTCGCCCCGGATGCTTTCCTCCAGGGCGGCATCCTGTTCCCGCAAGAAGAGGTCGGTGGGTTGGTCGCCGGGGTGTTCGTCCAATTCCCGGCGTCCCGGAGAGGCCACCGAACCGCCCACCGAGTCTTGCGCCCGGAGAGCCCGAATCTCGTCTTGCAGGCGGATCTGTTCCTGCTCCAAGAGGGCAAGGAACCGCGCGGGATCAAGATCCGCGCGGGCACCAGGACGCACAGCAGACATGGGACCTCCTCCTCGGAAACTGTGGGAATGCGCGTCAGCACATTCCAGCACGAGAAAACAGCGCGGGCAGGCGCCTCCGCCTGCCCGATCACCTCTTTCTCGGTATACCCCGGTCGCCGCCTGCCGAAACCGCGGGTTGATCCAGCGCGAACGCTAGCGCCCTCTGGACGTGGTTGACCCGCCGCCGAAGCCGGTTGAGGTGGTGCGACCACCAGTCGTGCGGCTGGTTCCGGTGAGGCCCCGAGCGCCTGACGATGCCGTCGAGGTGGCTCCGAACGCCTGCCCGCTGGAGCTACCCGTCCGCCGGGTGGTCTGGGGGTTGGAAATCGGGGCGGGGCGCTCGATGGAAGCACCGCCACCTGAAACCTGTCCCCCACGACGGCGTGCGGTCTGCGGGTTGGAACTCGACGTGGTCGCGGTGCGGGAGGAGGAGAATTGGCTACTGCCGAAGCCGCCGCCGCCCCCACCGAAGCCCCCACCCCCACCGAAGCCCCCGCCCCC
>SXGS01044644.1_pt1 | contig 13338 bp, 14 predicted proteins | sample 3174681 | NCBI WGS metagenome assembly SXGS01 (sample SAMN11356861, study PRJNA531348) | freshwater metagenome | isolation source: freshwater sample F1-80 | place: China: Fuxian Lake, Yuxi | collected 2017-12-25
CGGGAACATCCGATGACGCATAGACAAAAAAATGGAAGACAAAAAAATGTCGATCCTTGCGTATCCACAATCAACATCGCTGCTTCGAGCCGAGCGAGTTGCTAAATTGCTTTGGACTCTTTCTTCATTTTTTTGTCGTTGTTTTTTTTGTCAAAAAGCCATTATCCATCCTATCCGTGCTGGTTCGATGGAATCTCCATTTGAAGAACTTCCGACAGTTTCCGCAGAGGAAACAAACTCATTGAATCGAATCCCACTGTTGAAGCGGATCGTTGATTTATATCGGAAAAAACTTGAAGAAGTGCGCGCTAGGTTTGAAAAGCGTGGTGAAACTTTGCCTCCAGGTATATCCTGGGAAGGCATTTTACAGTTGGAACTGCTTAGTATTCCGGAGCGCTTCGATCGCGTAACCTCAGTGCCGGCCTTTGCTTCGCCCGATCATCAAATTGTACTTATCGGACAAAGGTGTGTTCGTGATGAACTTAAGATCACGGCTGAGATGCTCTCGCAAGTCGATGAGGCTCAAGGTTCGACTCCTTTCCAGATCGTCGAACCGATGCGCACAATGGTTGCTCCTTCGGCGATCGCTTCGCGATAGTCGTCGCTCATGCCCATCGATAATTGCGACAGATCGTGAGTGCTCTCGAATCGCAATTTCATGGCGACCAGCAACTCGCTGACTTGCGCGAACTCGTGTCGAATCTGCTCGCTGGTGGCGTGCAGCGTGGACATCGCCATCAGCCCGATGACTTTGATGCGTTTCAGTGGTGCGAGCTGTTCCAAGAATTTGGGCAGTTCTGTGGGCGGCAAACCGGTCTTGGTCGTATCCTGTGTGACGTTCACTTCCACCAGGCATGGCAACGAGCCACGCGGCGGCTGTGTGTCCAGTTCGTCGGCCAGCGATTGAGCTAACCTTAAATTGTCCAGCGAATGCAGGCAGTGAATCAGGGGGAGAGTTTTGCGCAGTTTATTGCGTTGTAAATGACCAATCATATGCCATTGAATTCCGTCAATTTCGCGCAGTGCTTCGCTTTTTTCCCACAAAGATTGCGGGCGACTCTCGCCGAGGTGGCGGCAACCTGCGTGAACTAAGTCAATTGCGTGGTCGGCAGTGACGTATTTGGTGACTCCAACGATGCGAATCTCGTCAGCGGATCGTCCTGCTTGGCTCGCGGATTGCTTTACCGACTCGACCAGTTCGCACCAATTGTCTTTGATTCGGGCTGCGACGGCGGGACGACCGGTGTTCATGATTCTTCTGCTTCGACCTCGACCAGCGTTTCGAATTCAGCGGACTGCGCATCGAACCGAGCAGCCAGAAAATCAGCACCCGTATGCAACCCCATCGCAGTGCGGCGTGTAGGATTTGCGAGCGTGCGATAGAGCACCCATTGCTCTTTACCGATTTGTGCGCGAAACGCCGCTGCAACGTCTGGAGTTACGATCGACATGTTTTCACCTACGGTTAGTCTTCGCCAGGTGAAAGGCTTCGTTGCATGCTTGCCATTAAGGCAGATAATGACCGGAGCGTATAAACGGCTGGCCTGTGTCTCACTGCGAATCGATAGTTTCTTGTCGCGCGATCCAAGTCGGCTGTGAGTTGCCTGCCGGCGCCACTCAGGCATGGCCAGCGGTATGACTAGTGCGCGATCGCGCTGAGATGAGGTGATGAACAACTCGGTATTCTTGTCTGAAGTCTGCAATTCGCAGCCGGGTGCGATTGGCAAAGACGCAGTAAGCGTCCACTTTCCATCCTGGCTTGCCAACAAAGCATCCGCAACAACTACCATGCGTTCCTCTCGGAACAAAATGATTTGGCGCTGGACGCAACAAGCTTGACCGAATTTGGCTTCCATTTCCAAATAATCGACATCCTCGTCGCTGAACCAGCACACTCGTTCCCAATCGTCCAACTGCAATTGTGATTGGCCGTTGAATTCGACTTGGGCAGTCCAATCTCCACACAAGACGGTTTGGCCCTTCATGCCAATAATTTCAACGCGCGCGGTAACGTCCGAATAGTCAAGTGCGACGCGTCCCGCACGATGCATCCAATCGCTGAACATGCTGGCGCATCGAGCTTCCTCATTGTGATGCGACAAAGAACCAATTTCACTGTGACTCATTTTTTTTCGAGCGGACGAAGGCTCAATTGGTCGCCGCCCAACGCCGATCAAGGACATAGAACGCACCAACGATTGAGGTTTACGAGTCTGTGACAAAAGGGCGTTCCAAACCTCATTGCTTTTTCGTGGACCTGGAATTTCGCCAAGCAGCGCGGCACCACTGTTGCTTGTCCACATTACAGCGTGTCGGATTAATGAGGCGAGCCCCGCTTTCTGAGGCGGGTACCAAGCCCGCAGGTCTAGCCGATTGGCCAAAACGCGAGCTCGCAGGACACTGGCCAAGCTCGCACGCAGATAACTCGCGCCATACGCCAACCAGCACGCAGGATTCTCTTCACCTTGTTCCAACAACAGGGCCAAATCATCCATCGCGTCTTGGGCAATTGGCAGGATACTCTTGCGCGACGCTCCGGCCGCGACACTCAACAGCAACGGCAATTCGCAACGTACGACCAAATGACAAATCGCGGCGTCCTCGTCGCTGGGTTTTTGCCGTTGCAACCGATGCGCCGCATCTTGCAACCATCTACCTAACCAATTGTAAGCTGGGCGCGTTGCGTACTCGGGAATCTGCCACGCGAATGCAATTGCGGCCAAAGCGGCTTCGGGTTGGCAGTGCATGTCGTCCAACCATTGATCGGCAGCTTGCTCCAAGTCTGGCTCATCGGTAAAAAGCGTGGGCGAACTGTCGATTTCGTCGATTGTGGTGTGGGGCTCTTCTGGCGATTCGATATTTGCCGATACCCGCGCCGTTCCCTTGGGTCTCAGTAAATCGTCAAGCGCCGTTTGGTCAATTCCGGCTAACTTGAGCACGGCCAAATGTTCAAACTTGGTACATGACCAAGCAAACGTTGTGAGGCCGCTACAGCCTTTGGGCCATTTCAGTTCGTCGATCGCATGGCCATAGGCGGTGCCCCAGATATTCGTCGGGGACGCCAACGCAGCTCGAAGTTGATTCGCCAACAAATTGTTCTTCGGTGCGGTCGGTGTGTTGTGTTTCTTCGTCGATCGTTGCAGCTTCTTGGCGTGACGAGGATCAATCCAATCCATTTCAGTTTCTCAGTTTCTATGTAGCAAGGCTGGGATAGGTGAAAGCGGAACCGCACCGTGCTAAGGTCGGTCGTTTTCGATTCACTGCATTTCCCAGGCAATTCATTACCGATTATTGGGATTAGCCTCAAAACTACATGAACTTGCTGCGGATCTGCCAATCGTGGCGGCCGGTCGTCTTAGTTTCCCGCACTCGGCAAATCTCATCTCTGTTCATGGCAAGCCTGAAGCTGTCCCGCGAAAGTTCTCAATCATTCCTGGCGCTGGTGGCGCGAAGCTTGTGTTGAAAGTTGAAGATCTGGTAGACTGGTATTGTTGTCGGAGTTAACTCAAAGTCAAACAGGCTTTGCGATCGTACCGAATATCTATGAACCAAGGGAAAGTCGCGGATATGGAATTGGAACGCCAAATCCTTACAACTTGCTTGATCGCCGCCTGCTGCTGGCTTGTGGGAGCAGAGGATTGCGGCGCATGGGCTCAGGACAAAAGTGAGTTGCTCGCCAAAGTGGAAAAAACGTTCGGCGATCCTCCCGGAATGAAACGGCTGGATCCGGTATCACGAGCTTGGGTCGACCTGAAAAAGAAATTGGTAGTAGTCGATGGCTACGTTGCGCTGCAGATGGGCCAGTTGGAAATGTTCGCTTGCCCGTCTGGAACCAAAGAGCACGAGTCGGTAGTTGGATTATTCACCAAAGCTTATCACCTGCACGCTGGCTTACTTGCAATCGGCGCGAAACAGGGCAGACCCGTGAAGTGGGAACCCGAATATCAACCTGCCACAGGTTCGGAAATTCAAATCCTTGCCCTCTGGACCGACGACAAGGGAGTGCGCCAATCCGTTGATGCTCGCACTTGGGTTCAAGATCTCGGAACGAAAGAAACACTCAGCACGAACTGGGTATTTGCGGGTAGTTTGTTTTACAAAGATCCGGACACTGGCGAACAACGCTATCAAGCGGAAGGAGGCGACCTCGTTTGCGTTTCCAACTTTGCGACCGCAACCTTGGATGTTCCGCTGCAAAGTTCCCAAGTCAACAGCGGCTTGCTGTACGTGGCTAATACCCTAAAGATTCCGCCTGAAGGCACTCCGGTCCGTTTAGTATTCCAGGTCGCGGCACCCAAACCCGCTGATTCAAAAGATAGCAAAAAAGTTACAGCGGACGCGACCCAAAACGGCCAGCCCAAGGCAAACCCAGCCAAGCCTCAAGACTCCGCCGCGCCGAAGAAAAATGGAATACCGACAAAGAATGGACCAACGCCCGCAATTCGTGCGCCCAAGAACCCAAGCCCAAGCAAGAGTCCCGAACCACCCACCAAAACGCCCACCAAGCCCGTTCGCAAGCAAGCATGAGGATGGGCAAGGCAGTTGGTCGATTGCTGAGCGTTGAATTTGCAGAAATTCTGTTCATTGTTCGCGCTACCGGACTCACTCTGAGGTGAGCGGCAGATTGTCTCATGCCATTACAAGCCCGAAGCGCAAGCGAATGAGAGCCTGGATTGACTGGAGCGTACGTGCCAGGATTGACCCACTCGCTTGCGCGTCGGGATTGTATTGGTAGGAGTCATTCTGCCGCTCGCCTAATAGAGTTGAACAGCGCGACGTTAATTACGATCGACACCGAGGTCGATAGCAAAAGGACTAGAGCGGCTTTTTCCAGAGCTTCTATTTTTGCCTATCATTTTTTGTCTCGCTCCAGTCTGCTTGGATTTTCAGCGACCCAAGTGCGCGCCAATTTTGAGCCCAGCAGTTAGGTACGGGACTCTCTCGAGCCTGTGCAAGCAATCGGTGCGCGAGTCTTTCTCGCTTGCAACTATCACCGTGTAAGGCGAGCGGCAGATAGTTTCTTACCAATACACGCCCGAAGCGCAAGCGAGTGAGAGCCGGGATTGACTGGTGCGTGGTTTCGGCACTCGCTTGCGCTTCGGGCTTGTATTGGTAAATTCCCATCTGCCGCTCGCCTAAAGTAGATGAATATTTGTTGGTGATTATAGTCTTGCATGCCAACCTGCCGACCAATGTCATAGCGACCCATGTAACGGTCCACCTAGACCTCGCAGTTCCCCTGAAGACTCAAGCCTCTACGAAGTACCATCTGCAATGCAGCGAGTTTCTGAGCCCCGTTCTATTGGACGAATTTGTTTCACAGGTCCGCGCATTGCCAAGTATTGCCTAGCGATTTGGCTGGCGGTCGTCGCTGCTGCGCTTGCCAACGACCAGTCAATCGCACATCCTCAAGCTGCCCAAACTCAAGGGCAGGCCCAGAAAAAGGTGACTGTTCGCTTTGTCACAGATCCAACTGCTGCCAAACGCAAAGCAAATGAAAAGCAGAACGATTCGAGTACCGATGATCCCAAGAAGACAACTCAAAAGTCCGCTGCTGCTGATAATTTGTCAGACCAGAAAAAGTCGAGCGCCACAGGGCAAGCTAATAATGCGATCAAGCAAGTTCAGCAGCCCAATGACGGAAAAACGTCCAGTGCGATTCGACTGAGTGCTGGCGAATCCGAAAACCGCTCGGCGGTTCCCAAAGAGCAACCGACTGCCAAAGGACCTGCGCGAAAAGAGTCTACTGCAGATGAAGACTTGACGCAAAACAAACTGCGATCACAACAAGCCAAGGACAGCGGTGAGTGCCCTGGCGGAACTGATTCAACGCAGGGAGTTGATTCATCTGCGGACGATCTCCCATTGGAACATACGGACCATCCATTCGATGCTCCGGTGGCCAGAACTGATTTCTCATCTGGCAATCCGGGACGGATAGACTTGGAACAAAATCGGTTAACGTCCCAGGAAGATACTGTGCGAACTCGCATCAACGAGTGTTTGAGGTATTACCTCGAAAATCCGGAAAGCGTGACGCGCCGCAGTCCCTGGGCGGTAATGCATGCAACCTTGCCATTCGGGGTCGAAACGGAACTGGTCGCCGGAAATCGCCGAGTTAACGCGATTGGCTGGATGTGCTACAACGGGCTATGCAAAACACAGCGAATGTTTCAGCCTACGAAGTCTGGATTTCGAACAAATATTGGGCCTGGGGTCCAAGGTCATGAAGGACAATTGTTAGCGATTTTAGCTCAGTCGCATGTATCGCCTCGGCATCCCATTCGAATCGGCAGTGCCAACTATACGGTTTTTGATTTGGCACGTTTGGAAATGGCCACTTGCCGGGAAAAGTCCGAGTTGACCTTCAAACTCATCGGTCTATCGTACTACCTGGACTCGGATTATCGCTGGCGCGATAACCAAGGCAAAACATGGTCACTGGAGAAAATTGTCGCTGAAGAACTTGATCAGCCAATCATCGGCGCGGCGTGTGGCGGTACGCATCGTTTGATGGGCTTCAGTTATTCACTTGCGCAGCGAAAATACGCCATGCTTCCAATTACTGGGCAGTGGTTGCGAGCTGGTCAATTTATCGACGAATTCGTGAACTACGCTCTTTCATTGCAAAATCCAGATGGCAGTTTCAGCACCGAGTGGTTTGAACGACGAGCGGACGAGCCCAACTTGGAAAAGAAGGTACAAACTACTGGCCATATCCTCGAATGGCTGATTTTCACTGTACCCGAGCAACAATTGAAGTCCGAACCGATCCAGCGCTCGATCAATTTTCTATTGGATAATATCTCCGACAACCGTCAACATAATTGGCCGATCGGCCCGCGTGGTCATTCGCTGAGAGCTTTGTCGCTGTACAACCAACGCATGTTCAACGCGCCGCCCGGAAATCTCCGGGAGAAACTTGCAAAATCGAAGCAAGAAGTCGAACTGAGGTAATTCTCTGGCCTGCTGCGTGGCCAGCCATCGGTCGTTAGCCAAGATTCGCATTGCGCACCGCCAGAATGTTGATGCGGATTCAAGTTCGAAATTTAGGTAACGCTCGCTAGTTGTAGCGTGGACAGCGGTCAAGTACGATACCTTTGTGGCCCATTGTTTCGTCCGAATTCACGCAGAATTGGACATTTTTCCAAACGATTCAAATTCACGTGGGTCATGTCGGTCCAAAGAATAACGAAACAGCTATCGACGATTTTGACCGCCGCGGGTTCGTTGGTGGAACAGACACACGCCGACGCATTGCTGGTGTTGCTCGACGGAACCACCGATTGGCAAAAGCTCCGCCAGTCGTTGCCAGAATCAATTCAAAAAGTAATTGTTGCCGCTGATCGCGAAGAGGACTTGGCCGGTGCTTCGGACTTTGGCCTGATTCCTCTCCCGCTGCATAAAGAGAAATCTCCGTTGCTCGAACGATTGCAACACGCGCTTCTCGAAGCTGTTGCCGATCAGATTCTCAACAGTAATTGCGACGTCATCGCGGTGTACGGTGGATTCGAATTTCAGAAACTGGATTCGATCAGCTTGATTCGCTTGGACGATCGCATGCGTCGATTGACTTCGCGCGATTTACAAGCACTGGAGAGCAGCGTTCCGCTGAAGACCTTAAAGGTCGTCATCGATCTCGCTACACAAATTGGCCGCGAAGGCCGCGAAGGCAAAAAAGTCGGCGCGCTTTTTATCGTTGGCGATACGCGAAAGGTATTGCAGCATTGCAAAGATAGCGGATTCGATCCTTTGAAGGGTTACAGCCGCAAAATGCGAAATCTGTTCGACCCTCGCGTGCGCGAAGACATCAAAGAGATCTCACAAATGGACGGAGCATTCGTGATCTCAGCCGATGGTGTCATCGAAAAGAGTCGTCAAATCGTCGAAGTAGCTCATGCTGAACTAACACTTTCCAAAGGCCTTGGATCACGGCATTGGGCTGGCGCTGCCATTTCGCAATCGACCAAAGCAATCGGCATTGTGGTCAGTCAGTCGACAGGCACGGTCAGACTGTTTCAGAACGGTGATACGGTACTGCGCATTGAGCCAATGGATCACGCCGTCAAATGGCATGATTTCAATTACGATCCGCCGCTGCCAGAAACTGCAGATTAGCGATCAACTAAGGCGAGCAGCAGATAGTTTCTTACCAATACAAGCCCGAAGCGCAAGCGAGTGTATGCCAGGATTGACGCACTCGCTTGCGCATCGGGCTTGTATTCGCTTAGGCCTTGGTAATTCCCGTCTGCCGCTCGCCTAGGAGCAGGTTCGAAACGAATCTCAACGCTCGACCCTAGCCGCATTTAATTTTCACAAACTTGGCCAGTTATCTCAAAACCCAAATCTTGGATCATGCGATAGTCGTCCTCGGGTGGTTGGCCTTTTGTTGTCAGATAGTCGCCCACAAAAATGCTGTTTGCAATGTACAAGCCAAGCGGCTGGAGCGAGCGCAGATGTTTTTCTCGTCCGCCCGCGATGCGCAGTTCGCTGGCCGGGTTGACGAATCGAAACATAGCCAAGGCTTTCAAGCAGTACTGAGGCGTTAAGTGCTGCTGATTCTGAAGTGGCGTTCCGTCGATCGCATGGAGAAAATTCAACGGTATGGATTCAACGTTCAGGTCCCGCAGTTCCATCGCCATGTTGACAACATCTACAGCTTGCTCGCCCATGCCAATGATTCCGCCGCTGCACAGTTCCAAACCAGCAGCGCGGACGTTGTGCAGCGTTTCCAATCGATCTTGAAATGTGTGCGTGGAACAGATTTCGTCGTAGTATTCTCGGCTGGTATTCAGGTTGTGGTTTACACGATCGACGCCGCACAACTTTAATCGCTGCGCGTTTTCGGGGTTCAGTAACCCCAAACATGCACAGATCTTCAGTCCAAATTGTTCTTTAATCTTGGGAACCACCGACTCGATTGCCCCCATTTCCCGTTCGCTTGGTGCACGACCACTGATCACGATGCAGTACGTTTTCGATTGGCGCTGAGCTGCGATTTGTGCACCGTCGAGCAATTGCTGCTGGCTCAACATGCGGTACTTCTGAATTGGTGCCGACGAAACTTTCGATTGCGAACAATATCCACAATCCTCAGGGCACAGGCCGCTCTTGGCATTAACCAGAAAGTACAACTGAACGGTATTACCAAAAAAACGATATCGCAATCGATACGCGGCTGCGGTCAGTTCGAGCAGATCTTGATCCGAGCTGTTCAGGATTGATATCGCATCATCGTGATTGTATACGTATCCTTCGAGCACAGCACCGGCCAACGCGTGCCAGCGCGAGTCGACATGCGAACCGGCTTGAGGCAATATCATCAGGAAAACCTCGTATCTTGAAGCAAATTACTGATTAATTCGCCAATAATGTAATCGACATATCGATTTCCAAAAATGACCCTGCCGCCGGTCAAATTGTTTTTGGCGAGCGGCAGATAGTTTCTTACCAAAACAAGCCCGAAGCGCAAGCGAGTGTATGCCAGGATTGCCGCACTCGCTTGCGCATCGGGCTTGTATTCGCTTAGGCCTTGGTAAATTCCCATCTGCCGCTCGCCTTTGTCCGCGCCAATATCCCCATCCTCCGTTGGCTACCTAGTAATTTCATGTATCTCGAGGGTAGTGAAGACGATTCGAGCGTATGCGTTCTTGTCACCTCGATCGCCAGCTTCGAAAACTAAGCCGATCTTGTTGGAATTGATGCGAACCATGTCGCTATACGCGGCAGGACCAACGTGCACGAGCGGACCGTCGTGCCAGGTTACTGCTTCATCCGTCGAGAATCGAATTTGCAAGTCGTTGCGACCCTTTCCGCTGGTTCCATTGTCGTCGGGGCCGGAAAATAGGATCACATCCCGCGCATCGCCGTCAAGTTTCGAGGCCGCTCGCAAAAGGGCGCTTTGAACGACGGGTGGATCGATGATTTCGGGCGCGGGCCGAAAGTTCTTCCACGCAGCATCGCCAGTCGGTTGAAAAGTCGCGCCGCCATCGTTGCTCCACGCTTCGCCGCGACTGCCGCGGGCGGATCCGTTCTGATCGCGAGTGCTGAAATAGAGTCGACTATCGTTCAGCTCAACTACAGTAGTTTCGTTGGCGTTCAAGGGATCGTCATAAGTGTCATCCACTGCTCCCAGTCGCCAAGTCTGGCCGTGATCGTCGCTGAGGACCGCATGGGCTCCGAGCTTACCAGAGTCTCGACCACCTTCGCCGATGCGGTGATCACAGGGAATTACCAATCGCCCGCGGTTCGGACCCCGCACCAGTTGGATGGAATGCACTGGCCCAGTCGCGTACCAACCCCATCCCGGTCGCTTGACCGTGGGCGTAATTTCTCGCCGTGGCGACCATGTGCGTCCGTGGTCGTCGCTGAATACCACGAACACACGATCGTTCTCGAGCGTAAACGGCATCCAAATTCGTCCCGGATGCTCCGGGTCAAGCAGATCGACAACCGGAGCTGGATTACCCACAGTAATCTGAGGCGATGCAGCGGAAAACTCACCGCGAAACGTATCGCTCTCTTGAACGACTTGGAGAGGGCCCCAACTCTTGCCATCGTCAACCGAGCGCTTCACGACCAAATCGATTTCGCTGGCATCACCTCCTTGCCTCGCTTCGCAGAACGCCAACAAGTCGCCATTTGCGGCTCGAATCAGTGCCGGAATTCGGAATACGACGTAACCATGTTGATTTTGTTCGAAGACTGTAGTCAAGGTAAAGGCGAGTAAAGTTTGCGCAGCGGCAATCTGCATCGCCAAGGCACACCCGCAGAATAAACTGATTCGAAGAGATCTACGAAATCGGGTCACAAACTTGTTCATCATGGATCACCTTTTTAAATCGCCAGCCCTATCCTGACACTCGCATTACCAACACAAGCCCGCTGCGCAAAAGCGAGTGTGCCCCAGGATACGCGCATCAGGATTGAGGCACTCGCTTGCGCTTCGAGCTTGTATCCGTGCACATGATTGTAGCGGCGAATTTTCCGACCAGTTAATGGCATACCGATGGCGTGGAAATTGCTTTGCGACTGAATTACACTGTGGGCATCGTGACAGTCCATTTTGTTGATCCTACCGGGGCACACAGCTATGAAGAAAACCCTCCATTGGTGTTCGCAATTGATGGTCCTATTGGCGTTGGCGATTCATGCGAACTTCGTCGCCGCAGAAGTTAAAGTTCCCAATATTTTTGGCGACCATATGGTTCTGCAGCAGGGGCAAGCCAATTCCGTGTGGGGTAGCGCTGGCCCTGGCGAGTCGCTGACAGTGACCATCGGCAAAACGGGGTCGGTCAGCGGGCAGTCCGTCAAGACCTTCGCAGGCAGCGATGGAAAATGGAGCGTCAAATTGGCGCCGTTGGCGGTGGGTGGCCCCTACGAGATGACCGTTCAAGGGAGCAACCAAATCAAGATTGTGGACATCTTGGTTGGCGAAGTGTGGGTCTGTTCTGGGCAATCGAACATGCAATGGTCGGTCAACGCCGGCAATGATCCAGATCTCGAGAAACTGGCGGCTAATTTTCCGAAAGTGCGCATGATCAACTTTCCGCAAACGGGCAGTCAGGAACCAGTCTGGACACATGATCGCCGATGGATGGTTTGCGATCCTGTAAACGTCGGTTCTTTTTCCGCAGTAGGTTACTATTTCGCGCGCCAACTGCATCAAACGATGGGGGTCCCAGTCGGCATGGTCAATAATGCGTGGGGCGGATCAGCCTGCGAAGCCTGGATCAATCGCGATATTCTCAAGGCGGAAGGCAAGTACTCGGAACTGCTGGATCGCTGGACCAAAGACGAAGCCGAATTCAAGGCGCTGTCCGAAAAAGCGACTCTGACCGTCGAAGAAGATGCAAAATTAAAGGGCTTGGCCGGTCGCATGGGCGGCAATGCTCGACCCGGAAATATCTACAACGGAGTGCTCAAGTCACACCTGGGTTACGGAATCAAAGGTGCCATCTGGTATCAAGGCGAATCCAATGCGTCGCGAGCCTATCAGTATCGCGACCTGTTTCCTCTGATGATCCAGAGCTGGAGATCGGAATGGGCTCAAGGTGATTTTCCGTTCTACTGGGTACAGCTCGCGGATTTCAAAGCCGAAGTTGCTGAACCCGGCGAGAGCGACTGGGCGGAACTGCGCGAAGCGCAAACTATGACGATGGACAAGTTGGCCAATACTGGCGAGGCGGTCATCGTTGATATCGGCGAAGGCAAGGACATTCATCCCAAGAACAAGGTTGATGTCGGTCGACGATTAGCGCGCTGGGCGCTAACAAAAGATTACGGAATCAAGATCGCCCACCAAAGCCCGCGATTCAGCCGAATGAGCAAGGACGGCAGCAAGCTGGTGCTCGAGTTCGCTCACGTCGGTTCGGGCTGGCGACCATTTGATGTCAATGAACCCATCGGATTTGCCGTCGCTGGCGAAGATAAGAAGTGGGTGCCCGCTAAGGCCGCGATCCTCAGGGACGGACGCGTCGAAGTATGGAACGAAAGTGTGGCTGCACCTGTCGCTGTGCGTTACGCTTGGGCCGATAACCCAATTTGCAACATGTTCAATCAAGCGGGATTGCCGCTAACGCCCTTCCGTTCCGACGACTGGCCTGGTGTGACGTTCGGCAAGAATTGATCACCACCTGAGAAATAACTGTGAATTGCAACGTTGCTCACAAAACCGCTGATCGAGTTGCCTGAGGCAATTTGGTCAGCGGTTTGCTGTTGAACGTTAGGCGATCGGCAGATGGGAATTTACCAAGGCCTAAGCGAATACAAGCCCGATGCGCTTGCGAGTGCGTCAATCCAGGCATACACTCTGCTTGCGCTTCGGGCTTGTATTGGTAAGAAACTATCTGCCGCTCGCCTTAATGCTATTCTCGAAACGATAGCAGCAATTGACGGCCCTGGTCGGTATGTTGCTTTTTACGTTGCTGTTGCTGGTTGTGGTATCGAGAATTTTATCACTCACTCTATTGGAGCCTCTGGCTGGATTTTTACGAACAGCAATTTACGGCAGATAGAACACAAAAGCTTTGCTAGCAATCTAGCTTCGGCCCAACTTGTGATCGACGCCGAAAAACCCGCGCCTCGCAACCGTTGAATCCGCCATTAGTTGTCAGTGGTTTAGTGAGCATCGTGCGCGACCTACAAAATTGAGTTGCCGCGCCCAATCGGACTTTGGTTTGAATTCCCAAGGCTAACGTATCACTCTTAGTTTGACGTAATATGCTCAAATCAACTCTGTCGAAATTTGTGTTTGTCGCGTTTCTCCTACGTTTTTGCTGCCTACCAGCCGACGATACCGAAGTCTTTTCGGGTCCACAAATCGGCGAGAAACTGCCA
>SXGS01620907.1_pt1 | contig 13337 bp, 7 predicted proteins | sample 3174681 | NCBI WGS metagenome assembly SXGS01 (sample SAMN11356861, study PRJNA531348) | freshwater metagenome | isolation source: freshwater sample F1-80 | place: China: Fuxian Lake, Yuxi | collected 2017-12-25
ACACCTCTGAGACGGCACGTGACCAGCAGGAACGCCAAACGCAACGCGTCGATGCACCGGCAGTTTGTCTTTCGCGACCGATTGCAGGTGTTGGTGTTCCATCGGTACGACGCAGTTTTTGGGATTCTGCCGGGCTTAGCTTGTCGATTGCCATTTTGGCTTGCTTATTCCTGCCGACGATTTTGCGAGCAAGATTTGAATCGCGCAGATTTCAATGTGCGGACAATTTACGTTACCTAGGGGCAGGGCTGATCTCATGGGCAAATCTTGCCAGTGATCAACGTTTTCCCGCCGTGCCAGTCGAAGGACCAACCGCATTTTCGGGCATTTACGCAGTGCATCTTAATGATGCAACCCTGTTGGATTCGCCCTCCCGATTGCTTTGTGCGGGTGCGCCTCGGATTACGCCGAGCACTTTGACCACTCCCATGGCACTCCCCAGTATTTCCGAACTGAAGGCAGCTCTTCTATGCGACCTGCCCACATTGCAAGCATGGCGCAAATCAGTCGGCGGCGATTACGCATATAACCTTGGAGTCATGGAATCGAATCAAGTAGTATCGCCGCGCAGTAAGGGCCGCACGCATTTTGCGATTCTCGGCGATTCGCCGAAGATTCAAGGAGACCGCGATGAATTTCCTGCCCACGGACGGGGCGCATTAAATGTCCTATACGAAGATGGCCATGTCGAGTTCGTCGCCGTCGCAGCATGGCAAAACGGGGCGCTGGAACATCCCTTTCGCAACCAAGACGGATTACACGAAGTAGGCATTCACATCAATGACGCATCGCTCGCCCCAAGTCACTTCGGACCATTGGGATTGTGGCACGATGAAGCCATTTTCAAAACTTTCGATGGGGCAACGAATTAGTTTTTTGCTGGCAATCAGAATGGAGTAGCTTCAAAAGCTAATTTCCTGCATATTACTCAATTGGAAAGCGGCAGACATCGGACGAATAGGAGCGTCCAAGACATACCGATCGAAACGTTTTGACGCTCTGCAATCGTCAATAATCGAGTTTTCTGTCGCAAGTTCGAATATTGCCCAATTTCACTTGTCGCCGTGGCCTGAGAATTGATATAGACGATGCGCAGGTCTATTGAGTGTTGAGTCATGACTGCTACTTGATTATTGGACCTATCGATAGCGCGACGGTCTGTCGATGGCTGGCAATGACTATAGAATGGAACGTTGCTCTTAGGCGAGCGGCAGATGGGAATTTACCAAGGCCTCAGCGAATACAAGCCTGATGCGCAAGCGAGTGCGTCAATGCTGGCATACACTCGCTTGCGCTTCGGGCTTGTATTGGTAAGAAACTATCTGCCGCTCGCCTTACGACCAGGTGAGCCTGATTGGTTTTGGAGCATTACGGATTGCAACGGATCATGCTTGTGAGGCACGAAACGATTCTTCGTAATGGTACATTTACGAGTTCGCTGCTGCTCGCGTGTATTTCTTGTTTGGCGATGATGTTGGGCTGTCGCACGACGGCTCCAATTTTCGTTTGGTATCCACAACAATACGAACTGCCCAACACACAACGCATCGCTTTGGCCCCGGTCTTGGCGGATGGCGATTTGCCAACCAGAATCGAGCACGCGCTGTTGTTGCAACGCCCCTTGACTCGAACCGATTTTAGCTTGGTTACTTCGTCTCAATTGCAACGAACATCGTATGTCATGCCGGCTGCTTTTTTGCCGACTGTTTCCAACGTAAATGCAGCTCGCGAGTGGAACTCCCAAATATTGATGGTTGGGCAAGTGCTGCAGACGAATGTCAACACCACGACGAATGGCCAGCCGATTGGCGAATCTCCAAGTCATTCGCAGCAGGCTCAAGGCGTACCTGCCGACAAGAAACTGGTTATGTTCTGGCGTTTGATCGACGTAAACAACGATCGTGCATTGGGAAGTCATACGCTATCGATTGACACCAAACGTGCGGATGCTGAGTACCCCGATTTGCTATTTGAGTTTCCCGACCCGTCCGAGCGAATTCTCATGGCCGGTGCGCGGGAATCGTGGAAATCGTTAGCACCCTTTATCGGCAAAGAATCAATTGAATTAGCTCAACCGTGGCTGATGCCGGGCTCAGCACAAGTGCGCAAGGGAAACACTCTGGCCAAACAAGGTCGTTGGGATCTGGCGGAAGCCCAATGGCGCGCAGCGGCAGGCAAACATCGTTGGAATAACGCTGCTCAATTGAATTTCGCAGTAGGCTTGGCAGCAAAAGAAGACTTTGAAGGCGCTTTGGCCCAGTTGGGCAAACTCGGTCCGATTGGTCATCAGGACCAGCAAGCTGAGCTTCTGTTTTGGTTTGACCAACATCACCGTTGGTATCGCACAGCTCATCGATTACCTCCACCAGAAAAAGGATGGGCGTTTCCCGATCCAGTTTCTTCTGCTGCCTCGGTACAACTTGCCAGCGATGTTCCAGGTCCAGATGAACAACCTTGGTGGACAGCAATTCCTGGGACCAAACCTCCCGGCTGGACATGGCGAGCATGGCTCAGCCAACCGTGGTTGTTTTAACAAAACTTCGCCTGAGCAAACGTCCTTTTGAACTTAAACTCTCATTATCTATCATTAGGCGAGCGGCAGAAGGAAATTTACCAATACAATCCCGAAGCGCAAGCGAGTGCGTCAATCCAGGCGTATGTCAATCCAGGCTCTCACTCGCTTGCGCTTCGGGCTTGTACTGGTATATTCCCATCTGCCGCTCGCCTTAGGTGCGATCAAGCGGATTTACCTTTGTTTGATCCTGGCGCAAGAACTTGGGACGATTGGGGCCATGATCTACAGCCTGGTCATGCCGCAACTGCGGTGGACTTTCGTAATCGAACAACGTATTTCCCATCGAGGCGCGTGTCGCGTTGTTGACGGCGTTGATTTCTGGGACATGATTGGGCGAGGGGTCGTTATTTGTCGACTCCAAATCCCGAACTCGCTGAGATTTACGCTTCGGCTTGAGGACGAAGAACCGTCCGAGCGGGCTGGCCAACAATGCTGGCAAAAAAATTAGATCTCCAAACAAAGCTGCCACCAGCAGTGCCAGCATCAAGGTGCCAAATCGCTGGGTCGGAGTGAAAGTACTAAGTGCAAAAACAGACAGTCCCAACCCGCCGACAATGGTAGTTTGCGTCATCGCTGGAGCACAGCGCGCGTAGGCATAGAAAATCGCTTGATGGCGCGTCAAGCCATCGCGCATAGCTTGGCGGAACCAAGCGAGATAGTGAATTGTGTCATCAACGGCAATACCCAGTGCAACACTAGCAGTCATCATCGTGCCGATATCGACCAATGTGCCAGTCCAACCCATATAACCAAAGATAATTGCCAAGGGAAATAAATTCGGTAGCATGGAAACAAAGCCGGCGCCCGCAGCTTGAAGTACGTTATCTGGGCGCAGGCTGGAGAGTATCGTCGTCGCAGGGGTGAGGTTGATTGCCATCACGAGCGCAATGAGCGCGAAGGACCAGGCAACGCTTTGAATCAAACTTTCGAGCAGCGTTCGCTGCGCTTTGTAGACCACTGGTACAACGCCCGTGTAGACGACATCTATCTCCTTCGGATGTTCGCCAAGCTCTACCGGAACTCCTAGAGAATTGCTGCGGTCTTTATTGGCGAGTTCGATTTCCGACAACAGTGGCCGAGCATCGACAATATTTGAGTTGCTTTGGCGGATAAAATCCCAATCGTAGTCCGCATGGTCGCGCACGATCACGATACACGCAAACTGCCGCAAGTATTCGCGCCATTTATCCGATGTCGCCTTGCCGCCGGACAGAGGAAATCGAACGGGGTCATGCCAGTTGGCTTGCCGAACTGTTTCGTTGGTCAAACAGTCGGCCAGGGTCTCCGCAAAAATCTGTGCACCTTCCGACAATGGGAAAGCTGCGTGCTCGGCTTCAATAGGTGAGGTCGACCGCTGACCAGGTCCGTCGGTCGAATCGGCCGGATTCGAACTGCCTAGGACCAAGACATCGCCTCGCAAGCGCTCAGTAGACTCGCTGGTTTGCGTGAGGATGGTCTCGATAATTTCCGAGCGACAACGGTAACCGGCGATAACTGGCTCGACAACTTTGCGCAATTGATTAACGAACTGGCCGTAATCGACATCGTTAAGCGCGCCCAAGCGGAGGCTGATACGCCACAATTCCTTGCCAGGTGCTTGAGATTCTGACGACTCGATCCGCAAATAATCGGTCTCTAGCAATTCCGGTCGCGATTGTTGCAACAGTCGATCATATGCCAAGCGGTGAGCGTCAAACCCTCGCGAAGGATTGGGCATGTCGCGCAAGAAAGTAATCGCGCTCATCCCGCGCCCAACTAAATTCTGACCACCATAACCTAATTGCGATTGCAAGACTTCTTGCACGCGCGCGACCGCTTGAGCGCGTTCCAAAAGGCTAAGCTGTCGCCTGGACAGCTTGCGATCTTCGTCCGTTGCTGTGCCTTCAACGTCCGCACTACGCTGAGTTTCCACAGGAAATCGTACAACAAGTTCCATCGGGACCAGTCGCCCAAAATTCTGTTCCATCCAGCGGTAATCGCGAATTATCTGTGCTTCCCCATCGAACATCTTCAGCAACTGTACCGAAGTGCGAACCTCTTTTAATCCAACCAGACCAAACACGAATATCGCCACACAGCCTGCGTTAACCAACCAGTGTCGACGAACAATAAAGTGAATTAGGCCATCCCAAAAAACGTCAAAGAGGCTCGCTGTTCGTTTTACTCGCGTTTTTTCCTGCGCGGGAGGAAAAATTGTCAATGCTGCTGGCAGAAAAAAGTACAACAGGCCCAATGTTGCCATGACTCCTAACGCAGAAAATAGTCCAAACTTGCGTATCGGCAGGATATTGCTGGTGCACAATGAAACTAATCCAATGGCAGTGGTCAGCGCGGCGAGCATGCATGGCACAAACGCATGTTGCAGTGCCTTTTCCGCGGCGCCTTTGGTTCCTTGCTCACGCGCGATGTCGCGATAGTAGTTGATAATATGAATCGCGCCGGACATACCCAGTACGTATACCAGCGAAGGCATCGTCAACAAAATCGCGTCAACCGTTGATCCCGCCCACCAAACCATTCCCAAGCTGGCGATTGCACTGACGCCACCCACAAAGAAGACCATCATCATCAGTCGAACCGACCCGAGGCACGCAAGCGAAAGACCCAGGCCGAGGATGACCGAGTACCCGAGCAAGCGCACGAGCGTAATCGTCCCTTCCTCGTCGATGGAAACGTTGTCGATCGGCGGACCGCCAACATGCAATATCGGTTCCGCCACAGCAGGAACGCCCGCCAGCCAATTGAACGGCGGCGGTGCTGAACTGGGACGTGGTGGCAGCGTCACGCCACTGTCTCGAGCAAGCTGAAAGACTCTGCCGAGTTCATGGCCCATCAATCCGCGTCCAACCACTTGCTTCAGGTTGCGTTTGGCGACATCCGACAACGTGATCATTACACATGTTTGCCGACTGGGTTCTTCAACGGCGACTGTGTCAAAGAATTCATGCCACACTTCAGCTTGCCCTGCGGGATCGGCACTGCGCAGTTTTTCGACCTGGCCATCGAACTTGGCGTTTACTGCATTCTGAATGACGAAGTCCCAAGTGGCCTGCCAATCTGATGGCAGCTCCGCAAGTTTTGTTGGTGAAATTACTGCCGACACGTCGGACGACTGCCAGCTAAAGTCGTGCGGTACCGCGGGCCCAAACAACGACCCTGTCAGCCGATTGATTGCCTCTCGGCGGCCGATGATCGGACGAGTTGGTGTGGCCAGGGAACCGTCCCCTTCGGCCAGTTGCTCGACCAATTCTGGTCCAGTTTCAATTTTTTTGAACAGCGGCGCCGCCAACAAACGTGGGTCAATGTAGAACGGATTTTGCTTGCCAGTGGCCGTTCGGTCGTTGAATGCGGCTACAAAGGTGCCAGAAAGTCGAAATGTCCCCAATGCGCGTTGCATACTTCGCGATGCGAATGAAACTACGCTGCCACCGTCATCCCATCGATACAATCGGCCATCGGGAGTGATGTAGAAACCATCTCCATCTTCGTTGACCAACCACTTTTCGTTGGCACCGCCCCAATTCGTATACAGATTTTCGCCTACGAACAGACCGTATTCCGTCCCCAATCGCTTTGCACGAACGTAGTCCGAATCATTGGGCGTGCTCGGCGGCGGTTCGATCTCCGCCCGCAGTTTGTCGATGAACAATCGCAACCGCTGGTCGTCTACATTGCAGTTTTGCCAGGTGGCAATAACGAATTGCTCGCTGACGAATCGGCGCGCAAACCAACTCAACTCTTCGGTTTCACGGAAACTGTCCGGCAACCAATCTTTGACATTATTCTCCGTTTTTCGTAGGGCCATTCTGGCCCCTCGTCCCGCGAACGGGAAAACGAAAAAGACGATCATCAAGATGATCAAGGCATTGGGAAGTCCCAAAAAGGACCTCCTCGCGAAGAAAGGCTCTTTCATCGCTCTGCGCCATTTCCTGTTCAAAAAGATAAGCAGCCCACTGGCTTTCAGCTATACGCAAGCCTTGCCAAGCGTACAAACCGTAAATCGATTTGGCTAGCCTCGGCAAATGAGAAACACGGAAGTGTTTCACAACCAAGGCCAGTTAGGACGATTAGGCAATATGACGCTTTTGAAAGGGCGATCAGCCGTACAGTTCGCTGGTAATCCTCTCACGAGTCTTCGCAGCACAACCTACCTATCTTGAAGCGACTAGGCAGCGTGCGCTCGATCCGTAAAGTTTGGCGATCTGGCAAAGACTGACTTTTGTTCCAACTATGCTTATCAATCGAGAATTTTCGCTGCTGAGATCAGTCGAATAAACTCTTTATTGGAAGGAAACCTGGATAGCTGTTTTGTTAATTGCTCCATGGCGTCGACCGGATGCATCGTATTGAGCGTTCGACGCAGCATGGTTACCGCGTGAAGCGTTTCCGCGTCGAGCAACAATTCTTCGCGTCGAGTTCCGGATTGAGTGATATCAATTGCCGGCCACACTCGCCGGTCGGCCAAGCGTCGGTCGAGCACTAATTCCATATTGCCGGTCCCCTTGAATTCCTGAAAAATCAGGTCGTCCATGCGGCTGCCCGTATCGACCAGCGCGGTACCAACAATTGTCAGCGATCCACCTTCGGCAAACGCGCGCGCGGTGGCAAATAACTTCTTGGGAATGTCCATCGCTTTGATGTTCACACCTCCAGTCATGGTTGGACCTGCATTTCCAACCCATTTATTGAAAGCGCGTGCCAGCCTAGTGATTGAGTCCATCAACAAGAACACATCCTTGCCCATCTCTGCAAGTCGTCGACAGCGATCAAGCACCAACTGACTTAGTCGAACATGGCTGTCGACATCTTCGTCCAAGCTGCTAGCGATTACTTCCCCATTGATGACATTGCGACGCATGTCGGTAACTTCTTCGGGGCGCTCGTCGACCAGTAGCACGATCAAATGCACATCGGGATGATTTATGGCAATACCGCGACTGATATGTTGCAGCATGATCGTCTTACCGCTGCGCGGCGGTGCAACAATCAGTGAACGTTGTCCCTTGCCCAACGGTGATAATAAATCGATTACGCGATTGGTTAGCGGCTGGGGTCCCACTTCCAATCTCAGCCATTGCTCGGGGTTAATCGCGGTCAGGCTATCGAAGTTCTTGGTGGTGATATATTGGTCCGGTGCCATACCATCGATGTCGATGATTTCGCGCACGCGCGGACCCTGCTGGCGACGAGCCGGCTGCATCATAGCGCGCACGCCACAGCCCTGGCGCAAGCCAAATTTTTCGATCATGGTCCCGGGGACGAACGGATCTGTTCGCTCGCGCGAGTAATTATCCTTGTTCGTGCGCAGGAATCCGTAGCCGTTGGGGTGCATTTCTAAAATACCGATGAATTCCTCCAGCGGCACTTCGACTCCGTCAGGTACATCGATTTCTGGCCCAACGGGCGATTGGCCGGGCCCCGCCGATACAGGCGAGGTCCCCTTGCCGCGGCGCGATCGAAACGGTCGACGGCGCCCCGCACCACCTCCCGGTCCATTGGCGTATCCTCCGCCACCGCCATTATTAGATCCATTTTGTGAATACGACGAAGGGCCAGTTGACCTGGGGCGAAACCTCTTCTTTTTCGGCATGGAAAGCAGATCCAGCGGGTTCAAGAGAAAATGCGGGGTGGAATGCGACGCAAATTCTGTCGCCGCTCACCGACCGCAGACTAAAAAGGAACAGAAACAACCAATTTCCACGACAACTTGGTCGCGGGCATCTATTCCAAGATGCTGGTTTCAACGAGGAAACCTTTGACGCACTTCAACAAGCGAACAATTAAGTCTTCAATGACGACCTCACAAGGTCTAGGAAAATCTCTCGTGGCGACGCAGAACAGAAGTGTAAAATACGCCGTTGGTGAGATTGCCCATCCGAAGCTTGGAATGCCACTAGTCACTGGATCAAACTGGAGATTTCACCAAACGAGCCTACAACCGCTCGTAGAGAAATTCATCCTTCAGTAAATGGCCGGGCGGAGTTCCTGCTGAAGACTCCTAACGCATGGATTTTGTGGAATATTAGCTTAAGTATCGGCGCTGTCAAGCTCACCCTTCACCAGTTTCTCATTATTCGCCGGATTTTCCGTTAATCCGGGAAAAACCGGTTCAAGCCTTACCATCCGCACAGCCGATTCAGCCGAAGGTGATTGATCTCAGCCGAATGGCCTCGTGGCCCGGCGCCGATCCAGATCTGAGATTGCTAGGACCCCACCGAGATGAATCGAATCATTTTGATCGCATGTTTGTTCCTTGTGCTAGCAGGCCGTAGCGTGATGGCCCAAGAAGGGATTCGCTGGCAAGCGGATTTGGCTCGCGCCAGGCAGGCAGCAGCCCAGTACGGCGTGCCGCTGATGATTCACTTCTATGGGGACAACTGCTTGCCCTGCGTAAAACTCGAAAAGGGTGTCTATGCCAAACCCGAAGTTATTCACCGTATTAATACCTACTTCATTCCCGTGCGCATCAATGCCAGCAAAGACATGAAGACTGCGGCCGAATTTCAAATTCACAGTTGGCCTGCGGACGTCTTCATTAGTCCGGACGGAAAAATTGTTGCGCGCGGTGTGTGTTTGCAGGACCATAATGCCTACATGCAAAATCTACAGTACGCAGCCGTTTCTAGCAACGATCACATGATGTTGGTTAACGCCTCGCGGCCTGCGCCAAACTCAAACACTGCCGGGATCGCGGCCAGCCAGGCAGCTTATGGACAATTGCCATCGGGCAGTACCTACACGCCTTATCAGCCCAATGGACAGCAGCCAACTTCGCCGCAACCGACCATGTCTCAACCAGGTACGTCGCAACCCAGCATGCCTCAGCTTCAGAATTCCCAAGGTCCAATCGCTGCATTCTCGCAGCCACCTGTGCAGTTTACACCCGCAGGCGCGTCTTCCAATTGGCAACAGAATCCAAGCGCGCCCCAACCGCAGGTTTACGCTCAATCCGGTCAATTCGCACCGCAAAATTTCGCGGTCAACAGTGCCACCAATTCGCTGCCAGCGGTTGGACAAACGAACGCCGCGTCGATGTTGCCTGGTTCGACAGGCGCCAGCCAAATCGCTGGCCAGCTCGACATGTCCCAGCCAACCTCCATGCTGCGAGGCCCTCTGGACGCACAGTCGCAAGCGACACCCCTGCGTGGAGCAGTTCCGGGAACATTATCAAACTCGCCGATGAAGATCTCCGCTCCGAACCTACCCTCGCCGATGGCTCCAATGCAACAGCAATACACTCAGCAATCTGCGATGCCCAGCCAATACGCGGCGATACCCGCCGGGAGAGCCGTGACGGTTCCTGCTCAACCAGCCGCACTAGCGTCGAATACGAACCAACCAAGTTCAACGACGTGGACCATGCCAAACGCGATGCCGACGGGTGGTCGCGCTCGATCGGACACAAATTCCTTTGTCTTGTCCAGTTCCACTTCGTCCAATGCTGGATTGACACTCGACAACCCGCATTACAACAGTGAGGCAGTTGCCACGTCCGCGCCCGCAGAAACAGGGCGCCCAACAGCAAATGTATCGAACGCGGTGCCGGTATCTGCTGCCAATCCATCCCAGGGATCTGATTCTGCTTCGGTCTCACCAACCGCTGCTGAACCGAGTTTCCAGCCAGTGGCCAATCGTCAGGAATCACAAGCAACCAAATCTGTTTCGGTAAACTCTCTGGTATCGTCCGTCGCCAACGATCAATCCCTCGGTTTGGAAGGATACTGCCCAGTGTCTTTGAACGACCACGGCAGGTGGGTAGTTGGCGAGCAACAGTTTGCAGTCAAGCATCGGGGCAAAGTGTATCGTCTAAGCAGCCAAGAGACGATGCAGAAGTTTCTTGCAAGTCCAGATGCCTATGCGCCGGTACTATCGGGTTACGATCCGATGGTTTTTCTCGACGAAGGCAAACTTGTCTCCGGTACTTTTGATTTTGGCCTAGTTGAAGATTCGCAGCCACGCACGATTTTCCTGTTCAGCTCAGCCGAAAGTAAGGCCAAGTTCGAATTGGACTTCGACAAGAACGTCAAATCGCTAAATCTCTTAGTCGCACCCGCTCGATCCAAACGATGATGCACAGGCCGTGATTGTCAGGCATGAGATTTGAAATCTGAAATCCGTTGTACCTGCACTTGCTTGCCCCTACTCGAAACGCTTCGTACGCTGGCTTATGCTGTTGATGCGTACTTCGAGTAGGAGTGATGTATCGATGCGACTTCGAGCCTGCCATTGTTGTGGGTTGGTGCAACACGTACCAGAACTCTCGATCGGTGAGCGAGCGATCTGCTGGCGATGCGATTCAATCGTTTATCGAGCAGATATCGACGGTCAAAAGAGTTCGGCGCGCTGTTTAGCTGCTTCGGTCGGGGCATTAGCCCTGTATTTACCAGCAGTATCTTTGCCGATTATCGAGATCGAGAAACTCGGACACCATCATCATGCCAGCTTGCTGGGCGGGACGATGGATTTACTGCTTTCTGAGAGCTGGTTTGTAGGCTTGATCGTGTTGGTCTTCTCGATCGTTTTGCCACTCGTGAAATTAATAGCGCTGGTCGAGCTGAGTTGGATGGGGTTGGCACATCGGCGTCACCGAGCTTGGACTTATCATGTCGTCGAATGGGCAGGGCGGTGGAGCATGATGGATGTGCTGCTGTTGGCCCTGCTGGTAGCACTAATCAAGATTGGCGACTTGGTCCAATTCCGGCTTGGCATTGCCGTGGCCGCATTCGTATTGTGCGTGGTCATGAGCATGACGGCATCCATTCTGTTTGACCCACATTCCATCTGGGACGAAAGCGAATCCCTTCCATGACTCTGCCCGAGTCGCAACCTGACGAGCTCCCAACACCGATTCCCACGGCGCGTGTCTTGAGCGTCAACCAGGTTCACTTATTGCATCGACAAACTCGTTTGTGGTGGATGACTGGCCTGTGTATCGCAATCGCGGTTGGGTCATTGATTTGGAGTTTTCTCCGGCAAGGCGAATCCATTCGCATTCGTTTCACGGACGGCCACGGACTGAAAGTCGGCGATACGATGCGTTATCGCGGAATTGACGTTGGACAAGTGTTGCGAGTCAATATCGCTGACGACTTGCAGGGAGTCGCAGTTGAGGTTCGCTTGGATGTTGGCGCCCAATCGTTCGCAGTCGAAGGAAGCCAATTCTGGATCGAACGACCTCGGCTGCGATTGGGGCAGGCAAGTGGCCTCGATACCGTACTAGGTGCGAAGTACATCAATACAATCCCTGGTGCACAACCCGGCGTGCGGTGCAAATCCTTTGTGGGACTCGAATCACCAGTTCAATTGACGGGGACCGATTTCCTGGACGTGCGCATTCGCTTTCCTGCGGGCGAAGGATTGGCCGCCGGAGATCCGGTCAAGTACTTGAAGCTGACAATTGGAGAGGTACTGGGAGTGGATTTATCCGATGATCTCGAATACGTCTCCGTTCAGGTGCGATTAAGCGGCGCTGCAAAATCGCTGGCGCGCCGTGGAACTCAGTTTTGGATCGAACGGCCCAGGCTGGATCTGACCGAAGTGCGTGGTCTAGAAACTCTTGTTAGTGGGCCATTCATCGCGGTGCAGCCTACAACACAGCCCTCAGCCAGCGATGGGCCCGCGCTGCTCGACTTCGTGGGCTTACCCGAACCTCCACCACTTGCTCGTCGCGATGGAACATTAGAAGTACAGTTGGATTCGCCAAGTCGATTTGGTTTGACCCGAGGCGCGCCGGTTATGTACCGCGGTTTGGAAGTCGGCCGCGTGGCAAACGTCGGCTTGTCACACGATGGAGCGACGATTTCGGTGCAAGTCATTGTCGAGCCTGAGTACGCAGAATTGGTGCGAGATAACTCGCAGTGGTGGGTTTCCGGTGGTATCAAATTCGAGGCGGGCATCACCGGCTTGGGACTGTCCATCGATTCACTATCGGCTTGGCTGCGCGGCGGCATTACCTTCGCAACTCCCGACACTCCGGGCGCGAGAGTCGTTACCGGACACACATTCGAACTTCACGCAACACCTGAAGCGAACTGGACAGCCTGGCAACCGCGCATTGCGATTGGCGAATTCGCACGCGCCAATGGCCAGCGTTTCACACTTCCCAAACCGATACGCGTAGCGGCAAGCTGGAATTCGGCTTGGCTCGGTTTCTCACGTAGGCGCAGCGTTCAGAGTTGGGCCATGCCGATCGACGATCGCACGCTGTGGTTGCCCAGTAAATTCGCCAACGACGCTGAACAAGCGGGTGCAATCGTAACGATTGAAATTGAGGGGAGCAGTTTCGAGTGTGAATTGCCCGCAATTTTGCGGATCGGTGAGCTGGCCCGCATCAATCTGCCAGCGAATATCAAAGTTGCCACATGGCCGCGCGTTTCGTTCGCCAATTCGTGGTCGTCGAAAACTCCGCTTTTGATCGTGAATCCTGAACTCGCCGAACCTATTGCTATGGATCCGGTAAGATTGCGGAGCTCAGGAGGAGTTCTAAATATCGCGGGAGAAGTACCGTTGGCTGCAGGGCTAGCTGGCTCGCCCGTCCTGGATTCCGGTACTGGCAATGTCATCGGACTATTGATCGAATCGTCGGGAGGTTGGGCGGTGGCCCCGCCTCCATGATCGTCCGATTCAGTCTTGCCGGGATTCTAGTTGGACAGCGCCATTTTGTGTGCAAGGTATGGCTTTTGGTCCTAGCCATTTCGTCGTTTAACCCCAATACCGTTCAACGAACGTGGGATAAGCTTCCAGCTTGTCAATATCTTGTGCA
>SXGS01748041.1_pt1 | contig 13337 bp, 11 predicted proteins | sample 3174681 | NCBI WGS metagenome assembly SXGS01 (sample SAMN11356861, study PRJNA531348) | freshwater metagenome | isolation source: freshwater sample F1-80 | place: China: Fuxian Lake, Yuxi | collected 2017-12-25
CGGCTGGTCATGTGTTTGAGCACCTCGCGCGAGGGGCAATCGCTGCTCATTAACTCACCGCGCCGTACCTGCGCTGAAAACGTAGTGGGCTGAACCGTTGTATCCGAAGACATAGCACTTACCTTTATGTGCGTACTTACAAAAAGTAAGTATATGCGGTTAGGGTGACGCTTCCTTCATTGCCTTACAAGGTAAACACGCATGATCGCCATTACTGGAGCTTCAGGCCAACTCGGTCGTCTGGTTATTCACGCCCTGCTCACGCGCGTTGCCGCGTCGGAGTTGGTGGCCTTGGTTAGGGATCCAAGCAAGGTGCAGGATTTGGCCGCGCTGGGCGTTGCCGTGCGCGTTGCTGACTATAACCAGCCACAAAGCCTGGCTCCGGCGCTTGAAGGTGTCGAGCGGCTGTTGCTGATTTCATCCAGCGAGCTTGGCCAGCGCACGGCGCAACACGGGGCGGTGATTGAGGCGGCCAAGCAGGCTGGCGTGACGCTGTTGGCGTACACCAGCCTGCTGCACGCGGATCGCTCCGCTCTTGCCTTGGCCACCGAACACCGCGAAACCGAGCAGTTGTTGCAAGACAGCGGCATCCCTCACGTGCTGCTGCGTAATGGCTGGTATCACGAAAATTACACCGCGGGCATTCCTGTGGCGCTCGCCCATGGGGCGATTCTGGGGTGTGCTGAGGAGGGCAAAATTGCTTCAGCGGCGCGTGCCGACTATGCCGTGGCTGCCGCCGAGGTGCTGACCCGCGACAACCAAGCGGGGCGCGTGTATGAACTGGCTGGTGAAGCGGCCTATACCTTGAGCGAACTGGCGGGCGAAGTTGCCCGCCAGTCCGCAACCCCGGTTCGCTACCAAAACCTCAGCGAGCAGGATTACCAGGCGGCGTTGCTCGCGGCCGGTTTACCCGAGGCATTTGCCGCGCTGCTGGCTGATTCGGACACGGCGGCGGCAAAGGGTCATTTGTATGGCGCGGGCGATGATCTGCGCCGTTTGTTGCAGCGCCCGAGCACACCCATCAGCGAGGCCGTGGCGAGTGCGCTGGCCACGGCTCAATAGCCAGCTCCAGCCTGTGCGGTAACACCTGGGCGTGCATGGCTCAGGTGTTCGGCCTTACGCTTTGTGCAGCACCTTTAGCCCCTGCTGGCCTGGTTCGGCGGGGGTGAACAGGTCGGCATAACGCAAGGTGGCGTTGGCATGCTCGCGCATGATGGCTTCGGCACGGGCACCCTGGCCGTTGATCAAGGCGTCGAACACGGCGTGATGCTGCATGTGGGCAAAGTTAAAGCGCCTGTACTCGCGGGCCATATCGTTTAGATCAATAGCCAGGGCGCTGACCGAGGCAAATGGCAGGTGATCATTACGCGCCAGCGCTTCAGCAATAGCGCGATTGGCACTGGCGGCGAGTATTAGTTGGTGAAAGCGCATGTTGAGGTCGTGGTAAACCTGCAGGTCTTCTTCCTGCACATAGCCTTTGCTAAATAGGCGATCACCCTCCAGCAAACAGTCACGCAGCGCCTGTTGGGTGGCAGCATCCAGGCCACGCTCGGCGGCTTGCCGCGCCGCCAAACCTTCCAGCACGCCACGCACTTCTACAGCCCCGCTGATGTCTTGCAGGCTGACCGAGCGCACGGTGTAACCACGCCCGGCACATTTGGCCAGTAGGCCTTCTTGTTCCAGCATGCGAAACGCGATGCGCACAGGCGTGCGCGATACCCCAAGCAACTCGGCAGTGGGGATTTCGGCAACCCGCTCGCCAGCCACCAATTCGCCACTGGCTATCATTTTGCGCAGCGCCACCAATACGCGCTGCCCTGGCTTACTCATGATGCCTCCTGAACCTTGAATCGTTTCACCTACGTGCAAGCCGCTCACGCGGTATGGCGAGCAGTTGGGTGGATGTAAGCACGGGCGAACATGTCCAGCACCGTGTCCACGCGCGCGCTGATCTGCTCGTCAGTCCACTGCTGCTGAACGCCCAAGGTGAATAACTTGAGCGGTTGCGAGATCAGCACGGCATCGATCAGTTCAATCGCGGATTCAACATCGATGGACGCCAGCAGCCCTTTGTCCGATGCGTGACCTAACCAGGTGCGCAACAGGTTCAGGCAACGCTCGGCTCCTTCCTGATACCAGATGCGCGCAACCCCTGGCGCGCTGTCACGTCCCTGTGCGGCCGTGAGGTAAATACCCAGCGCCAGCGGCGAAAGCGTCAGGCGCGCCCAGAGGTACAAATACATACGCAGCTCCGCGAGCAAACTCTCGGCGCACTCCAGGCCGCTCTCCAACAGCAATTCAAGGGTGGAAAGGTCACGCGCGACCAGTAACGAGAGCAGTTGTTCTTTGCTGTCGACCAGCAGGTACAGGGTCTTTTTGGAGATACCGGCCGAGCGGGCGATGGCATCCATGGTGACGTTGGCAAAGTTTCCCGCACCCAGCGCACCGGCGGCGGCGTCGAGCAGCAAGCTCATCTGTTCTTCACGCGAGCGCAGCGGGGGACGGCCGCGCCGGGCTACCGTAGCTGGGGTTTGAGGCATATCACATCCACTCAATTGGCACGGCGCAGCCAGTTGCTTAGGCTCGCCCAGGGTTGCACAGAGTAACGCGCAGACGCCCCGGCGTGCACGGTGGCGAAAATGCCTGAGGCCAGCATCAGGCGATACCTGGCTGGCCTCAGGGGTTTGCAGGGCTTTAAACGCGGGGTCAAACCAGCGCGATGCTAACCAACGGCAGCAACCTGCGCGGCGCTAAAGGCTTCACGCAGCGCGTCTTCCATCATTTGCCAAGCTTGCTCGGCAGAATCGTCCGGGCCCAGGTGGGTGAACATGTGATCGCAGCCGGCAAACATCCGTTCGTTAACCGGCACACCCGCCTCTCGCAGCTTGTAGGCATACACCTCTGCCTCGCCTCGCAGCACGTCGTACTCGGCGGTAATCAACGTGGCAGGCGGCAGGCCGCGTAACTCACTGATCGTCGCCAGTGCGGGCGAGGCCAGAGGGTCACTGGCCTGCGCCGGATCACTGAGGTAGCAGGCATTGAAGAAGCGCATCAAACCAGGACGCAGCAACGGCTGATCCAGGCTGGAACGTTTCAAGGCCGGGTCTTTACTGGCATCCAGCGCGGCGTAGTCGATCAGTTGATGCACAACCTTTAAGCGCGGATGGTTACGCGCCAGCATAGCGACCCCAGTGGCCAGATTGCCGCCCGCGCTGTGCCCGCCCACAGCCATGCGCTGCGGATCAATGCCCAATGCGCTGGCTTGATCTGCCAGCCACTCGAGCACCGCATAACTTTGCCGCAGGCCAGCCGGAAAAGGATGCTCCGGTGCCAGCACGTAATCGAGGTTGACCACCAGGCAACCGAGGTTATGCGCCAAACGCCGGCAATAGCTGTCGTCATGCTCAGGCGCCCCGACCACAAAGCCGCCACCGTGCAGGTTCAGGTACACCGGCAACGGCGTCTTTGCCTCGCCTTGCGGCCAATAAAACAACGCGCGCGCCGGCCCGTACTCTGTCGGCACGTACTCTTCACACACGGCTCGCAGCGGATACAGCGCCGCGTCATAGGTGAACTTGGCTTTCATACGCCGGGCCAACGCCCTTAACGCTTTGGCCTTGAGGGTTTGCAGGAGCTTCATGGTTTGAGTCCTCAGGCATCAGTCTGCGGTGAGCAGGTGACCCAACAGGCCATGAATCATCGCGCCGTACGGCGCGCGCATGGCCAGGTTGGATTCGCCTATGGGGCTTTGCACCACCACCGCTTTGGCATGGCTGAAGGTGCGAAAACCATACACACCGTGGTAAGCGCCCATGCCGGAATGGCCGACGCCGCCAAAGGGCAATGCTTCAAACAGCACATGGCACATGCAGTCATTGATCACTACAGCACCCGAGGTGGTGCGGGTCAGCACCTGCTGCCGCTCATGCTCATCTGTGCCGAAGTAATAGGCCGCCAGCGGGCGCTCTTGCGCGTTGACATAGGCAATCGCTTCATCAAAGTCGCGGTAGGTTTTGATCGGCAACAGCGGGCCGAAAATTTCCTCGCGCAGCACCTGCATTTGCTCGTGGGCGTTTAAGACCAAGGTGGGCGCAACTTTGCGAACGTCGCGGTCGCTGAGGTTTTCCGCTGCCGGATTGATCTCAACCAATTGCGCACCCTGCGTACGTGCATCGACCAACAGTGCCTGTAAACGGTCAAAATGGCGTGCGTTGATGATCGAGGTGTAGTCGCCGTTGTGCAGCAAGGTGGGGTACATCTCGCTGACAAAACGCACAGCCGCGGCGACAAAATCGTTCAGCGATTCTTCAGGCAGCAGCAGGTAATCCGGGGCCAGGCAGATTTGCCCAGCGTTGAATGTTTTGACGGTCATCACGCGCTGCACAGCGGTTGCCAGATCGGCAGTGCGCGACACCAATACCGGCGACTTACCGCCCAATTCCAGCGTCACTGGCACCAGGTTATCAGCCGCGGCACGCATGATGTGTTTACCCACCGCGGTGCCACCGGTAAAGATCAGGTGGTCAAATGGCAAGGCACTGAACAGCGAGCCCGTTTGCGCATCGCCCAGTACGGTCGTCAGTTCAAGCGGGTCGAAATAGCGTGCAATTAACTCGGCAAGCAGTGCCGAGGTGCGCGGCGTCAGTTCAGACGGCTTGAGCATGGCGCGGTTGCCTGCTGCGAAAATGCTCGCCAAGGGCCCGAAGGCCAAGACGATGGGGAAGTTCCACGGGCTGATAATGCCCACCACGCCCAGCGGCTGATACTCCACCCGCGCCTCGCAACCGGGAAACGGAGCGGGATGCATGTCTGCCGCCAGCCACTCGGCCACATGCTCGCGGCAATGTTTGAGACTGGCTACGGAACCGCCGATATCGGACAGCAACGTTTGCTCACGGCTGCGGTTGCCAAAATCTGCCGAGATGGCGTCGGCGATGGCGTCGCGGTTTTCCAGCAACAGGGCAATCGCACGGTTAAGGCGATCAAGCCGCAGTTCCAGGCTCGCAGGGCCTGCGCGCAAGTGCTCTTGTTTCATGGCCGCGAGGCTGGCGTGCAATTGCTCAGCGGTAACCGCTGCGAGGGGTTGGGCGGGATTATTCATGAGGTGATTTCCTGCTGGTTAAATTGTTATTAGCCAGCACCATTGGCTGGGCGATCCTGCACCGCTACAGGGACGCCGACGCAGTATGGCAAAAAAACCAAAAAAGGAAACCGTATGGTTTCTTAATTTTTTAGTGCCCTTAAATCCCTATAAAGCAGCATTGGTTCAGCTAAAGCCCGCGAGTGCAGTGGGTTTAGAAGGTGATCCGTTGCGCATCACGCAGGGTTTAATCAGTTTTTTTATGCAAAACTGATTATGATGATTAACCAGTATTCACACCGCCCATTCACCTGAGTAGCTGATCGTTCTCAATGGCCAAAAACACTCCCTCCGCAGCAGAAGACGTGAGCCTCATCACTGAGCCGACGGACACATTGCTTAATCAGCTAGTCGGCTATGCCCTGCGCCGTGCGCAATTGAAAGTGGCGCAGAATCTGGTCGAGAAATTCAACCCCTTCGACCTGCGCCCGGCCCAGTTTTCTGCCCTGCTGATTATTGAGGCGAGCCCTGGGCTGATGCAGACCGACTTGGCGAGCATCCTGGCGATTGAACCGCCTCAGGTCGTCACCCTGCTTAACAAGCTGGAGAAACTCGGCCTGGCCGTGCGAGTGCGCTGCAAACCGGATAAGCGTTCTTATGGAATTTTCCTCAGCAAGGCAGGGGAAACCGTGCTGCGACAGCTCAAGGAAATCGCCCTGAACAGTGACCGTGAGGCGACCGCTGCGCTGAGCGATACCGAGCGGCAACAACTCTTGCAGTTGCTGCACAAGGTTTATCAGGTTGACGCGCCAAGCGCCGAGTAAGCCCTTACGGACCTACCCTGCGCGACGGGCTGAGGTCAGTGACGGTTAAAGGCGGGGTTTTCGATCAGCACAGCCATGCCCTGCCCGCCGCCTATACATGCGGCGGCGATGCCATAACGCTGATTAGCCGCTTGCAGTTGCCGCGCCAGGCTCATAGTCAGGCGCATACCGGTGGCAGCCAATGGATGCCCGAGGGCAATCGAACCGCCACGTCGGTTCAGCCTCGACACATCCACTTGCAGCTCTCGCTGCACGGCCAGCACTTGCGCGGCTTGCGCCTCGTTGATTTCAAAGCAGGCAATGTCGTCCATGTGCAAGCCGCTGCGGGCCAATAGCAGGCGGATGGCCGGAGCCGGGCCAATGCCCATCAACTCAGGAGCCACCCCAACCACGGCAGTGGCCAGCAGCCGAGCCAACGGTTGTCGTCCGGCGGCTGCCGCCGCTGAAACCACTAAAGCGGCCGCCGCACCATCCACCACCGCGCAGCTGTTGCCAGCGGTTTGCACACCGCCAGCGTGAATAGCCCGTAGTTGCGCTAAAGCGACCAGGCTGGTGGGCCGAGGGTGAGTGTCTTGCTCCACGGCTGTTACTGCGCGCGGCAGGCTAATGCCACGCGGCTGATAATCGTCCTGGGTGAATGTCTCGCTTTTCACACTGACCAACTCGGCGGCCATCAGCTCTTCATCTTGCGCGGCCAACGCCAGAGCAAAACTGCGCTCGGCATAGGCATCCGCCTCGTGACGAGTAATGCCATAGCGGCGCGCGAGGTTTTCGGCGGTGCCGATCATGTCGACCCCCGCTGCCGGGTCGTACAACGCCTCCCAGAGAAAATCCTTGAACTGCACCTCGGCCCCAAGGCGAAAACCGCCGCGATGGGTGTAGGCCGCAATCGGGTTGCGCGACATCGACTCCGCAGCCACACATAGCGCCACATCGGTTTGCCCGCTGGTTATTTGTTCACCGGCCTGACGCAACAGCTCAAAGCCGGTGCCACAAATACGTTGCACGCCCAAGGCGGGCACCGCCTGTGGCACACCGCTGTAAAGACCAATATGGCGCGGCAGCATATAGGCATCAAAACTGGCCTGCGCAACGCAGCCTGCCAGCACCGAGCCGACTGCGGCAGGCTCGATGTTGGCCCGCAGCAGCACTTCACGGCCGACCTTGATCCCCAAGTCGGTAGGAGAAACCAACGCCAATGCACCACCGTAGTCGCACCATGGCGTGCGCACCGCGTCGAGGATCAACGCATCGTTAAATGCTGAATAGAGCCCGGGCACCATGCTCAGCACCCCGCCGTAACACGCTGCGGGTCAGCATCCTGGTAGAGCGCGTCAATCAAGTCCGCACGGTTACTCAGGATGGCGCGCTGGTTCAACGAACCTTTATCCGTGACTTCGCCTTTATCCAGCGATGGCGGCTCAGCCACCAACCGCGCCCACGCCAGCCGTGATGCACTGCCGGTGGCTTGCTGGTTCAGTTGCTCAAGCAAATCGCTTAACCAGCCACGTACAGCGGGCGCGACCAACACGTCTTCAGCCGGGGCGTCGGCCGCAAGCCCGGCCAACTGACGAAATGCTGGCCAATGGGCGAACACCAGTAAACCAATGCATTCGCGGTTGGGCGCAGTGACCACAACATCCTGAATGAAGGGCGCACCGGCCATGATCACCCGCGCGCGCAGCGGCCCGACACTGACAAATACCCCGGTATTGAGTTTGAAGTCTTCGGCAATGCGGCCGTCAAACATCAAGCCGTATTCAGGGTGCTCGTCATCTGCCAGCTTGAGCGCATCGCCCGAGCAGTAAAAACCTTCCTCATCAAACGCGGCAACTGACTGCTCGGGTGAGCGCCAATAACCGGGCATAACATGCGGCCCGCTGAAGCGCCCTTCCAGCTTGCCATCGACGGGCACCAATTTAACTTCACAGCCCGGTGCTGGCAGGCCCACATAACCTGCGATGGCCAGCGGGCCGGTGGTGAAGGTGCAAGAAGGCGCTGTTTCGGTCATGCCAATACCGGCCATCATGCGGATACGTTCGCCGCAATGCGCTTCTGCCACGGCATCCAGCCGATCCCAGATGGCCTGAGACAAGCCCGCACCGGCAAAGAAGAACAACTTCATCTGCGCAAAAAAACACTCACGCAGCGCCGCATCCGCCTCTAGGGCTATCACCAACTCCTCCCAGCCTTTGGGCACGGTGAGGTAAGCCGTTGGGGAAATTTCGCGCAGGTTGTTCAGCGTTTCAGCAAAATGCTGCGGCGTGGGTTTGCCATCGTCGATGTACAGGCTGCCGCCGTTGTACAAGACAATACCGACGTTATGGCTGCCACCAAATGTGTGGTTCCACGGCAACCAGTCAACCAGTACAGGCGGCTCTTCGGCAAACACTGGAAAGGTCTGCAGGAGCATCTGCTGATTGGCACACAGCATACGTTGGGTGGTCACAACCGCCTTGGGCAGCTTGGTCGATCCACTGGTGAATAGAAACTTGGCGATGGACTCAGGCCCGCTTGCAGCAAAGGCCTTGTCGGCCTTGGCACAGTCGGTTTCATTGAGCAAACTGGCAAAGGTCAAGGTCTGACGCCCAGGCACTTCACCCGTAGTCAGCATGACCGGCGTTGCCTGTGGAATGACCGCCTCAATGGCGCGCGCATACCCCTGGCCTTCAGCCGCAAATACCAACCCCGGCTGCAGAAGTTGGCAAATGTGCTGCAACTTGCCGTAGTCCTGCGCCACCAATGAGTAAGCTGGCGACACCGGGCAGTACGGCACGCCCAGATACATGGCCGCACAGGCTAATTGCAGGTGTTCCAGATCATTACCCGACAAAATCAGCAGCGGCCGATCGACCGACAGATCGAAGGCAAGCAGGCGTTGCGCAATGCTACGCACCCGCCCGAGCATGTCGGCATAGCTGATGCGCTGCCACTCACCGGCGCTGTCGCGACGGGCAATAAATGTCTGGGTTGGGCGCTCATCGGCCCAGCGCAGCAAACGATCCAGCAAGCGTTGCGGATAGTCCTGCAAGGGCTCTTCAGCCTTCATATACAGCGCGTCGCCCTGACGACGCAGCTGAACATTCGGTGCGCCGATGGAGACTGATCGATACAACGGAGCACTGCGGCCTTTCGATTGGCTACTCACCTGTGAAACTCCTCAGCAAAGCACTCCCGAGCAAGCGCTCTCTCTGTGAGAACGAGCGCTGACGGGCCTATTGTTTTTATGACTTGGCAGCCAGAAGCGTTAAATCGGGTAGTGACGCGGGGTGTTCTGGATTGTGACCCAGCGCAGCTGAGTGAAGAAATCAATCGACGCTTTGCTGCCGAAGCTTCCGTAGCCGCTGGATTTGGTGCCACCAAAAGGCATTTGCGCCTCATCGTGCACCGTTGGGCCGTTGATATGACAGATGCCGGACTCAACCCGCTGCGCCAACAGCAAGGCACGCGATACGTCACGGCTGAAGATGGCCGCTGAAAGACCAAACTCCGAGTCATTAGCCAGGCTCAGCAGGGCTTCATCACCCTCGGCACGAATCACCACGGCCACAGGGCCGAATGACTCTTCGTGGTACAGGCGCATCTGTGCTGTGACGCCATCAAGCAGCGTCGGCTGCATGATGCTGCCTTCAACCTGACCACCCACAACCAGACGAGCACCTTTGGCCACCGCATCATCAACCAGCGCCTTGATGCGTTGACCGGCCGAAGCATCGATCAGCGAGCCCAGTACCGATGAGCTGTCGTCAGGGTTGCCCGCATGCAGGCTGGCGGCTTTTTTAGCCAAGCGCGCAACAAAGTCATCCGCCACCTTGGCGTCCACCAGCAACCGCTCGGTGGACATACAAATTTGCCCCTGGTTGAAATACGCGCCGAAGGCGGCGGCTTCAACAGCAGCGTCCAGATCAGCATCATCAAGCACCAGCAAAGGTGCCTTGCCGCCCAGCTCCAGCAACGCCGGTTTGAGATGACGTGCCGACAGCTCACCAATAATGCGCCCAACATGCGTTGAGCCAGTGAAGTTGACCCGCCGCACCGCCGGATTGGCAATCAACCGGGCCACAACCGCTGGCGCATCCTCGGGGGCATTGGTAATGACGTTGATCACGCCATCACCCAAACCTGCATCCTGCAACACCTGACCGATCAAACGGTGTACGGCCGGGCTCAACTCCGAGGCTTTAAGCACCACGGTGTTGCCACAAGCCAAAGGCATGGCCACCGCCCGCGTACCCAGAATAACCGGGGCATTCCAGGGCGCGATACCCAGCACCACGCCGCAAGGCTGGCGCAGCGCCATGGCGAAACTGCCGGGCATATCCGACGGAACAACCTCACCATAAATCTGTGTGGTCATGGCCGCTGCTTCACGCAGCATGCCAGCAGCCAAGTGCACGTTAAAACCGTACCAGTTGGCCATCGCCCCGGTTTCACCCGTTACGGCAAGAAACTCCGGCGCTCGGTCTTCAAGCAACTCAGCGGCTTTGAGCAAACGCGCGCGACGCTCATTGGGGGCCAACGCAGACCAAGCGGGAAAGGCCGCGTGCGCAGCAGCGACGGCTGCATCCGCGTCGTCCAGAGTGGCAGCCGCAACCCGCGAAACCACCTCTCCTGTGACAGGGTTACGACGTTCAAAAACACGGCCATCAGCGGCAGCTCGAGACTGGCCGCCAATCAGCAAAGGCACCTCAAACATGGGACATTCCTCTTATTGTGCTTGTTCTAGAATCGCAGTGGTTTCGCTTAAGACCGCCAGCGGCTTAGCGCTTGTAAGCCTGCAGGCCTGGTTTGATGCTCTTGTCGTCGAGGAACTGCTTCATGCCCTGCTCGCGACCACCTTCTTTGTCAAGCAGGCGCGACTGATCGAGCTTGGCGTACAGGTAATCTTCGTTCTGCTCCCAGGTCAGTTCGCGGCAACGCTTGAAGCCAATCTTCGCGGCACGCATAACAACCGGGTTTTTTTCCAACAGGTTGCGCGCCAACTCAGTAGTGGTTTCACGCAGTTGCGCCAACGGCACACTTTCATTGACCAGGCCCATTTCTGCAGCCTTAGGGCCACTGAAGGTTTTGCCGGTCATGATGTAGTACAGCGACTGACGATGGCCGACGGTGTCTGCCATGGCCTTGCTGACCAAGTTGCCGGGCGGAATGCCCCAGTTGATTTCCGAGAGACCGAAGGTCGCTTCATCAGCACAGATCGCCAGATCACAAGCTACCAGCGGGCTGAAGCCGCCACCGAAGCACCAGCCATTGACCATTGCGATGGTTGGCTTGCTGTACATACGCAGCAAACGCCACTGCCATTGCGAGGCTTCACGGCGAATTTTTTCCTGAAGAATTTCCGGGCCAGCGTCCACTTCGCGGAAATACTCTTTGAGGTCCATGCCAGCGGTCCAGGCTTCGCCTGCACCCGTGAGCACCAGAACGCCAACATCCGCGTCCTGCTCCAGGGTCTCCAGCACATCAACCATTTCCCGGTTCAACGTGGGGCTCATGGCATTGCGCTTTTCTGGACGATTGAGCGTGACCCAACCAATCCCTTCCTCAACATCAACCTTTACCGTCTGCCAGCGATTCTCGTAGTTACTCATTGCGTACCCCTTCGTGATGGTTTTCAGCACCTGGGGACGAAATTAACCCGCAAATATAGTTATGTCAATTAACTATATTTGCAAAATTCAGTGATTAACCAGCAATGGATCCCGCCTAAAACATACTAAAAGCCTCTAAATAAGTGATTTCCGTACTCAAAACCCGGAAAGCCCACAAAGCTCAAGTTAACAAGATAAATCGATTGCTCGAGCCTGGCCCTCACCGATTGCGCAAGCCATTGAGCGCAACAGTTGCGCGCACCGGCCAAGAACCGACACCCGCCACAGCAGTTGGCACCGCGTGCAGAAAACGCGCAGGCACAGCCGCACCACGCCGCCTGTGAGGGGCTGAAAATGGCGTATCAGGTTGGGATTTGTAAGGTCAGGCGGGCGTCTTTTGGCGCGCTTCACCCGATGTGCAACAGGTGGCCAAGAGTGTTTCGATCCAGCGGATCTGCAGTTCAAGCGCCTGCACCCGCTGCTCAGGAAGCGCTTGCTGCGCCCGTGCGAGATTGCCAAGGGATTGCTGTTTGAGTCGCAACAGACGCTGCCACTTAGCGATAAATGCCGGGCTGCGCTGCTGCAGTTGGATAGGTCCGAAGTAGAGCTCTTCAGCACTGTAGATCACTGGCCCAGAGCGTTCCGCGACGATTATTTCGTATGTAAACCGGTTTTCCCGCAGCACTTCTTCGCACACTATTCGGTAGCCATTTTCCATCAGCCACAGGCGCAAAGGTTGCTCACCGCCGTTGGGTTGCAGAATCAAGCGCTCATGACCACTCAGGCGGGCTTTACCGCTATCAAGAATGTCGCGAATCCTTTCGCCACCCATGCCACATAGACTGATAGCCGTAATGGCGTCTTCCGGTTCGATAGCCGCAAGACCATCGGCCAACCGCACACGGATCAGGTGGCCAAAGCCGCTCTCGCGCACCGTTCGCTCGGCCGCGCGCAAGGGCGTCAGCGCAACCTCTCCCGCGACAGCGCTTACGATGCCCCCACGAACTAACAAGGCCACGGGCAGATAGCCGTGATCAGAGCCAATATCCGCCAAGCGCGCACCAGCCGGCACATGCGCCGCAACGCGCTGCAAGCGCATAGACAAAGCCTGATCGTTCAAAACCACCTCCACACACCCGCATCAACCCGCCGCCGAACGCAGCAAGTCTACGCCAAGCAACACAATGCCTGCCGCGCACCGAAGCTCGAAAAGCCAAATCACAGGCAATAAAAAACGGCGATTTGCAGATCAGGCTTGCGCTAAAAACGCTACAAACCGTTGCTACAAATCGCCGTTTCACAACCCTCAACAGACGTGCTGATTAAAGGTTTAGATATGGCGGGAAGATAGGGATTTGAACCCTAGGTACCATCGCTGATACAACGGATTTCGAATCCGTCCCGTTCGGCCACTCCGGCATCTTCCCGTGCGGCGCGCATGATAGCAGCTGAAGTGCGTTTGGCGAACCCCAGTTTTGAATTTTTTCACATACTTTCAGGCGCTTGCACTCAGCCTGGAGCAGCTTTAATCAGTCCTGCCATTAAAAAGGGGCACCGAAGCGCCCCTTTGCTGAACCAACTGACCGAGTCTACCTAGACGGTTAAACGCGTCAGGGCTTCACGGTACTTGTCAGCGGTTTTCTGTGCCACGTCGGCAGGCACTGCTGGGGCCGGCGGCTCTTTGTTCCAGCCGGTGGACTCCAACCAGTCGCGCACAAATTGCTTGTCGAAGCTCGGTGGGTTGGTGCCTTCCACATAACTATCAGCCGGCCAGAAGCGGCTGGAGTCAGGCGTTAAGGCCTCATCCATCAAGGTCAGGGTGCCGTTCTCATCAAGGCCAAA